>QWCO01001450.1_pt1 | contig 16123 bp, 8 predicted proteins | sample 1972611 | NCBI WGS metagenome assembly QWCO01 (sample SAMN09866706, study PRJNA288562) | Human oral metagenome isolate term1_saliva, whole genome shotgun sequencing... | reverse complement strand
GATGATTTTCATTGTAATCTTTGCGCGTGAAATATAATGAGATGGAGTATATACAGTATTGCGAAATTACGATTTTCTTGTCGCATAACCAATGTTTTTATAGCAAAACATCTTTCCGTTCTCACACACGACAGTGATAGCGAGCAAGGGGCGTTTATAATCATGAAAAAATCTGCAAGTTCGCATCTTCAAAGGACATAAAACTTGCAGATTAGACTAAGTATTTAGATAAAATAGTGGTGAGTGCTTTTAGATTATAAAACCAATATTCCGTGATGGTAGGTCTAAAATCCTTGAACGAAGCATCAAACACTACCTTTTTGACCACCATGTTAGAAGTAGAGTATGTTCCAGCACAGACAGGTTTGGAACTAATTGACTTCTCATCGATGTACCAAGTTTTACCGCTACGCGATTTACGATTATTGGTCTTCGCTCTGCAACACATAGGCTTCAACCTTCCTATTAGGATCAGTGAAATAGCCCGTTGTTGGATTTGCCATCGTGACATCCAACTTGCTAGCATCATACTTCACAACTCCCTTCAATTGAGTGCAGTCATAGAACATGTTTTGAGAATTATCACATCGCCATGTATCGGTGTTGAATATGGTCTTCAAACTAGAGCAACCAGAGAACATTTTTCTCATATCCGTCACCGCAGAGGTATTGAAATTAGAAACATTGAGTTCTGTCAATCTAGAGCAATTATAGAACATATAGCTCATATCCGTCACCGAAGAGGTGTTGAAATTAGAAACATTGAGTTCTGTCAATCTAGAGCAACCAGAGAACATATCATACATATTTGTCACCGCAGAGGTGTTGAAATTAGAAACATTGAGTTCTGTCAATCTAGAGCAAAGCGAGAACATTTTTCTCATATCCGTCACCGCAGAGGTATTGAAATTAGAAACATTGAGTTCTGTCAATCTAGAGCAATTATAGAACATTCCGCTCATATTCGTCACCGCAGAGGTATTGAAATTAGAAACATTGAGTTCTTTCAAACCATAGCAATTATAGAACATCTCACTCATATTCGTCACCTTAGAGGTGTTGAAGTTGGAAAGGTTCAGAGACGTCAAACTAGAGCAACGAGAGAACATAATACTCATATCCGTCACCGCGGAGGTATTGAAATTAGAAACATTGAGTTCCTTCAAACCATAGCAACCAGAGAACATCCCCCTCATCTTCGTCACCGCGGAGGTGTTGAAGTTAGAAAGATTTAGAGACGTTAAACTAGAGCAACCTTCAAACATCGCGCTCATATCCGTCACTTCAGAAGTATTGAGGTTTTCAATCCCTACAATATTAACGAGTGATTTAAAACCCGCAAACCATCGGGCGGTGCTAGTGGGACGGTAATCCTTGAAGGAATCTTCAAACACCACCTTCTGTATCCTCCATCCATAAAATGAGAAATTCTTATCGACACCCCAAATTTCACCTCTACGCGAACCACGGTCGTTATCATAGTAGAAGGTGAGGGTGGTTTCATCTTTGCTCTGCTCGACATAGGCTTCTTGCGCACTTAGCGGAAGAGAAAACAATGCGCACAGCAGGACTAGGAGCAGTAGACGGAACTGTCGAAGATGAAAAAGAGCTTTTGTCATAAGGTGAGACTTTTTGTTTCTCCACATTCTTCCTCACACTAAGCGAGAAAAGGATAACGAGGAGGTACTAAACTGGAAATTGAACTTGTGGTGAAAGATAGAATACAAATTCTATCCAATCATTAGCAGGATTAAGGAGGGAAAATAGCCTTTATTCGGCATATTCGAATCTACACATCCTGATGATGAACGTTGCTGTTACAAAATTACTATTTTTTTCTTTGTAAAACTCTAATTTTCGCGCTGATAATTGTAGCTTTCTCTCGGTGGACTTACACTTTCTGGCAGGTAGTTAAAATTGCAGGCTGATTTGATAGTACTGCCTACTTTCAAATAGAACAAAAAGAATGTCGGAGAAATCCTAAGAAATCTCCGACATTTTTTGAATTATCTCCCACGTTTTTTCTCTTTTCTAGGAGCTTTTAGTGTTGTGCTGCCTTGGGTGTTTCCAACAAGGGGAGGTAGGCGCCATAACCTTGTTTTTCCATCTCGGCTTGAGGGACGAAACGCAGGGAAGCACTGTTGATGCAATAGCGCAAACCGCCCTTTTCTTTGGGACCATCGTTGAAGACGTGACCTAGGTGAGCATTGCCTTTGTTGCTGCGCACCTCGATGCGCTGCATGAGCGTTTTGCGTGACTTGATATTGGATTTCGGTGAGCTTAGATTTGAGCGTATCTGTGGAGGGACGCTCATATTTGTGCTGCGTGGTGTCGGCATTGGCACGGCGAGCTTCTGCAAAGAGGGCAGGAGCAACGTGGCAATATCCTCCAGGATTCTTGTCCAAATAGTCTTGGTGGTAATCCTCAGCTGCATAGAAATTGCGCAAAGGTTCGATTTCTACTGCCACATTTTTACCAATGGCTTGTGCCAACTTGGTGCGTTCGGCTATGAGGAAAGGACGAGTGTCGGGATCGGTGTAGTAAATCCCAGTGCGATATTGTGTGCCGATGTCGCCACCTTGTCGGTTGATGCTGGTGGGATCGATGCTACGGAAATAGAGTTGCACGAGGAGTGTGAGAGGAAGAACCTCAGGATTATAAGTTACTTCCACAGCTTCGGCAAAACCTGTGGTTTTGGAGCATACTTGTTCGTAGGTGGGATGCTCGATGTTGCCATTGGCATAACCCACTTTGGTGGAGAGGACGCCACGGATTTGTTTGAAATAGTGCTCGGTGCCCCAGAAACAGCCACCAGCGAAATAGAGAGTTGCAGTCTTGTTTATAGTTTGAGAAGAATTTGTGTCAGAAGTGGCGGAAGTGTTGCTGCGACAAGCGATGCAACAAACTGCTACCAACAGAAGGAGCAGTCCGCGAAGTGGATTTTTCATAAGTCAGTTAGTGTTGTATTGTGTGATTAAAGTTACAATCGTCTACACGACGGATGTTTTAGAAAAACAGCTCTCTGATGAGTTGTGAGGACTCACCAGAGAGCTGATTATAGAAACAAAATAAATCCGATGAGAATATATTATGCTTGATGGCTTTCTACCCACTTGCGGGCATTGACGAAGGCTTCGAGCCATGGGGTGCAGTCTTCACCGCGACGCTCTGCAGGGTAGAATGGATTTTGCCAAGGGAGGAAGGCGCGTTCCAAGTGGGGCATCATTGCCACGTGGCGACCATCTGCGCTGGCAATACCGGCTACGTTGTAGTCCGAACCATTGGGGTTGGCAGGATAGCCCTCGTAGGAGTATTTGAGCACCACATTGTAGTCGCTTTCGGGTTGGGGAAGTTGGAACTTACCTTCTCCGTGCGCAATCCAGATACCGAGACGATCGCCAGAGAGACTCTCGAAGAGTACGCTGCGATTGGTTTGAACGGTGACACCTACGAAGCCGCTTTCAAACTTGTGGCTGTCGTTGTGGAGCATGTGCGCACGCTCTTTGTGTTCGGGATTGACGAGGTTGAGTTCCACCATGAGTTGGCAACCGTTGCAGACACCGAGGGAGAGGGTGTCGGGACGTGCATAGAAGCGGTCGAGTGCTTCCTTAGCCTTAGGATTGAAGAGGAAGGCTCCTGCCCATCCCTTGGCACTGCCAAGCACGTCACTGTTGGAGAAACCACCACAGAAGACGATGAAGTTGATGTCGTCGAGAGTTTCGCGACCAGTGACGAGGTCGGTCATGGTCACGTCTTTCACATCGAAGCCGGCAAGGTAGAGCATATACGCCATTTCGCGCTCGCCATTCGTTCCCTTCTCACGGATGATGGCGGCACGAACGCCAGAGGGTGTGCGACGATCGGGAGATACTCCGAGGCTTTCAAACGTGCCTTGGAAGGAGGGATGGAAGTTGAGTTCGATGGGCTGTTGCTTGTAGTTGCGGAAACGCTCTGCTGCTTTGCCATGGAAACTCTGATGCTCATCGAGGAGGAAGGAAGTGGAATACCACACATCGCGGAGATGATCGATGAAGAATTGGTATTCTGCACCGTCTTTCTCGATAAGGATATGACGCTCTTCGGTGGGCACAGCGAGGACAGTGGCTTTCACACCATGTTCTGCCAAGATAGCTTGGAAGCGGGCTTCGTCTTTATCTGCCACTTGCACCAAGACTGCAGGGTTTTCGGCAAAGAGTTGTTGCACGAGATCGGCAGCACCGAGGTTGTCGAGTTGAACACTCAGACCGCCTTCTGTGTTGGCGAAACACATTTCCAACAAAGCAGTGATGAGACCGCCTGCACTGATGTCGTGACCAGCGAGGAGGAGGCCTTCTTGCACCATGGCTTGCACGGCTGCAAAAGCAGAACGGAAGTAAGCGGCATCTGCCACTGTGGGCACATCGCTACCCACATATCCGAGAGTTTGTGCGAAGGCAGAACCACCGAGTTGAGGAGCGAGCGAAGAGAAGTCGAGATGATAGATTTTGCTGTTGGGCTCATTGACCACAACAGGACGCACCACTTTGCGCACATCATTGACCTCACCACCTGCACTCACAATGACGGTGCCTGGAGAAATCACCTTCTCTCCGTCAGGATATTGCTGTGTCATGGAGAGAGAGTCCTTACCAGTGGGGACATTGATGTGGAGCTCGCAGCAGAAATCGCTGAGGGCTTTGACACCTTCATAGAGACGCGCGTCTTCACCTTCCTGTGAGCGGCAGGGCCACATCCAGTTGGCGGAAAGACTCACGCTGTCGAGTCCTTGTGCGAGGGGAGCCCACACGATGTTGGTGAGCGATTCGGCAACTGCCATCACTGAACCTGCGGCTGCATTTGCCAAACCTACTTGAGGAGCGTGACCAATGGCAGTGGCGATACCGGCTTTTCCGCGATAGTCCAAAGCCACCACACCGCAGTCGGCAAGGGGGAGTTGGAGTTCGCCTTGGCATTGTTGTTGTGCTACCTTACCGGTTACGGAGCGGTCCACTTTGTTGGTGAGCCAGTCTTTACAAGCCACAGCTTCGAGTTGGAGCACATTCTCGAGATATTCATCCAAGAGGGCTGCATCGTATTGCGCAGTGTTGTAGTCGCGCTTCACGGTATTGTCGGTCATCACGGTCTTAGGAGAGTGACCAAACATTTGTGCTACGTCGAGGTCGAAGGGGCGCACGCCGTCTTTTTGCTCAAAAGCGAAGTGAGCATCGCCAGTGGTTTCACCCACCACATAGAGAGGTGCGCGCTCACGTTCGGCAATTTTGCGCACTTGGTCGATATATTCTTCTTCGATGAGGAAGCCCATGCGCTCCTGACTCTCGTTGGCAATGATTTCTTTGGCAGAGAGGGTGGAATCTCCGATGGGGAGTGCGCTCATGTCGATGGTACCGCCACATTCTTCCACGAGTTCAGAAAGACAGTTGACGTGTCCAGCAGAACCGTGGTCGTGGATGGACACCACGGGGTTGTGTTCTTCTTCGCAAAGCGCACGCACGAGGTTGGCTGCACGCTTCTGCATTTCAGGATTCGCACGTTGCACAGCGTTGAGCTCGATGCCAGAGTGATAACGTCCGGTGTCTACAGAAGAAACAGAACCACCACCCAAACCGATGCGGTAGTTGTCACCACCCACGACAACGACTTTGTTGCCTTTCTCGGGAGTGCCTTTGAGGCAGTCGCGCTTTGTGCCATAACCCACACCACCAGCGAGCATGATCACCTTGTCGAAGGCATAGTTCACACCGTGTTCTGCATGCTCGAAGGTGAGCACAGATCCTGCGATGAGGGGTTGTCCGAATTTATTACCGAAGTCGGAAGCACCGTTGGAGGCTTTGGTGAGGATTTGCTGAGGAGTTTGGTAGAGCCAGGGACGTTCTGCCATGTTGCTCTCCCAAGGACGACCACCATCAAGACGAGGATAGGCAGTCATATAGACAGCTGTACCTGCGATAGGGAGCGAACCTACGCCACCTCCCATACGGTCGCGAATTTCACCACCCGTACCTGTAGAAGCTCCGTTGAAAGGCTCTACAGTGGTGGGGAAGTTGTGCGTTTCTGCCTTGATAGAGATTACACTCTCGATGTCGCGAATGACAAAGTAGTCGGAAGTGTCGTGACGTGCAGGCGCAAATTGTTCCACCACAGGACCTTCTGCGAAAGCGACATTGTCTTTATAAGCAGAGAGGATGCGATGGGGATTCTCCTTTGTAGTGCGTTTGATCATGGCGAAGAGGGCAGAAGGTTGCTCCTTGCCGTCGATGATGAACGTACCACCGAAGATTTTGTGACGACAGTGTTCGGAATTGAGCTGTGCGAAGCCAAAGACTTCACTGTCGGTGAGTTTTCTGTTGAGTTGCTTTTCTACACCATGGAGATATTCCACTTCGGCGGGAGAAAGAGCCAAACCTTCCTGCTCGTTGTAGGCTTCGAGATCATCAACTGTGCGGATGGGATCTGGAGTGTGGCTGATGGTGAAGATATCTTGGTGAAGACCTTCGTAAAGACGCTGAAGCATAGGGTCATGATCTGCCGAAGCATCTTCTACGGGGAAGAATTCTTCAATGCGCAAAATGCCGCTGAGATTCATATTTTGTGTGATCTCAACGGCATTCGTACTCCAAGGCGTAATCATTTCTCTGCGTGGTCCTACATAGCAGCCCTCAAGTGCGGGGGCTGCATCAAGAGTGGCTTCGCCAAAAAGCCAGCAAAGTTTTTTCACTTCATCATCGGAGAGCTGGTGATCCACTTGTGTGGCAATGATGCTCTGCGCAGGTGTGCGGAAAAAAGAAATCATGTAAGCAGGAATGTTTGGGGTTATGTTGAATTACCTTGGCAAAGGTACGGATTTTTGCGCGGTTATCCAATATTCTTCTGCACTATTTCAGAGAAAGATAACACAGACAACTCCCACTGCTCTGAGAAAGCGGTGGGAGTTGTCAAAATAGCCTGATGCAAACGCACACAAGTGTTGTTTTTAGCAGGAGGCAAATGGCGAAATTTGCCTGAGAAAAGTGGATATTAGGCAGGGAAAAGCTTAGAATTCTTGTCCGAGGACGAAGTGGAACTGACTTCCACCAATCTTCTGACCATATTCTGTCTTCTTGAAACCATAAGCCCAGTCGATACCCATGAGACCAACCATCGGCAAGAACCAAGACCATTGTTACCGGTGTTACCGGCAATAGCACCATTTTCATAACCACGGAGGGCAATGACATCGCTGGCATATCCATAGCCTCCGCCGCTCATGCCGTCACCACCCATGTAGTAAGTTTCAAAGGGTGACTTGCGGTGCTTGTTGTAAGCTCCGAGAATACCGAAGTCGGTGCGGGTCATAATCACAGGCACGTGGCGCAAACTAGAGTTGAGCGCCGTGTAAGTACGGAATTTCAAGCTCCATTTGTGATATTCGATCCAGCGATATTTCTCTTGTGCTTCGCGATCGTAGTTGGCACTCAGCACATTGGTTGCCAATCCTTCGTAGTTCTTTCCGTCAATCAACGAATAAGGTGGGGTGAACGACACGGAGAACGAGAAGTCCGAACCACCACGGGGGAAGATAGGATCGGTGATGCTGGAGCGCGCAAGGGTGAGCGCAAGATTGATGTTGTTGCTCACACCATTGGTGATGAGGAAGTAGCGCCAGTTTTTCAAGCTATAACGCGTGTAGTTGAGCGAGGCACTGAAAGAGAAATAGTCATCGGGCCAGCGGAGACGCTTACCAAATCCGATGCTAGCTCCCAACATTTGCATGTATTTGTCGGGGTCGTAGTAGTTAGCATAGTTGTAAGCACTAGAGTTCGTGCCATAACCATAGAGTCTATTGTAGTAGTTGGCACTGCTATAATAGCTCGAACTCACGTCAGTATAACGTGAATAGAAAGCCGACACAGAGAGTTGGTTAGGACGTTTTCCGCCAAACCAAGGATCGATGAAGGATAGAGAATAGCTCTGATAATACTTCGCATTACTCTGCACCGACACTTGCAAGGTCTGTCCATCGCCTTGAGGAATGAATCCTGCGCGCTTGTAACCATTGGTGCCAAAGAGGTTTTGCATGGAGAAGTTGGTAAACTTCAAACTTGCGCGGCCAATCACCCCTGTGGGTCCCCAACCGGCAGATACTTCTATCTGGTCACTACCCTTCGTCACGAGAGGATAAGTGATATCTACCGTACCGGTGTTGTCGTCGGGACGAATGTTCTTGAAGATTTCACTCTGGAGCACTTCGTTGTCGAACTGCTTTGTGGCTGCCAATTCGCGCACAGAGCGTTGCAACGCTTCGATGGAGAAGAGGTCGCCAGGCTTCGTGCGGATTTCGCGACGAATCACGTGGTCATACACACGGTCATTACCCGAAATGCGCACGCGATTGAACGTGGCTTGTTTGCCTTCGCTGATGCGCATTTCTAGGTCGATGCTGTCGCCTTCCACCTTTGTTTCCACAGGATCGAGGCGATAGAACACATAACCGTTGTTGTAGTATTGCTTACCAATCGCATCTTCGTCTTCGCTGAGTCGCTTGTTGAGCAAGGTCTGGTTGTAGAGATCGCCCTTTTGGATGCGGAGTTGCTGCATCAAAGCGTCAGAGGGATAGACGGTGTTGCCCACCCAAGAGATGTTGCGGATGTAGTATTTCTTGCCTTGATTGAGATTCAAGTAGACATCCACGTGTTTGGGATCCACTGTCACCACCGAATCGCTCAGCACCAAGGCGTCGCGATAACCCAAACTATTCATTTTGTCGATGAGAAATCTCTTGTCTTCCTCATACTGCTCAGGACGGAATTTGCGTGATGCGAAGGTAATCCACTTTTTGAAGGTTGAGCGGTCGCTCGTTTTCTTCATGGCGTTTTTCAAAGGAGTCACCAATTCGGGGTCTACTCCCGTGATGTGAATCTTACGAATGAGGATTTTGTCGTTCTTATTCACGTTGATGTCCACAATCATGTGATTGTCGGCAGTCACATCTTCGTGTTGCACCACCTCCACTTCGACATTCTTGTAGCCCTTTTCTTCAAAATACTTTTGAATGCGGAGTTTCGTGCGGTCCACGAGGTTGGGCGTCACCTGATTGCCCACACGCAGGGGCACACGTTGTTCCAATTCTTCGCGCTGCGACTTCTTCAAGCCGTTCCATCGCAATGCCGAAATACGAGGCTGGGCGGTGAGTTTGAAATGCAGGTAGATTTTGTCGCCGACAATGCTATCTGCCTCCACTTTCACGTTGGAGAAAAGACCTTGCTTCCAATAGTTCTGCACGGCACGCGAAATATCATCGCCAGGCACGGCATAGGTGCGGCCTACTTCTAGGTCGGCGATGTTCACCAATAGGTCGTTGTCATAGCCCTTTATGCCATCTACCACGAGTCCGCCCAAGACATATTGTCGAGGTTGGAGAGAATAGACGATTTCGGGCTTGGTCTGCGTGTTTTGTGCTGCGGCAGCCAAAGGCGTCACCGACAAAAGCAGACTTAAAAGGGAGGGGTGCAGATATTTCATAAACGGGATACGTTCGGGAGATGGTCTGTTGAGAGAAGCCTAGCGCGGCATGCACCACAGCATCGGCAGGATAGTAGGAAAGAGCAGCTCACTGCAGAGCCTATCTCTGGGAGCAAGACTAACCCTCGTGGGAAGTCACCTGCTCTGAAGTTTTGCCAAAGCGGCGCTCTCTATTTTGATAATCTGCGATGGCAGCATAGAGATGCTCCGCTGTAAAGTCGGGCCAATAAGTTTCTGTGAAGTAAAGTTCGCTATAAGCGCACTGCCAGAGGAGATAATTGCTCAAGCGCAGCTCGCCTCCGGTGCGAATGAGCAACTCAGGGTCGGGCATAAAGCGCGTGGTGAGCTTGTCTTGGAACGCTTCTTCGGTGATTTCTTCAGGAAGAAGTTCTCCGCGTTGCACTTGTTCTGCCAGTTGTCGCGCAGCCTCGGTGATTTCCCAACGAGCGGAGTAAGACAGGGCGAGCACCATGGTCATGCCAGTGTTGGCAGCCGTGTTTTGTTCACAGCGCGACAAGGCTTCGCACACAAACTCAGGAAGTCGACTGCGATCGCCTATGATCTGCAAGCGCACATTGTTTGCCATGAAAAGTTCTTCTTCGAGACTTTCGATGATGAGTGCCATGAGCGCTGCCACTTCGTGCGAAGGACGGTTCCAATTCTCCGTGGAGAAGGTGTAGAGCGTGAGATATTTCACTCCCAACTTAGACGCGGCTTCGGTGATGTCTCGCACCGTTTGTGCGCCCTCTTGGTGTCCCATGGAGCGTTCCATTCCACGGGCTTTTGCCCAACGTCCATTGCCATCCATGATGATGGCGATGTGTCGAGGGATTCTACTTTTGTCGAGAGTGTTCATAGGTCAATCAGCTTTGTTGCATGTGGGGCAACGGGGTGAAAAGTCGAAAGTGAGGGTGAGCTGCAGGAGTCCGATGTGGTCTTTGTTGCGGAAGAAGTCGCTCTTCAGTGCGTGAGGAGCTTCAAGTCCGTCCCAGGCATCAGAAAGACTAAAACGCATGCTCCAGTCGAGAGCAAGGTTGAGTCGAGGGCGAATCTTATATTTCAGCCCCACACCGATGGGCACTATCGGGGTCACAGTCCCCGATTCGCTACCATAAGCCGCGCCCAATCCCAACTGCATGTAGGGCACTAGGCGGCGATAGCCTAAATAGCCACGATGAAAACCGTAGGGTAGAAAATGTATTTCATACACTGCCGCTAGGTCGAGCAATGTTCCGCTATAGCTATAGCGCAGGGGCTGCTTGTCGACAGCGGAGGGAGAAGTGGGATAGAAGTCTTTCAATCCCGTGGTGTTCCCACCTATCGTGTGAATGTTGATCGAGGTGCGCAGGGCTAAGCGAGGATTGTAGATCCATCGCACCGTGCCGCCAAAGGATACACCAGGATGACTCAACAAGGAGGGGTTGGTGTCGTCTAAAGGTTGCGACATACCCACACTCACGCCCCACTCTTTGGTGAAGAATTCTTCGTTTTGTGCTCGACTTTCGCTAGGGACCATCCAAAAGAGCCACCAGCACCCGAGGAAGAGAAGGAGAGTTCGTGTCATAGAGGTGAAAAATCGAAAGAGAAATCAGATGGAATCTACACAAGTGTGTGTGTGTGAACCTCACACCTACACAGCCAGTGTCATCTGTATATAACGGAATGACCTCCCTTTCTATTGTGTCGCAGGGGCAAGTATTGCCCCGAGTGTCAATGTAGAACGAGGGTTTTGCCTCCTTCGTTTGCTCAGAAAGTGGTGGAAGTGGTATTCCACGAAAGGCGATGCAGACGAGCACGCCACACGCCATTGTCGGTGTGAATCCAGAGTTGTCCGCGAGCGTCTACTGCGGCTTGCATACGACTCATCGTTTTGGGGAAATTTGCAGGTAATGCCAAGGTGGGATGACTCACCCACGTTCTGCCGCGATCGCGACTATAGCGCAACACTGGGTTCCCTGCGGTGGTGCGTCCTACCAAGAGCACTCCTCCATCATAAGGCAGCATCTGAGGATTCTCCAGCACGGGGGCAGTATATCCGCTCGTGATGGGAGGGGGCATCAATTCCCAACGGAATTGATAAGTGCCGCTGGTGTCCCATTTGCGTGTCCACACGCGAACAGTTCCATTTTTAGTGCCACACATCACCCACTCTTGCAGATGATTCACATCGCGAGCCGCTAGCACGGTGCCGGCTATGTTGGCATCGGGCAGATAAGCTGCATCGGTGACATCTACACTGTCTTTGGTCCAAGTGGTGCCATCGGTGGAGGTGAACACCGCTGTGCCTTGCACACGAAACAGGCGGCCTTCGCCTTGCCAAGTTCCTGCTGCAGGGAAGGTGAATCCTTGCGCAGTCCAAGCAGCTTCGGTGGGCTGTGTCCAGGTCACACTGTCTCCTTCTTCGCGGTGCACACGCACTTCGAGCGTGTAGTTGCGACGCGACACACCGTCTAGTCCATAAACATGGAGCGTACGTGTCTTTGTCAAATCCACCGCTGTGGTGGTGCTGAAGACTGTGTCGGACTGATTGAGCAGGCTCACCAAGCGTGCTACGCCACTCACCGTAAACGTCTGTGGCTTGACACTGCTCAGACTTGTGCCGTGAGGGAGCGAATCTTGGTTGTAGATGGTGTTGCGCTCCTGATCGATGGTGAAAGCATAGTTAATGCCAGCGATATTTTGCACATAACTGCTATCCTTTTTGCCATCGGTGGTGCGAACGTGCAGCGTGCGCTGCAAATTGCCCAGTCCAAAGGAAGTGACCACACAGTCTGTCGACACTTCTGCCGTGGTAGTGGTGTCGTCGTTGAAACATGCCGTCAATAAAGTAGTGCCCAACGTGAGGCACGCCATAGCAGGCAGGAGGGTATTCATTGGTTTCATGTGGCTACTTGTGAGTGCGTGAAAGGTGTCGTTTCGGACAATGTCCTACTTAGGCACTATATATCAATATGCAAAAATAGAAAGACTTTTCCCAACTCAGAAACAAAAATCTGATTTTCTCTCTTTTTTAGCGTTTTTCGGCTAGATTCTGCCGCATTGGTCTGCATATTTGTCCTTTTTCAGGCTTTTCGCCTTTCTTTCAGTGACAGCTCCTTTGCTGCTCTTGGCGCCACCTTGCCACACTTGCCTGCTCCGCTCTCTTTATAGCGCACCATGAAGTGGCGAGGGTTTCGGGTGCAGACCGTGCCCACTTGTAGGGGCACCCACTTTTGTTGCCCCTTTCCGCAGAAGTCTGCTTTCACTGCCTTTATTTTTTTACAGCATCCTCTGTTATAATCCAGCAGGCGTCCTCCCCTTGATTCGTCGCCCACCACCGACCGCGCGCCGAGAGTTATCCACTTTTCCACACGCTTTTCTTTCTTCTTCACTATATAAGTTCTTTTCTTTTTTAGAAGGAAAGAAGAGAAAGAGAATGACCTACTAAAAAAGAAAGAACAACTATTGGTGTATGTATAGACGTTGTGGAAAATGTGGATAAATACTTTGAGATAGCTTCCTATGCCTTAGTATGAACGAATTGTAGTTTTCCCACCCACGTGGATAAACCTACTTTTTATTGTGAATATCTCATGTAGAACTTTGGTAAAACTGTGGAAAGATGTTGATAATAAGTCTTTTGGTTCTTTCTTCAATGAGCTAGGTGTGAGTGGGAGTTATCCTTGGGTTATGCAAGGCTTTTCCACTGTTTTTCCACCTCCTTTTCCACAATACTTTTACTTCCTTACAAGATTCATTTTCTAGTTGGCATCTTGTTTGTCGTTCGTTCTTGATGTAGGTCGCTATGTCTTCAGACTAACAACAAAACCATCTGTTCAGCCATCCAATAAAATAGGTTCAGAATCTAATGACCAATCAGGATTTAATAATTATAAAAAGCTCCTTCTCTCGCGCATGCGCGTACGCGCGCACCCTGCATTTTTGCACTTTTTGCTTTCACAACCTTCACAGATTTCCGTGTAATTCATTCTATTCTAGTGGATTATCGGTGTTTTATAAACATCTTTTTAATTTTTCACGCAGAATGGCGTGAAAAATGGGCGAAAAGACCCCGTAGGAGAGGTAAATTAGGGTGGAAAAGCAGGTGGGGCAGCAACGAGAGCAGTTGGGGATGGTTACAGTGTTTTTTGGGGTTGTGGGAGGGGGTGATAAGAAAACTCGGAGCTTTTCTCGAAAATGTCGGACGTTTTTGGAAAAACGTTGGACTTTTTCTGAAAAATCTCCGACGTTTTTTTGCGTAAGTCCTTGAATTTCATTCGTTCTTTGGGCAGCAATAGTGGCTGAGTGTGAAGGTTGTGAAAGCAAAAAGTGCATCATCGCTGTAGCGTGCGCACGCGCGCGAGAAACTCGTACTGGTGCTTACGCGGTTTATGGACAATCTGCCAACGGGTTTTGTAGGTGAACTGGGACTTACCCCGCTTTTTTTGCTTCATCAAGGATCATTCTGCATTGCTGCACAGGTGAGCTCTGATTTTCGATACACAAACCCACTATTCCTCAGATAGAGCGCAGTGAGGGCTGTGAAAGGCGGAAGAAACTATTCAGGGAAAAAATTCTGTTTAATGTTTTATTTGCAATGTATATATATCAAAATTGCTTGTTCGTGAAGAAAAAAGTGCAGTTTTCTGCATATTTTTCTCTCTAAGCCCCTTCATCCACCCCTATATGTGTAGGAATGTGGGTGAAAAGAACGTGGGGATATGAAGAGGAATAGACAGGAGTAGCGCAAAAAAAATGGACGCAAGTTATTTGCGTCCGAAGTCGGCAGGGATTTCACCCCACTCTTGGGTTTCCCACTTCAATATTCGTGTGGTGATGCGACGCGCTTTGAGCCATTGTTCGGCACGCGCAATCATGTCGAACAAAGGAGCGGTGCGCTCTGTCTGTTCGAGCGTGGTTTTGCACTGCTTGCGGCGCACCCAACTGATGGCGGTGCGGCTGTCGCTATAGATGGTGATGTCTTTGAGTCCTTGTTTCTCTATCAGCGCGAGAGCGTGAACAATGGCAAGAAATTCGCCAATGTTGTTCGTGCCCAAGACAGGACCATAGTGGAAAATCTCTTGTCCTGTGCCGAGATAGATGCCGCGATATTCCATGGGACCGGGGTTTTTGGCGCAGGCTGCATCGACGACGACGGTGGAAAATCCCACCTTCTCCATCACATCGGGCGAGGGCATGAGGATGGGACGCTCTTTGGGAGAATGCGGTGAGAGTGCGGAGAGCGAAGTGTTGGCTTTTTGGAGGGCGGCTTTCGATGCCTTTTCTTCTGAGGTGGCACGCGAGGTGATGTGCTGTTCGGGGGCATCTCGAAAGGCTTGTTGGGCAGCTTCGGCAGTGTCGAAGGCTTTGTAGCGCGCATTGGAAAAACCTTTCACTTGCTCAGCGCAGTCGTTCCAGTTGTCGTAGACACCTGGATTGTGACCTTGCCACACGACGTAGTATTTCGGCTTTTTCGACATAGGGTTGTATCCTATAAATGATGAACTTTAGGGGCTGTCATAGGGCTGCGCTCACGACCAGAAAGCGGCACCATAGATGCGAGAAATAAAATGGGCGGTGACGTGCTCGCCACCGCCCATGATAGAGATGCCTAGTGGCTATGGACTACATGCGCTCAGGCATTTCGATACCGAGAAGCTCCATGCCGAGGCGTACCACCTTCGCCACGTTGCGAGAGAGGATGAGACGGAAGTTGCGCTTCGCTGCATCTTCTTCGCGGAGGATTTGGAATTCGTGGTAGAATTGGTTGTAGAGTTTCACCAATTCGTAGCAGTAGTTGGCAATACCTGAAGGAGAATAGTCTTCGCCAGCAGCTTCTACTACACCACGGAAGTCTGCCAAACGCTGGATGATTTCTTCTTCCTTCGTAGAGATTTCCACATCTGCGGGGAGTTCTTCGCTGAGGGTGATGCCAGCATCTTGTGCTTTGCGGAGGATGGAGCGGATGCGGGCATAGGTGTACTGGATGAAGGGACCCGTGTTGCCGTTGAAGTCGATGGATTCTTCAGGATTGAACACCATGTTCTTGCGAGCATCTACCTTGAGGAGGAAGTATTTGAGTGCGCCAAGTCCTACGATGCGAGCTACTTCTTGCTTTTCAGCTTCGCTCATGTCTGTGTTTTTGCCAGCTTCGTCCATGGTGCGACGAGCTTGTTCGATCATGCCTTCTACCAAATCGTCGGCGTCCACCACTGTACCTTCACGGCTCTTCATCTTACCATTGGGGAGTTCGACCATGCCATAAGAGAAGTGCACGAGGCTCTTGCCCCATTCAAATCCGAGACGGTCGAGGAGGAGAGAGAGGACTTGGAAGTGATAGTTTTGCTCGTTGCCCACCACATAGATCATCTTGTTGATGGGATAGTCGCGGAAACGGAGTTTGGCAGTACCGATGTCTTGGGTCATGTAGACTGAAGTGCCGTCGGCGCGGAGGAGGAGTTTTTCGTCCAAACCTTCTTTGGTGAAATCAGCCCACACCGAACCATCTTCGCGGCGATAGAACAGACCTTTGGCGAGACCTTCTTCCACCTTTTCCTTACCTTCGAGGTAGGTGTCAGATTCGTAATAGATTTTGTCGAACGACACACCGAGGGCTTTGTAGGTTTCGTCAAAACCAGCATACACC
>QWCO01000545.1_pt1 | contig 16242 bp, 12 predicted proteins | sample 1972611 | NCBI WGS metagenome assembly QWCO01 (sample SAMN09866706, study PRJNA288562) | Human oral metagenome isolate term1_saliva, whole genome shotgun sequencing... | reverse complement strand
TAATAGCCCGAAAGTTTTGCGCGAAGAGTTGTATGCGTATTGCGCTGTATGTTGCGAATCGAATTCTTACTAGTTAATGGTTGCTAAATCATAACTCTGACAAACGAGCGAGTTTGTCACGAGTATAAACAAGAGATATTTTGGTGGTTATAACGTTGGGGATCCACCTCTTCCCATTCCGAACAGAGAAGTTAAGCCCAATCGTGCCGATGGTACTGCGTATAGTGGGAGAGTAGGTAGCTGCCAGTTTTGGAGAAGACTCTTAGTCGTAAGACTGAGGGTCTTCTCTCTTTTTATACCTAGATATAGTCTTTGAAGAAATGCCTTTCCCTAGGTACTCATATATGAAGCAGGGCAATCGCATCAAAATAATAAAGGATAGGGAAGACGTAGAGGAGCCCTGCAAGGGCGATACTTCTTCATAGCCCAGGGCGCAAGCCCTGGTTAATTATTGTAACACATTTATTGAGCCCCAAAGGGGCGACACAACCTAACGTAAATATCAATACTCGTGTAATAGTGCCGCTCCTACGGAGCTCATTTTGCTTTTGTCTGTGTTTACCCAGGGGGGAATGAGGGCAAAGCCCGATATGAAACCCTGGGCTTTGAAGAAGTATCGTGCCTACGGCACTCGTAATTAGCCTGAATTTTGATGCGGAAGCCCTGGTTAAACAGTATGCTCAATATTTTTCTTTATCGATTAAATTTAATTGGAATACGTCTTAAGATGCTTTATTTATGATGTTTATCTATATGCAAGTAAGCTGTTGCCTAGCTTGAAGTGTGCGCATAATTGTATTGTATACTCAAAGTGTACCAGCACGGATGAGCGCTGCCTTACCTTTGTAGTGTGATAAGGGAAGAGCAAGTAACACGCCGTCCTAGTTTGAGTGGCCACGACTAGAGCCGCGAACATGCACGACCTTTAGGACACATATTTATTCATTATATATAAACAGTATTATTATGTTACGTTTTCAAGTAAAGAGCCGTAAGGCTTCTATCGGTAAGAAGAAAGGTCAAGTATTATTCTTCGCTCACAAGCAAGCTTCAAGGCGTATAACGCTTGAGCAGGTTGAGGAGTCCATCACGCGTAGTACAACACTCACCCGTGGAGATGTGCGCGCAGCTATTGCGAGTCTGACGGATGTAGTCAATGAGGCAATCTTGCGTGGTGATAGTGTTGATTTGGGCGATTTGGGGACACTGCGTGTCTCTGTCGGAGCCAAGCAGATGGATAAGGAAGAGGACGTTAATGCTTCAACCCTCCGTAAGCCACAGGTACGCTATTCTCCTAAGAAGGCTATGCGCCTATTAGCAAAGACAATTCCAGTATCAGTATTTAATCCGAAGGCTAAGGGGTCTCACCTAGGGGATAAATCAGATGTTGTGCCCTCTACGGCTGAAACGCATCATGAGCCTGCCGCTCCTAACCCCAAGGAAACTGTGGGAGGTGAGCATAGTACCAATGTTTAATCCATAAAAGAATAGTGAGAGGGGCTACCGTAAGTGAGGCGGTAGCCCCTTTCCTTTGATAGAGAGAAGTACAAAAGTTGTAATTTTTGATATGATTAGCTAAGCTTATTTATGCGATTATCAGTACCTTTGTACTTACGTGTAGATAAAATTAGAATATAAAATAGAATATGAATGTAGCAATAGTAGGCGTTAGTGGTGCTGTAGGACAAGAGTTCCTTCGTGTATTGGCTGAGCGTCCATCATTCAAAATTGACAGATTAGAAGTCTTTGCTTCTGCGCGCTCTGCGGGTAAGGTGATTAACTTCCGAGGCAAGGAGTACACTATTCGTGAGCTGAAGCATGGCGACGACTTTAAGGATATAGATGTAGCTTTTGTTTCTGCGGGTGGTTCTATTTCGCTTGAGTACGCTGAGACGATTACCAAGCATGGGGCTGTGATGATTGACAACTCAAGTGCCTTCCGTGGTGAGCAGGATGTTCCCCTAGTTGTGCCTGAGGTCAATGCTAAGGATGCGCTTATTCGTCCACGTGGTATCATTGCGAACCCTAATTGCACAACGATACAGATGGTAGTTGCTTTAAATGTCATTGAGAAGCTATCACATATTAAGCGTGTTCATGTGGCTACTTACCAAGCTGCGAGCGGTGCCGGACAGCGTGGTATGGACGAGCTAGACCGTCAGACCAAAGAAATCGCTGCTGGCGAAGAGCCAAGCGTACAGAAGTTTGCCTATCAGCTTGCCTACAATCTAATTCCTCAGATTGATGTCTTTGGTGCAGATGATTACACTAAGGAGGAGCTGAAGATGTACAATGAGACACGCAAGATTATGCATAGCGATATTCAGGTGAGTGCTACTTGCGTTCGTGTGCCCGTTACGAGAGCGCACAGCGAAGCTATTTGGGTAGAAACAGAGGAGGCATTGAGCTTGGAGCGTGTGCGCCAAGCCTACAAAGAAGCTACTGGCGTAGTACTTATGGACGAGCCAAGCGAACAGACTTACCCTATGCCGCTCTTTGTCGCAGAGAAAGACCCTGTTTATGTCGGTCGTTTGCGTAAAGACCTCGCTAACCCTAAGGGGCTTACATTCTGGTGCGTTGCTGACCAGATTAAGAAGGGAGCTGCACTGAATGCTGTGCAAATAGCCGAATGGCTCGTTGCTCAAGGTGATATTAAGAAATAAGAATATAAATTCATCATTAACTAAAATCATGAGGGGGAATAACTTTCTCCCTCATTGTATGACTCATGGAAGTATTTAATGACGTACAAAGTCTACAGCTTTTTGTAGAGCAGCAAAAGTGTGCTGGTAAGACTGTAGGCTTTGTACCAACGATGGGTGCACTACATCAAGGACACTTGAGCTTGGTTAAACGTGCCCTCACGGAGTGCGATGTGTGTGTAGTGAGCGTGTTTGTCAATCCTACACAGTTCAATGACAAGAAAGACCTTGAAACTTATCCACGTACATTTGATGCCGATGCTCGTCTGCTCGAGGCGGCTGGAGCGACGGCTGTTTTTCACCCTGCAGTAGAGGTTGTTTATCCTCAAGATGAAGAAGTGCGCTGTGATTATGCTGTTGGACGTGTAGCCGAAGTGATGGAAGGGCGTTATCGTCCGGGGCATTTCGCAGGCGTTATGCAGGTTGTACAGCGTTTGTTTGAGCTTGTTCGCCCTGATTTAGCTTTCTTTGGAGAGAAAGATTTTCAGCAGATTGCAGTCATCAAGGCGATGTGTAAGCTCGTCAATTCGCCCGTTAAGATTGTTGCTTGCCCTATTGTACGCGAAAATGACGGCTTGGCCTTGAGTAGCCGTAATGTTCGTTTGAGCAAAGAAGAGCGTTCGATGGCTCCTAATATCTATCGTATCTTGAAAGAAAGCCTTGCCTATGCTCGTGAGCATGGACCTAAGGAAACGGCTCAATGGGTTGTAGAGCAAATCAATGTAATTCCGACCCTTCGTGTTGAGTACTATGAGATTGTAGACTCATTGACACTTGAAGAAATTCAGAGCTGGCAGGATAGTGCTACTCCTCAAGGTTGTATCACTGTTTATTGTGGGGAGGTTCGTTTAATTGATAATATAAGTTATGCAGAAATCAATAATTAAAATTGCTTCGGTAGTAGGTGCGGGGCTTCTTCTTGCTTCATGTGTAGCGAGGAAGCCTAAGCATCAGCCTATGCCGAAGAAGATCGACAGTACGCAGTTGGTCATAAAGCCGACAAAGCCACAGTGGACACCACCATTGGGTGATAGTATCAAGCATGAGATGCGTGCCGTATGGCTAACGCTTGTCGCTGGCTTGGACTGGCCTCATGTTAAGGCTGATACTCCTGACGGCGTACGTAAGCAGAAGGAAAGCCTTGAGCGTATCCTGGATAGATTGGTCGAAGATGGCTACAATACGGTGTTCTTCCAAGCACGCCAATCTGGCTCAGTGAACTATTATAGTGATGAACCATTCAATAAGGTATTTACAAGCGATGCTTCTCGCCCTGCCTATGACCCGCTAGCTTTTGCTGTAGAAGCGTGCCATAAGCGTGGCCTTAAGATACATGCTTGGGTAGTAACTTATCCCTTGGTTTCAAAAGGAACACCTAAACACCCTATCATAGAGAAGCACCCTGAGTGGGCTATTCCGCACATGGGTTCTTACCATCTAGACCCAGGTCTTCCAGAGGTGCGTACACACATTGCAAAGCTTGTGAGTGATATCGCTCGCAGGTATCAAGTTGATGGTATTCACTTTGATTATTTCCGTTATCCTGAGGAGGCTGGACGTTATAATGACTCTCGTAGCTATAAGCTCTATGGTGAAGGAGAGGATAAGGCTGCTTGGCGTCGAGAGAACTTAACCCTACAGCTACAAGAGGTACAAGACAGTCTTATGAACGTGCGTCCTGATGTGCAAGTTAGTGTAGCTCCTCTAGGTAAGCTGCGCAAGCTCCCTTCTCTAGGTAAGGCTCATGGGTGGACAGCTTATGATGATGTTTATCAGGATGCAGAGGAATGGGCTAAGCATGGTCTTGTTGATTTCCTTGCTCCTATGATGTACTACAAAGATTATCTGTACGAACCTTTCCTCATTGACTGGCAGGAGCGTGTTGGTCGTTATGTACCCGTTGTTGCGGGTCTTGCTCCTTACCGCACAGAGCCTACAGAGAGTGGTTGGCCTATTACCGTTATTAAGGAGCAGATAGAGCTTGCTCGTAAATATAAGGCAGGGGGCGTTAGTATGTTCCGTGAGGGTAATATTGGTCCTCGTCGTCCTTATCTGCGTACGCTCATACAAGAGCAATTTAAGTATAAGGCTCTTTATCCAGAACTCGCCAGAGGTAAGGCGAATAAGCCAGCTGTGCCTCGTGGTTTGTCCCTTAAGCTTACAGGTAAGCATATTACCCTTAGCTGGATGATGCCAGAGCAGAAGGTTACAGGGATAACTTATCGTGTGTGGTGTACTGCTGTGCATGCCAATGGCACTGAAGAGAGCTACATCGTTAAAGAAGGTCTTGAACAAACTGTTTGCTCGATGCTACTCGCCAACTTTAATGCTGGGGACAAGCTGATTTTCGGAGTAGAGGCCGTTAATAGTTTCGGTGTCTCTACGCCTTCAGAAGTGAGTGCTGAGTTCCGTTTTACGCAGACATTAGGCTCTGTACTACCGTCTAAAACTAATTAAGACGGTACATGAATTTGTATATACATGTGCCGTTCTGCGCACAGCGATGTGCGTATTGCGACTTCTACACGCAGACCAATCTAGGTCTGCGTGTTCGTTATCTAGAGGCATTGCATAGCGAACTGCGTGAGCGTGCAAGCGAATTACCACAAGGAAGCTCTCTCACGAATATCTATTTCGGAGGGGGAACTCCTTCGCTACTGAGCATAGAAGAGCTTGGCGGTATCTGCTCTGTTATTGAGCAATGCTACGCAATCGATGCGGCGGCAGAGATAACTTTAGAAGCTAATCCTGATGATATTACAGCGGATTATGCCGAAGGGCTTAGAGCTTTACCCATCAATCGTGTAAGCATGGGTGTGCAGAGTTTCCAAGAAGATGATTTGATATTCCTGAATAGACGTCATAATAGAGAGCAAGTATATCAAGCTGTCGAACGTTTGAGAGCTGTCGGTATAGATAATATCAGCTTAGACCTGATTTATGGCTTGCCAAGGCAGACAGTAGCGACTTGGCAGGATAATCTTGAGCGCATTATTGCACTTAATATCCCACACATCTCGGCTTATCATCTGATTTATGAGGAGGGCACGCCACTCACGAGGCTTAGAGACCTTGGTCGTGTGGAGGAACTTAGTGAGGAGCTTAGTTTGCAGTTCTTTGAAATGCTCATTGATAGCCTCAAGAGTGCAGGCTATGAACACTACGAAATATCCAACTTCGCTAAACCCAGTAAATATGCTCGCCTCAATACGGGCTATTGGCAAGGCGTTCATTATATCGGTGCTGGACCAGCAGCACATAGCTACGATGGTATAAGCCGAAGTTATAATGTTGCTTCTATCCGCCAATATATTGAGGGTTGGGAGCAAGGCAAGCGTATTTATGAGCGTGAATGTCTGACCGAGGAGGAGAAGCGGCATGAGTATATTATGACGCGTTTGAGAACCCAGTGGGGCATTGATTTAGCAGACTATGTCGAGCTGTTTGGTGCTTCTGCTCGGGAGCGTCTTATAGCTTTGTCTGAGCCTTTTATTAGCCGTGGACAGCTGTGCTTAGACGCTCATACGCTGAAGTTAAGCCCTCAAGGCGTTTTTACTAGCGATGGGATTATCGCAGAGCTCTTTGATTAAGATTGGAATATAGCTCTTCTGCCGTGCAATCGGGAGTTTGTTGGGTAGCTCTATTTACTCCAATTTGCTATCTTTGTGCATAATGACGCAAACAAATAAAGAATGAAATTTCCATATATATTCGGTTTTATCCTTGCGCTTGGACTAAATCTATCAGCACAGAAAAAGGCTGATGGTACAGACTTACTCAAGTATGTCAATCCATTTATAGGTACGGCTGTGCATGGTCATACTTTCCCTGGTGCTACTCGCCCGAATGCGATGGTGCAGTTCTCGCCCGATACACACCTCTTGGGCTGGGAAGCAAGTAGCGGTTATCACGCCAGCGATAGCCTTATCTATGCGTTTAGCTTGACGCACCTTAGCGGTACCGGTATTGGCGACCTTGGCGATGTGGCTCTATTGCCTTATTCAGGACAAGATAGCCTTAAGCCGATAGCCCGTTTTGATAAACAGAGTGAGATGGCTTCGCCCGGTTATTATGCTGTGAAGCTCAAAAACTTCGGCATAGATGTAGAGCTTACATCTTCTCCTCGTGTAGGACTTATGCGCCTTAAGTATAAGCAAGCTAAGAGCCGTCGTCTACTCCTAGACCTAGCGCATGTGCTTCAACCCAACTGGGGGCATAAGGTTGTCGGTAATGATATTCAGCTCGTGGATATGCAGACAATCAGAGGCACTTACTACACTAAGGGCTGGGCAGAGCATCATCAGATGAGCTACACCATTCATCTATCGCATCCTTTGGATAGCATTGCCATTTATGAGAATGGAAAGAAGACCGACGTCGTAAGTGGGCTCAAGGCTGGCAATAAGTACAAGCTCAGCTATAAGGATACGAGCGGTAAGTATGATGAGAAATTGCATCTGTATTTACCCGAGGGTAGTGATGAGGTTTATGTTAAAATCGGTCTTTCGCACGTAAGCCCAGAGGGAGCTGAGCGCAATCTTGTGGCTGAAGTGCCTCATTGGGATTTTGACCGCTTACATCAAGAGAGTCGCCAAGAGTGGGCTAATCTTCTTGGTCGTATTCGTATATCGAGCCGCGAGCCTGAAGTCTTGACTAATTTCTATACAGCCCTTTATCACGCTAATATAGCACCATATAATTATCAAGATGTCGATGGTGCTTATCGTGGTTTAGATAAGCAGGTGCATAAGAATAAGAACCCCAAAGATGGGCATTATACAGTATTCTCTATTTGGGACACCTATCGCACCCTACACCCATTACTCACGATTATAGACCCCGATAAGGCCTTGAACTATGGTCGCAGTCTTGTTAAGGGTTATGAGGAGGGCGGTATATTGCCTCGCTGGCCACTTGCCGAGAGTTATACAGGCTGTATGCCAGCCTATCACTCTGTTAGTATCTTGGCTGACTTGATTGCTAAAGGCTTAGTTAAGGGCGATAATCTGAAACTATGGGCTAAGGCTGGTGAGCGTTCGAGCGTGTACAGAGATGATATGGCGAAAAAATTTGCTGGCACGCGAGAGCTTGACCTCATCACAAGGCATCCATACTATAAGGAAACTCTAGGTTTTATCCCTGCTGATAGCGTTCCTGAGAGTGTCTCTTGGGCTGTGGAAATGGCTTATGATGACTGGTGTATTGCTCGTATCGCCGAGGCTGCAGGGCTTGATAGCCTGCGTTCAGCTTACGACCTTAAGAGCAAATACTATCAGAAGTATTGGGATAAGGAAACCAATCTGATGCGCCCTATTATGGCGAACGGCAAGTTCCGCAATCCCTTCAATCCTCGTTTCTCAGCTCACGAGAAGAGTGATTACACGGAGGGTAATGCTTATCAATGGAGTTTCTATGCTCCTCATGATATGGCTAACTTCCTAAAAGTTATGGGTGGAGCGAAGGTACTGGAACGTAATCTTGATACGCTCTTTACGACTTCTTCACGCATTGATGGTGCCGAGCAGAGCGGTGATATTACAGGGCTTATTGGGCAGTATGCACATGGCAATGAACCTAGCCACCACATCGCTTACCTCTATAACTACACGGCACACCCTGAGAAGGGTCAAGCTATCCTCGATAAGGTTATGCGTGAGTTTTACCTCCCTACACCAGAGGGTATTATCGGCAATGAGGACTGTGGACAGATGTCTGCTTGGTATATTATGAGTGCGCTCGGCTTCTATCCTGTTTGTCCGGGTAGTGATGTATATCATATCGGTCGCCCTATGATTGACCATGCCGAGGTGGCTGTACGAGGAGGAGTCTTCAAGGTTGAAGTGCTTAACAATAGTCCAGAGCATAAGCGTGTAGCGAGTGTGCATATCAATGGACGTAAGGTTAATAACTTCCAAATACGCCACAAGGAACTCCGAGCTGGAGGAGTCTTGCGTATAGTGATGGCCAAATAAAATAGATTAGATGAATAAAATTAAGGAGCTAGCCCACTGGGCTAGCTCACGTTCTCAAATAACGTACTATTGGATAGGCATACTCACGCTTATTCTTCCCAATTTATTTCTTAGCTATTCAATGGATGTGAGCCTTGTGGGACGCATCTTGAATATATCCTTACCCCTCGGCGTGTGGATGCTTATCTTGGCATTGGGCCGTAAGCCGGGTAAGACCTTACTATTCCCCTTCGGGATTATGCTCTTAATAGGAGCTGTGCAACTAGTCCTTTTAACCATTTTTGAGGGGGCAGTCATTTCGGTGGACTTGCTCCTGAGCCTTTTCAGTGCTAGTGGTGATGAGGCGGGCGAACTCCTAGGCGGACTAATCCTGCCTATTGCGCTCGTCCTTGTGATGCTCATTGTGGCTGTTTATTCGGCTATTTGTTCGTGGCGCAGTCGTTTGCTTTTGTCTTCTCATTTTCGTCGCTATGCTAGAAGCACGGGCTTAGGGATAATTCTTCTTTCGCTTCCTTTAGCAGCATGGGCTAATAGAATACAAGCTCAGCATACTCTAAGAGGAGATGTTTATCCCCTAAATGTCTTCTATAATATCTACATCACAGGGAGTAAGCTCAGTCAGCTTGCCCATCTAGACGAAACGAGTGCAGAGCATAGTTATCACGCTAGTAGTGCGCATAGCGCAGATGAGCCAGAGATTTATGTCTTTGTATTAGGGGAGACGAGCCGTGCGTATAGCTATCAGCTTTATGGCTATCCTCGTCCAACTAATCCTTTGCTGTCGGCTCGTGATAGTTCGTCGATTTATCTTTTTCGTGATGTACTGACTGAGAGCAATACCACGAGTAAGAGCGTTCCGATTATCCTATCTCCTGCCGATGCCGAGCATACCGACCGCCTTCCACATGTACGAGGTATCCTTACGGCTTTCAAAGAGGCTGGCTTCCATACAGCTTTTATCAGCAACCAGCCTGAGAACAGAAGTTTCTTGGACCACTTCGCTTACGAAGCTGACGAGCATTATCGCATAAGGGATATTATACGCAGTAAGCGTAGTCTGATGGATACACGCCCTATTTATGATGGCGATATGCTCCCATTCTTGGACGAAGTCTTGAAGAAGGGATACCGCAAGTTATTTGTGATTATGCACGGCTATGGCGAGCATTGGAGTTATCCCGATAGGTATCCGAGTGAGTTTAGTTTCTTCAAAGATGATGCCCCCAGAGGAGCTAGACTCAAGGAAAAGGAAAAGCTTGTGAATGCTTATGACAATGCTATTCGTTATAATGATTACTTCTTAGATGCGGTGATTAAGCGTTTGGAGTCCTACACAGAGGCTTCTACTGCGATGTATTACACTGCAGACCACGGAGAGGATATCTATGATGATGTACGTGAGCGCATTCTGCACTCTTCGCCTACGCTATCCTATTACCAACTGCATGTACCTGCCATTTTGTGGTTGAGTCCAGCATATAGGGAGCGTTATCAGGCTATTGCACGTACTGCACGAGCTAATGAGCATAAGGCTGCTACGAGCCGTAGTAATCTGCATACTCTGCTTAGTCTTGGAGGCATCAATACGCCCGAACGCCAAGACAGTCTGTCGCTGCTTAGTCCGCTCTATCGTGAGGGGCAACGCTCTTACCTTAATGATAGATATGAATGCGTTCCTCTGAGCGAAATGATTACACGCACGGAGGACTTAGAGATGTTTAAGAAAATGGGGCTTAAGCCTTTGAAATAGAACCTTTACATTATAATAGAGAGGGCTGTACCAATTATCTTTGGTACAGCCCCTTTTAGTAGTCTTAGAGCAGGGCAAGCGCATCAAAATTCATTCTAATTAGGAGTGTCGCCCTAAAGGGCTATTCTACGAATCTTAATAAATTACTTTGTTATGTTGATGTGCTTGCCCTGTGTCCAATGGACAAGAAGCTACATCTTGGTGCGGATATACTCCTCTAGCTCTGGGCGGAACTTAGGGTGTGCGATGCTGACCAAAGCTAAAGCCCTCTCTTTGAGGCTAAGTCCACGTAGGCGCACTCGCCCAAACTCGGTAACAATATAATCAATCTCATTGCGTCCTGCCGTGATGTTGGCGCCTCGCTCAAGTTCCGTCACAATGCGACTAATGCTATCATTCTGAGCTGTCGCACGGAAGGTCAGTATCGATACACCGCCATGGCTACGCTTGGCTCCTCTTAGGAAGTCTACTTGGCCGCCTGTCCCACTGAATTGCTGTAAGCCTATGGACTCGCTCGCCACTTGCCCTCTGAGGTCTATGGATAGGCAGGAGTTAATAGATACCATATTGTCATTAAGCCCGATGATATAAGGGTCATTCGTATAGTTTACGGGGTACATCTCGATGTCTGGGTTATTATCAAGGAAGCGATAAAGCTCTTGACTACCCATAACGAGCGTGCTGACAACCTTTTGAGGGTTTAATGTCTTGCGTTTTCCTGTAATCTGACCACTACGGATAAGGTGCATCACCCCATCTGTGAACATCTCGGTATGAATACCTAGGTCTTGCCTATCAGTGACGAAGCGTAGGACGGCATCGGGGATAGCGCCAATACCGAGTTGTAGGGTAGAGCCGTCATGGATAAGTTCTGCACACAGACGACCTATTTCAAGTTCCACCTCGCCTACGGGTGCTGGTGGTACAGCGAGGACAGGGCGGTCAACCTCTACGATATAATCAAGTTCGGATACATGAATGAGATTATCTCCTCCGATGAAGGGCATCTGATTATTCACTTCCGCTATGGTCGTGTGGGCATATTGAGTCGCAGCCTTGGTGTAGTCATTGCTGACCCCGAAAGAGCAATAGCCCTCGTCATTGGGTCGGGATAATTGAACCAAAGCCACATCTACGGGGTATAATCTGTCTCTAAAGAGTAGAGGTACTTCATGGAAGTGGCAAGGTATGAATTCTAGTCTACCAGCGTTGTGAGCTTCTCGACTATTTTTATCTAAGAAATTGCTGTAAGGCTTTAGATGGGCTCTCATCTCTGGACGCAGATGATAAGGCTCTCCGAAGTAGAGCATATGAAAGCTCTTGAGGTCTGTGTACTGCGCACGCTCCTCGTATAGAGCCTCTACAAGGCTATCGGGCGTGGCGGCACAATGACCAAAAACCAAATAATCTCCACTCTTAATCCCTTGGCGTACGGCATCGTGTGCAGAGCATACTCGTGTACGATAAATGTCTTTCCAGTGTTGTGGCATAAATGATAGGTAGCGTTTTATGTGGAAGTCAAATTACTATATAGCAAAGATAATGATTTTGATAGTGTTCTGTAATGGGGGGACAAAGCCGGAGCAAGCGTAAGTATATCGATTGGGGGAAGACGTCTAAGAGCCCCATAGGGGCGATACTTCTTCAAAGCCCAGGGCGCAAGCCCTGGGCTTATAGTCAATCAGCATATCTTGAGTCCCTTTAGGGGCGGTAAGCTCTGTCCAAGACAAATGCTTGCGCTGTAGTGCCGCTCCTACGGAGCTCCTATTTTATTTTCCTTGTTTACCCAGGGTTTCATATCGAGCTTTGCCCTCATTCCACCCTGGGCTTTGCAGGAGTGTCGTGCCTACGGCACTCATAATGCAGAGGTTTAGTTAGTCCAAATTTTGAAGCGGTTTGCCTTGGGCAAAGTTCCCCAAAAAGTACGACGTACTGATTGATTTGAGTACGACGTACTAATTGATGCAAGTGCGACGTACTGATTGATGTAAGAACGACGTACTAATTGATGTAAGTACGATGCACTGATTGAAGTAAGTACGACGCACTGATTGAAGTAAGCACGACGTACTAATCAAAATAAGTACGATGCACTCGTATAAACAAGTATACCTACTAACATTGATTTGTGTATTGTAGTCTAAGAGCCCTGTAAGGGCGATACTTCTTCATAGCCCAGGGCGCAAGCCCTGGGTTATTTGTTATCAATACATTTATTGAGCCCCGTAGGGGCGGCACTACAGAGTGGACAAGTTTTGATGCGTCTGCAGGTGTGACGCACCTCGTCGGAGCTCTTATATGTATCTCTAGGCTTAGTGAATAAATAATTATCCCCTGCATAGCCTCAAAGCTATACAGGGGATAAATCCGTTTAAGATAGTACTAAGGTTGGCGGTCAGCTTGCTGTGCGCGCACTTTCGTCCACCAGATAGGTGGTACATAGCGATAGAGCTGTGCCTGTCCTTTGAGTTCCGCGAAGTTCATATCGTCGCGCTCATAATTAGGGGCAAAGATAGGACGCTCTAAGATGTATCCGTTGACGACAGAAGATGAAGGGATAGTGCTGCCCGTACTATGGTCTTCCATCCAGTGGATACCCAATACTTCGGTAGACAGGCGCTCGCGGTCGTAGTAGTAGCTGAAGCGGTAGCCCCAGTCCACAGCTTCGTAGCGCTGACGCATCACCCAGTCGGAGTTATCACGGATGTGCATCTCACTACGAGGAAGGTCACGCCCGGGCTTACGGAAGAAGGTAGCCGAAGGATACTGCGCCTTGCGGTCTCCCGAGTAGTAGAAGAAGGCATCTACTGGCGTTTGATTCCCATTGGGGGCTTTGTAGATGATGCGGTGACGTGAGCGATACCTCTGTCCATGGTCAATAGTCAGAGGGGCAAAGAACGCCTGTGCATAATTCTTCTGTGCGCTATTTCCCAAAATATCTGAGGCGATATTAAAGAGATAGACAAGTCCCTCACGATTCCTAAACTGAGGCATTTCCCCCTTATTTGTAACAGCTGCCGTATAGAAGACTGCAGACTTATGAGGAGGTAGGATACCTCTTTCAAGACCAGACCACGTATGCTTCTCTAATGAGTTGGACTGATTATAAATCTGAGAGGTCAGAGGAAGCAGACGGGACTCCCAGGTAGGGAAGAACTGATATCCGTCGTCTTTACTATAGTCAAAGCGTTGGATGTAGTATTCTCTGAGGTCAATATTCACCTCCGTAGGGTTATAGAATTCCCACGCGGTAGCTCCCTCTCCACCACCGATAAATACTTCGGAGATAATGAGGCTACCCTTAGGAGCAGGGATATCTCCTTTGAGACGGTAGACTTTCTCATTAGCGAGCTGCTTGACCGACCACTTTGTTGTTATTTCAGAGGCTGTAGCCCCCAAGGTAGTATCGTAAGCATCAGTGCGGAACTCAGCAGTCATCGGGCGGCGTCCCGAGAACTTCGAGGGTACGGCCCAAAAGTAATAGGTATGCTTCTTACCGACAGCGACCTCACCCTGCTCGAAGTAGACACGCTGTACAGTCGTTGCATTCTGCTGCGTCTCCCACTTAGGCACATCCGACTCGGTGTCAAAGAGCTTCATCGCGCCTTCGGTAGTGAGTGCTCCCGTGGTCATCGTGATTTCGTGGGGATAATAGGGCATATTCCCCTGAGTATTGTCAATAGTAGCGCCCACCATAGCTCCGTAGAAGTAGAAGGTCGTATTGTCTCCATAATAGTGCTTCTGTCCATTGACCATTTTGGAGTGAAGGCGTGTAGGAGCAAAGTACATAGGAAGGTAGTAAGACTCGCCTGCGTCATAGAAGTTGCGAGGGCCACGGATAGTAGCGCGTCCCTGGACATCTATCCCACTGACGCCGATGGCACCAGCGACGAGGACATTGCCCGCATCGGGATTGATGCCACTAGGCATGGTAAACTCGATGTGAGCTTGATGGCGATTGCCGACTTGCTTAATTACCTCTAGTCTTCCCTCTTTAGTGGTAATAGTCCCTCCCTGCTTGAAGGCTAGGTAAGCCTTTGCGGTTTCTCCATTCTTCCAAGCGAATTTTAATCCGGCGTGCTTGTTGCCCTCCATCTTCTCTTGCAGAATCATGCGAAATTCGTCGGAATCCACATCTTCGATTTCTACATCAAGAGAAATCTTTTGCTCGCGAACGGCTTCCTTGCCATCAAGTGTAGTTGCTACGGGAGCCTCATCATGCTTACAAGCACTCACCCCGAAAGTTATGGCGACGAGTAGGGCTGTTCCGTAGGTACGTAATAGATTCATTTCTTTTTTGCTTGCTAAATTAAATGGTTATTGGACTGGTAGGAAGGTATCTTCATCTCCTTCTTCAATCTCATCTGGCAGACTTGCACTCAGGTATACAAGGATACTCTGCCCTGGGAGTTGGAATAAATCTACTTGTGGAGCTTCATACTTCTCTTTGTCTCCACACGATTCTTTCTGTTTCATAGTGTAAAAATTACTGTTCTTTACCTCCAATTGTTTGGAAGATATATGTGTGCTTATATTAATTTTTGCAATATTTCACCTAGCTTCATCTCAGATTGCAACCTTAGTTTGCTCTATCTAATAGGCTGTAAAAATGAGGAGTGTTATTATATGTTCGTGCAAAGGTAAAAAAAACTATAGAATAAAATGTAAAGTGTAAGTAAATCAGTATAATTATCTTAAATATTTGCGCTTTTGAACTTGTAGGACAAGTGCATTAAAACTCAGTCTAATTACGAGTGCCGTAGGCACGATACTCTTCATAGCCCTAAAGGGCTCATCTACGTCTTCTCAATCAATATACTTTATTATTTTGATGTGGTTTGCTCTGGGTAAAACTCCCCAAAAATAAGTACGACGTACTCACTGATGTAAGTACGCGTACTTATTTCAGTGAGTACACGCACTTACTTTCGTGAGTACACGTACTTAAATTTGTAAGTACGTAGTACTTTCTGGAGACTTCAGCTGTAGTCTGTACAAACTACACGTGTAGTCTCTTCAAACTTCAGCCGTAGTCTGTACAGACTTCGCCGAGGTTTTGAGTTTAGGAAACGCACGCTTTGTTTTCTCTTCGTGTAATTCAGATATTTTGATGCGCTTGCCCTGCTTTTAGGGAAATACTCTCTGTCGATAATAACGCAGCGAGTGCCGCACAATGCAATGGTCTCAAATAATTAACTTTGTGAGGTCTTGGTATGCACCATAGCTATAGGTGGGCATATTCATTGACGACAAGCAAAAAAGGATATCCTAGAGAGTTATAACATGAAGCAAAAAATTACTCAGATGAGGCTGATACGCTACTTGTTTACGACAGTGCTTGCTTTACTATTTATCAGCTGTAGCAAGGGGTGTTCTTACAACGAATCCCAACCCTCCCATGTAGAACAGACCACTTCTTCTAACCAGGTGGAGGATAAAATATCTCCCGATGACTACGAGCTGAGCACAGACGGTCTTACCCTTATCAAATGGAAGAACCCCAACACAAAGGTCCTAGACATGAATCGTGACACTCACCTTAGCAAAATCAGATTTATTGGAGACTGGGCATTTTGGGACTGTAACGGTTTGACGAGCATCAATATACCTAACTCTGTAATGAGCATTGGGGAGTGGGCTTTTATGCAGTGTAGCAGTTTGACGAGCATCAATATACCCAACTCCGTAACGAGCATTAAACCCTATGCTTTTGCATATAGAAAGAAAAAGAACTGTCACGGCTCGCCAGAATCATAGACAAGGCTTTCAGGTGGTTTCCGATGTTCAGGGAAATGCTGCGCATGGAAAAGTTTTGTGC
>QWCO01000541.1_pt1 | contig 16295 bp, 15 predicted proteins | sample 1972611 | NCBI WGS metagenome assembly QWCO01 (sample SAMN09866706, study PRJNA288562) | Human oral metagenome isolate term1_saliva, whole genome shotgun sequencing... | reverse complement strand
GTCATGCTGTCTCCGGGCAGCGGCGCGAAGTCGGCATCTGTGATCGGGCCTCCTCCCATCGGAGGGAGACCTCCGCTATCCGTTGTGCCTGGGAGCGGGAATGAGTTGTTTTCGTCCATATTCTCAAAGCGGGTATATTTCCCTTTGAACGTCAACAACACATCGCCGACAGCACCATTTCTGTGCTTTGCTATGATAATCATGGCTTTGCCGCGCAGATCGTTGCCGTTTTCGTCTCGGTAGATGCGGTAATACTCCGGACGGTGGATAAAAAGCACCATATCGGCATCCTGCTCGATGGCACCGGATTCACGCAAGTCGGAAAGCTGCGGTCGGTGGTCGTCTGCTCCACCGGCTCCGGGGCGATTTTCCACACCACGATTCAACTGTGAAAGCGCGAGAATCGGGATGTTCAACTCTTTGGCCAGTCCCTTTAGCGAACGACTGATGGTAGAAACTTCTTCTTGACGGCTACCGAAGTTCATGCCCGAGGCGTTCATCAGCTGCAGATAGTCGATCATGATGAGTTTCACTCCGTGCTCTCTCACAAGACGACGCGCTTTCGTGCGCAATTCAAAGACAGAAAGTGCCGGCGTGTCGTCGACAAACAACGGCTTGCCATACAGATCTTTAATTTTGCTGTCCAGCTGCGCCCACTCGTGCGGCTCGAGTTGTCCGCTTTTGATCTTCGTACCTTCGATCTCACAGGTATTTGAAATCACACGATTGACCAATTGCACATTCGACATTTCGAGAGAAAACAACGCAACGGGGATGCCTTGTTCCACCGCTATATTCTTCGCCATAGACAATGCGAAGGCTGTTTTTCCCATGGCCGGACGTGCTGCAAGAATCACCAAATCAGAGTTTTGCCATCCGGAAGTCATTTTGTCCAAGTCGCGATACCCCGACGCAATACCCGACATACCGTCAGAACGCTCCGCCGCCTTGTGCAACATGTCGTAGGCGTCATTGATGATCGGATCAATCTGGCTGTAATCCTTCTTCATGTTGAGCTGAGAGAGTTCGAACAGCTCGCCTTCCGCCTGCTGCATCAGCTCATCAATATCCTGCGTCGGATCAAAAGCCTTCTCTTGCACTCCACTGGTATAGCGAATGAGATCGCGTGCCGTAGCCTTTTGCGCAATGATACGGGCATGGTATTCGATATGGGCGGCCGAGACGACCCCTTGCGTCAGTTGTGCCAGATAAACGGGGCCTCCGGCTTCTTCAAAATGGTTGGTCTGCCGCAATTGCTCGCTGACGGTGAGCAAGTCGAGTGGCTTCTGCTCTATATTCAACCGACGAATTGCTTCGAAGATCAACTGGTGACGTGGATCGTAGAAGCTTTCCGGTTTGAGAATCTCACTCACCTGCGAATAGGCGTCTTTTTCCAGCAGCAGGGCGCCGAGCACCACGCGCTCGAAGTCTAATTCCTGAGGCTGCAAACGCCCGAAGCTGTCTTGCACCGGGGCGTCTGCCTTTTTGCGCTTAGGTGCGCGAGAAGAAGGTTGTGGCATAACAATAAGATCGTGATTGAGGTGAAAAGAGATCGCAACGGATTAACACCGTAATTGCAGCATAGACCGACGGGAAATGCTTGTGTCTCCCAATTGCACTATATAAATAAGGAGTATCAGGGCTCAACGTGCCGATAACATCCTATATCTGACTTACCGCCTTTCGTTTGCGATTTTCCGTTACGGTCGAAAGGGAAAGTCTGTTGCGTCACTGCGAAATCTGCATTCCCAACAGCTGCTGATTTGGCGTCGAGGGTAAAGACAAACAGCAACTTCTGCAAATCGAAACTCGGGTTGAAATTCCCGGCTTGGCGGCGCTTTTCGGGTGAATCCTCCTCAAACAAGCAGTTACGGAAGTGTTCGCCCTTGGTCGGTTTGGGCGTATTGAGCAAGCAATGCGAAAAATCATAGTTGAAAGCATCGTTCTTGTAACGCGTAGAAGACTCTCTCAAGAGATCATCGTTGTTGTATCCACTGATGATGCAGTTGACAAACGACGCTCGTTCCAGAGGGGCACGGCTTCCCTCCCCGTAATTACTGAAATGCAGCGCGACACCGCGATCACCCGCCAGGGCATAGAATTGGCCGATGGTGCAATGGACAAATTCGTAGCGCCCGCCGACAAGATGCACGCAGTCTCCGGCTGCATTTGTGATCTGGCTGTTGCCTACATTCACCGCGCATTGACGTGCATACAGCCCATCTCCACCGATATTATGGATCAGAGAATTGCGCAATATAAGTTTCTGGAAATCAACAGACGAAGAGTCGCAACGTATACCAAAATCTCCACTGTGGATCTCGCAATGGTCCAGGACATTGTCACGGCTTTTTGCAGTGAAGACCACCCCGCCCCATTGTCCGGGAATGCGGTCGTAGGGTTGATTGCTGAACATATAGCCCAATCGGTCGCCACGGAATTCTACGGGCGCCCCATTTTGTCCTTCAGTACGCAAGGTTCCGTGCACGATGAGGCGTGCTGCGGGATGAAAATACAATCGCGTACCCGCAGACAGCGTAAGTGTACGACCTTCTTCCACGACCAGGCTATCTAAAATGCGATAAGGCCGCGGGGCATTCCAGGTGGTGTCTCGTTCCACGCGCGCTCCTCTCAGGTTGATCACACTTTGTGTCGACGCCGTGAGCAACACTTGTTGTTCTGCTCCGTTTTCCAACAAGAACAACAGACGATCTTCGAGTGGTGTCGGCGACGTGGCTGTTGAAGCCGGAGCATTGAGTTGCACAAACACGCGTAGGCTATCACCGCCGGCCAGTTCCGTGGCACCGGTCACTCCATTCGCCAGAAAAGTTCCGTCGACATTCACCATAAAAGGCGATTTCGCTCCACCGGCCAATCGAATGGCCGCAATGCGCAACGTCTTTTTCTGTGGGTTGAAGACTTGAAAGGTGTATGTATTGGTCGCTTCGCCCGCCAGAACGGTGTCGAGCGCCAACGTGTCGCGCTCCAAACGCAAACGCGCATCGGCAGAAGTAGTATAACCCTCCTCGTTCAAACAAGAAGCGAGGAGGGCACACACGAATATCAGGAAAAGAGGAAGTGACTTCACCTTATTTCTCGGGTACGTTCTTCAAAACATCGAGCAAATGATCCCATACCATTTGTACAGTGGGGATCAACAGGCGTTCGTCGGGCGAGTGCACACCGCGCAAGGTGGGTCCGAAGCTCACCATGTCGAGGTGAGGATATTTCTCACTGAAGAGTCCACATTCGAGACCGGCGTGGATGGCTCGCACGAGGGGCTCTTTGCCGAACAAGCGCTTGTAGCTGTCGACGCACACCTTCAAGATCTCGCTCTTGGGGTTCATTTTCCAACCGGGATAGCCCTCGTTGGTCACACACTTCGCACCACCCAGTTCGAAAGCCGAACGAACCACCGAAGCCATGTACTCCAGATTGCTGGCAACGCTCGAACGTTGCGACGTGGTGGCCACAATTTGGTTGCCGTGCTTGCGTACGCTCGCCAGATTGCTGGAAGTTTCAACCAAACCTTCGAGATCCTGACTCATGGCAAAGATACCATTGTGCACCACGCTGAGGCTCTTCAACAAGCGCTCCGCTTGTTCTTTGCAGATGCAAGTCGGGGCGGCAGCCACCGGCTCAATTACGGCCGTCAGTTCAGGCTCGGTTGCAGAAAATTCGTCGCGCACTTTCTCGACAAATGCTTGAAGTTCCTCTCCGAAAATGGCAACATAGGTTGTGGGCACGGCCACAGTGGCATGTGCCTCACGCGGAATGGCATTGTGCAGGCCTCCGGCTTGGATATCACAAAGGCGCAGATCGGTTTTCTCGCTTTGTTCCAAGAGGAAACGTACCAACAACTTGTTGGCATTCGCACGCTTTTTGTTGATGTCGTCGCCCGAGTGTCCGCCGGTAAGGCCTTTCACCACGAGATTGAACGTCGAAAAGCCTTCGGGCAGCTTCTCTTCGTCTACGGTGTAAGTCGCTTCGGTGCGTACGCCCCCTGCGCAGCTCACAAAGAGCTGTCCTTCGTCTTCAGAATCCAGGTTGATCAGATAGTCTCCCGTCATGAATCCGGGTTTCATCTCGAAAGCCCCCGTCAATCCCGTTTCCTCGTCGCGCGTGAAGACGCATTCGATCGGTCCGTGCTCGATATCATTGGCTTTCAGCAACGCCATCTCCATGGCAATGCCGATACCGTCGTCGGCACCGAGCGTTGTACCCTTTGCCTTGAGCCAATCGCCGTCCACGTAGGTTTGAATGGCGTCGTTGTCAAAGTCAAATTCTACGTCTTTGTTCTTTTCGCAGACCATGTCTTGGTGGCTCTGCAAAATCACGGTTTTGCGATTTTCGAAACCGGGTGTTCCGGGTTTGCGAATCAGGACGTTGCCGGCCTCGTCGACCAGCGTTTCAAGACCGAGATCCTCACCAAATTTGCGAAGGAACGCAGTTATCTTTTCCTCGCGCTTAGAAGGACGGGGAACTTGGTTGATTTGCGCGAAGCAATCGAATACGGATTGAGGCTTTAATTGTGCCATAGCTCACTACATTGAAAGTAGAACAATAAAATCTGCAAATCATTTGTCGCAGACGAGGTCTTTGCACTATATTTGCACCGCAAAAATAGAGAAAAGATATGGAACCTCTCTGGATACTCACATTAATTATTGTTGGAATCTCGGTCCTGTTGCTTTCTGTCGGCATCCTCATCAAAGGACGCTTCGTCAACACACACGTGAGCGGCAACAAAGCGCTCGAGAGCTGCGGAGTGCACTGCGCCTCCACCCAAGACGCCGAGCTGCGCACGAAGAATCCACATGCCGTGAGCGAACATACTCACACAACCGACCGGGCATAACCCATCGCTTGGCTTCCTTCCCTTCGAATTTATCCATTTATTCCCCTAACGACCTGATATGAAAGCACCGTTTTCTTTCTTCTTCGTGGCTGCATTGATGATTTTGACGAGCTTGTCGGCTTGCAAAAAAGAAAAGAGCGCCACCCCTACTTCAAAAGCCGCCGCTCCCCTCGCTGACGCCCCGAACAAGCAACAAAACTCCCCCATTGCCTACGTGGAAGTGGACTCTCTGCTCACTCAGTACAAATTCTGCACAGAGAACAAAGCGGTGCTCGAAGCCAAAAGCAAGCAATATCAATCGCAAGTGGCAGCTAAAATGGCACAAGTGCAAAAAGCCTACGCCGATTTCCAACAGAAGATGCAAAGCGGCGCCTTCACCACACGCGAACAAGCCGAGGCTGCACAACTGCGCATCCAGAAAATGCAGCAAGAAGCCGCAAAATTGGAAGAACAACTGCAAAAGCGCATGACTGCTGAGCAAGAGAAATTCAACAACACCCTTCGCGACAGTCTACAGTCCTTCCTCAAAGACTATAACAAGGAAATGGGCTACTCCATGATCGTCTCAAAACAAGGAGACAACGTGCTTTTTGCCGATCCCTCGCTCAATTTGACCAAAGCCGTCATCGAGGGAATGAACGAACGATACAAAGGCAAGAAGAAGTAACGCCAACTTCCCTCCCCAATACAGCGGGCATTCGAGCACTGACGCTCGAATGCCCGTTTTTTGTAGTCATCTTCCACTTCATTTCCACCTCTGTCCGATGAAAAAGGAGCACAAGTACCTCATGCACAGGGCACTTAGTGGAACGCCGAGCCCGATCACTGCTCGTCGCCTCGCGCAGGCTCATCACGCCCACCACCTCACCGGAAAAACTTGGGGGCTTTCGTCGAAAAACAGGGAAGGAAACAACATTAGTCTCCCATTTTTCACCCGGCATCTCCAAGTTTCATGGCAACCTCTCCTTTGCTTCCGGCGAACTCCCCCTCACCCGTCGCCCGTTCTCCCACCCTTGAATCACCCCTTCGCAACTTTAATCAATTTCACCACGCCAAAGAGCGGCAAACCGGCTCAAAATACGTATTTTTGCAACATGAACACAAGCAATGCGGAAATCATCACGCACCAATGGTTCGCCGGCAAGTGGAAACCACGCCCCGCCGACGGACACAAAGGCACGTTCGGGCATCTTCTCCTCATCGCCGGTCACGAAGGTATGATCGGCGCTGCAGTGCTTGCCGCTCGTTCCGCGCTTCGCAGTGGAGTTGGAAAAGTCACCGTGCACATCCCACGGTGTGGTCGCGACGTTCTGCAAGTGGCCGTGCCGGAAGCCGTGTTGCAAGTCGACGAAAGCTCTGAGTCCTGCTGGAGTTCGCTCATCGATCTCACCGGTTTCACCGCAGTGGCCGTAGGTCCCGGACTGGGCACTGACGGCGAAACAGCCTTTGCTTTGCGCGCTCTGCTCAAAGCCCTGTTGGAACGCGAGACAGCCGGGATGCCGCTCCCGCTCATTCTCGATGCCGACGCCCTGAATCTCCTGGCAACCGACTACCAATTGCTCTCTTTGGTTCCCCCTCACAGCCTACTCACTCCCCATCTCGGAGAGATGCGACGCCTATGCCGGGCTTTGGATCTGCCGTGCGAAGAGCTTGCCGATTTGCAGGTCGCCGCACGCATGCTGTCCGATTCACTCCAACTCAACCTGTTGCTCAAAGATCACATTCCTCACCTCTTCATTCCGGAAGGCAGACTGCTCGTGGCCGAGGGGGGAGGCAATAGTGCCTTAGCCAAGGCCGGTAGCGGCGATGTGCTCACCGGATTGATCGGAGGGCTCGCCGCGCAAGGATATCTTCCGGAAGAAGCCGCAGGATTGGGCGTCTGTCTGCACCGCGAAGCCGGAAAAATTGCCGAAGCTCGTCATTCCGCCCCTGCCACGGTGGCCTCAGACTTAGTGGACGCCGTCGGTCAAGCTTTTCTCCACCTTCTTCCCCCACACTGAACCATGTCTACACATTCCCTCAGCCGTTTCGCCCTATTCCTCAGCCTCCTTGCCGCCGCGGCACCAACAGTTTCGGCACAAACAGCCGTGGCTCCTTATCGCCCCGGCCTCACTGCCGAAGGCATCACGTATCACTTGCCTCTCACCGGCCTGCATCTCACCGTGCAGACCCGCTGTCGACATTATGTGCCCGGCGAATACGCGGCTTACGCGCGTGCCCTACTCGATCGCAAGGACGTGATGCTCAATGCGTTCGACACCTGGACACTGGAAGGGGTGAAGGTAGATGCCTTTGGCACTCCCGACAGCACGGCAGCCTACACCATTCGGCTCGATCACCGCACTTCTGCCCCGCTCGTGACGCTGTCGCCTGAGGGTCTCCTCCTCGCAGTGAACGCCGAAGCCGCGCAACCGGCAGCACTGTCGCAACCCGGCGTGCGCACCATCGCCACGCCGACGCTCAACGCCGACCGTTACAAAACACCCGACATGCTCCGCGCCGGCAGCACTGCACGACGCGCAGAGCTGGCCGCCGCAGAGATTTTCGACATCCGCGAAAACCGAAATCAACTCATCAAGGGACAAGCTGATTTCAACCCCAAAGACGGCGAACAACTGAAAACCATGCTGGCACAGCTCGACGAACGCGAAAAAGCCCTCACTTCTCTCTTCGTCGGCACGTATACCGAAGAGGAACGCACCTTCACCTTCGATTACCTGCCCCGACGTACGGAACAGGGACGTGTACTGTTCCGCTTTTCTAAATACCTCGGCATAGTTGACCCCGACGATGCAGCAGGTATGCCCGTCACCCTCACGGTAGAAGACCTGCAAAACATTCGTCCTGCCTACGACGACGGCAAACCCAAGAAGAAAAAAGACCAAGAAGACCTGCGCTATCGTGTGCCGGGCGAAGCAAAAGTGCACGTTGCCCTGGGCGACGAGACACTTTACGAAGCAAATATTCCCATAGCGCAATTCGGTAGGACAGAACATCTTGGAGGAACTTTATTCAACAAGAAATTCAATACAAAGGTTTGGTTATCGCCCACAACAGGCAACGTAGAGAAAATAGAACTCGACCAAACAGACAAATAATAGTAGGCGCCACATGATCAACCCTCGCCAACTCAAAATTAAAGACTTCGACTACCCGCTCCCCGACGAGCGCATTGCCAAATATCCCCTCGCCGAACGTGACCAATCCAAGCTGCTCACCCGCAAAACAGACGGGACCATCGGCGAAGACCTATTCATCAATCTGCCCAATTACTTGCCGGCCGGCGCACTTATGGTGTTCAACAACACCAAAGTGATCCAGGCGCGACTGCATTTTCACAAGTCGACCGGCGCACTAATCGAAGTGTTTTGCCTCGAACCGCATACTCCACTCGACTATCAACAGTCGTTTGCCACCTGCGGGGCGGTGACGTGGACTTGCATGATCGGTAATCTGAAGAAATGGAAAGAGGGTGTGCTCGAACGTCCCATAACAGTAGGTGGCAACTCGCTCATCCTACGAGCCGAGCGGTTGGGAATGAGCGGTACCGGACATGAAGTACGCTTCTCATGGGACAACCCTACAGTCAGCTGGGCCGAAGTGCTCGACAGCATCGGCGAATTGCCCATCCCTCCCTACTTGAATCGCGAAACTGAGGACACGGACTTAAAAAGCTACCAGACTGTCTATTCCAAAATCAAAGGATCGGTGGCAGCTCCCACAGCCGGTTTGCACTTCACGGAACGAGTGTTGCAAGCACTCGACCGTCACGGCATAGAGCGCAACGAACTCACATTGCACGTCGGGGCCGGTACTTTCAAACCGGTGAAAAGCGAAGAGATCGCCGGCCACCAAATGCACGCCGAGTGGATCGCCGTGCCGCTCAACTCCATCGAACGTTTGCTGGCCCACGGAGCTCAATGCATCGCCGTGGGGACTACAAGTGTGCGCACACTCGAAAGTCTCTATTACATCGGTGTGCGCATTCGTCAATGCCGCGACGCGAACCGCGAACCCAATGAGGACGACTTGCATGTGCCCCAATGGCTGCCCTACGACTACGCCAAAAATTGCGAACGTCCCCTCACACCTCGTGAAGCTCTCGAGGCGGTGCGCGACTATTTGCACGACAATCAGCTCGAAGTGCTCCACACGGCCACGAAAATCATCATTGCACCGGGCTACGAGTACAAGATCGTAAAGACCATCGTCACGAATTTCCACCAGCCACAATCCACTCTACTGCTTTTGGTGAGCGCGTTTGTGGGAGGTCAATGGCGACCGATCTACGATTATGCGCTTGAACATGGATTCCGGTTCTTGAGTTATGGAGATTCCTCGGTTCTCAATTACGATGCACTGCAACCCTAACACTGCGTGCCCCACACTCCTCTTCAATACGACTCAACCCCATGCGTCAATATCCCTTCTGGCTCCTTCTCCTCCTCGCTCCCACCATTCTGGTTCCCGTCGGAACGTTGGTGTTTTTCTTGTTTGGCAACGTAACACTGTGGCCCGAGAGCGACAGCACCGTGCTCAACATCTTGCAATACATACTCATCCAATTATTTTGGATCGGTCCTATCATTAGTTTCTTCGTGAGCCTGTTTTTCTGGGGCTGGGCTCGTCAACGCTCCTCTATTTTTGCCGCTATTGGTGGACTACTCCTCACAGCAGGTTCAATTTTAGTGCTTGCGTTGCAATAATTCTACTCAGCCCCACTCTCATGCAACAATATCACGACCTCTTACGCCTCATTCTCAAAAACGGCACTCGCAAAACCGACCGAACCGGCACGGGAACCCTGTCTATCTTCGGACATCAGATGCGCTTTGATCTCGAAAAGGGTTTTCCCCTGCTCACCACCAAGCAATTGCATCTGAAAAGCATCATCTACGAACTGCTTTGGTTCTTGCGCGGCGACACCAACGTGCATTATCTCCAAGAACATGGGGTGCGCATCTGGAATGAGTGGGCCGACGCGTCGGGCGAACTGGGCCCCGTGTACGGACACCAGTGGCGATCGTGGCCGGACTACAACGGCGGACACATAGATCAGATCAGCCGAGTCATTTCGCAGATCAAAAATCAGCCGGATAGCCGCCGTATGATCGTCAACGCCTGGAACGTGGCAGAAGTGGACCAAATGGCCTTGCCCCCCTGCCACTTGCTTTTCCAATTCTATGTGGCTGAAGGGCGCCTTTCCCTACAACTCTATCAACGGAGTGCCGACACTTTTTTGGGTGTGCCCTTTAACATCGCTTCCTATGCTCTACTGACGCTCATGGTGGCTCAAGTCTGCGGATTGCGCCCCGGAGAATTCATTCACACCACCGGCGATACGCATCTATATCTTAATCATTTAGACCAAGCAAATTTGCAATTGAGTAGAACTCCGCGAACTCTCCCACAAATGCACCTGAACCCGGAAGTCAGCGACCTCTTCTCTTTTAGATTTGAGGACTTCCAACTCGAAAACTACACCCCCTACCCACACATTGCGGCGGCGGTTTCGGTCTAACACTCCCTTTTCTATGCTCACGCTCATTTGCGCACTCGACGAACAACGAGCCATCGGCCTCAAAGGACACATGCTTTTCAGGCTGCGATCGGACCTTCAACGCTTTAAAGCCCTCACTGTGGGGCACACTGTGATTATGGGCCGAAAGACCTTTGCCTCTCTGCCCAAAGGTGCCCTCCCCAATCGTCGTAACTTCGTCGTCAGTCGTTCACTTGCCGAGGCACCGGCCGGCACCTTTCTTTTTCGCTCTCCCGAAGCCGCACTCCAGGCCGCACAAGACGACAAAGAGATCTTCGTCATCGGCGGATCTTCAATCTACGAAACCACTTTGCCGCTGGCAGATCGACTGTGTTTGACACACATTCTGGCGAAAGCCCCTCAGGCCGATGTGTTTTTCCCCGAAGTCGACTTCGATCAATGGAAGTGCACCTTCCATGAATCACACCCGGCCGATGAACAAAACGAACAACCCTATATCTTTGCAGATTATATCCGTATATGAATCGTCTTTTCCGCACAGCCACCTTAATTCTTACCACTTGCTTTTGCACCGGTGCATCTCTGTTCGCACAAGATTCCAACCGGGAGGTCAACTTCTCCATTATCGAGACTTCAGACGTACACGGTAACTACTTTCCCTACGATTTTATCAATGACAAACCGGGAGAAGGAAGCTTGAGTCGCATCTCAACCTACGTGAAACGTTTGCGTGCGGCACAAGGTGAAGGACGTGTCTTACTCGTCGACAACGGGGATATTTTGCAAGGTCAGCCCGCAGCCTACTATTATAATTACGTAGACACCACTTCCACCCACCTTTGTGCACGCATGCTCAATGAAATGGGCTACCTTTGTGGTACACTGGGCAACCACGACGTGGAAACCGGACATGCCGTCTACGATCGCTGGATGGACGATTGCGGTTTCGCAGTATTGGGTGCCAATGTAGTCGACAAACGTAAGAACAAACTCTACCTCACGGCCTACGTACAGGAGGAAGTGGACGGAGTGCGCATCGGCGTACTCGGCATGATCACGCCCACCATTCCGCAGTGGCTTCCCGAAAGACTCTGGAAATATCTGGACTTTCGCGATTGCGTAGAAACAGCCCGCCGCGTTGTTCCCATCATTCGCCGTGCAGCCAAAGCCGACATCGTTGTGGTGGTGATGCACAGCGGTGTGGGTGAGCACAACGCCACAGGGCGCATGCTAGATCACGCAGCTTTCCAAGTCGCAGAACAGGTTCCGGACATCGACATCCTCTTTTGCGGACACGATCACCGCATTGCCAACACGACGGTCACCAATAAAATCAGTGGACGCCAAACCCTGATTCTCAATCCCGGCGCCAATGCAATGAACATCGCGCAGGCTGACATAAAAGTGACGCTCGGTCCCGATGGAAAACGGAAGAAAAAGGAAATCGTGGGCAATGTAATCGATATCCGCGGCGAACAACCGGATTCCGTCTTCCTTTCGCACTATACCAAAGAGTTCAACGACATCCGCAACTTTACCACACAGGTGATCGGACGCAACAAGAATGAACTCGACACACGCTCGGCTTACTTCGGTTCATCCGCATTTGTAGACTTCATTCACCGCATACAACTTGCTGTGACGGGAGCTGATATCTCTTTCGCCGCTCCGCTTTCGTATGATGCTAAGATTGAACCGGGAGACATCCGCATGGCAGACTTGTTCAATCTCTACAAATACGAGAACCAACTCTACGTCATGAAGCTTACCGGGCAGGAAATTAAGAACTACCTTGAAGAAAGCTACGGCATTTGGACTCAACAAATGAAATCGCCCGCCGATCACATGATGTTGTTGAGCGACAACTACGCAAATGCTCCGGAGACTTGGCAACGACTGAAGCACTCTTCCTATAATTTCGACTCCGCAGCCGGCATCAAGTACACCGTCGATCTCCGAAAACCCAAGGGACAGAAAGTGACCATCCTATCTATGGCAGACGGGAAGCCTTTCGATCTGCAGAAGACTTACAAAGTGGCGGTGAATTCCTACCGCGCCAACGGAGGAGGCGGACTGCTCGTCAAAGGAGCGGGGATCCCACAAAATCAACTGCGCTCACGCGTGATCTGGACCTCCAATAATGAGATGCGCGAATACCTGCGCCGCGAAATAGCCCGACAGAAAGAAATCAATCCGCAGCCACTCAACAATTGGCGCTTCATTCCTGAAGGATGGGCTTCCGCAGCCGCTGAGCGCGACTCAGAAATCATGTTCAAATAACCCCTTTTCCATCTCGAGATTTCCCTGCGCGTGTCGAAAGATTCGACACGCGCATTTTCTTTTGCGAACCACAATAAGTAATACTGCAAAAGAATCAAGTGTACTACGCGTCTTATCAAAAGTATATCCCTAAAGATTAAGTAAATACGGACTAAGTGACGCACAAGTGGGAGAGCGAAAAAGGAGTTGCTCCAACTCGAATGAACACCTCTGCGAAAAATGTCTTTTTGTAAGACAACTCAGGTACGAAGTTCACGCACTACAAGGAAAAGCGCTGAAGACTTCTCAACATTTTATCGTTTTTTGGAGGTTAGGACGAAAAAAGACGATGAAGCACGAGTTCATCCACAGAGAAAGAACTAACTTTGCAACGAGAAATCTCATGATATGCGGCAATAGCTCAGTTGGTAGAGCATGGGCTTCCCAAGCCCAGGGTCGCGGGTTCGAGCCCCGTTTGCCGCTCACAATATAGATTTGCTAAAACTCTCCTCTATGGCAAAAATCAGATGTATCGGCGTTTTGACTTCCGGTGGTGACGCCCCCGGAATGAATGCCGCTATTCGTGCCGTGACACGAAGTGCTATTTTCAACGGTTTCAAGGTGAAAGCCATTTATCGCGGCTACGAAGGACTGATGAACGGTGAAGTGAAGACTTTCACCACAGAGGACGTTTCGGGCATCATCCAAACCGGCGGAACAATCCTACGTACAGCCCGCTCTGCGGAATTTCAAACTCCCAAAGGGCGAAAACGCGCGTACGATACACTTCGCAAAGAAGGGATTGATGCCCTTATCGTAATCGGCGGTAACGGCTCTTTGACCGGTGCTATGCTCCTGGCGGAAGAATATGACTTCCCCTGTATCGGTCTTCCGGGTACAATCGACAACGATCTCTACGGAACAGACAATACGATTGGTTACGACACGACGCTCAACACGATTATGGACTGCGTGGATAAGATCCGCGACACGGCCAACTCCCACGAACGAATCTTCTTCATCGAAGTGATGGGTCGTGACGCTGGCTTCTTGGCACAAAATTCGGCCATAGCCGCCGGCGCAGAAGCCGCTATTATCCCTGAAGACTCCACAGGATCTGACCAGCTCATCGAATTCATGGAACGCGGTATCCGCAAATCCAAGAAGAGCTGCATGGTCATCGTTAGCGAAAGCCCCAAATGCGGTGCGCTTTATTATGCTGACCGTGTAAATAAGGAGTACCCGCAATTTGACGTTCGTGTTTCGATACTCGGACACTTGCAACGCGGCGGACGCCCCTCGGCACGCGACCGTGTATTGGCTTCACGTGTAGGCGTCGGCGCCATTACAGCTCTCGTACAAGGACAGCGTAATGTCATGGTGGGTATTCGCAACCATGAAATCGTATATGTTCCCTTCATCGAGGCCGTGCAAAAGCGCAAAGGTATGAATCCTCAGCTTATTCAAGTCCTCAACGAACTCAGCATCTAAAACAATCTCGTTCTCAAACGACTATGAGTCAACAAATCGGTTATATTTCTCAGATCATCGGACCGGTGGTCGACGTTCATTTCCCACTCAACGGCCGCCCCGCCGATGAAGTACTCCCGCGCATCCATGAAGCACTGGAAGTGCAACATCCCGACGGGCGCCAACTGGTCATAGAAGTGCAACAACACATTGGCGACGATGTAGTTCGCACGGTGGCTATGGACAACACTGACGGCCTTTCGCGTGGTTTGGAAGTGAAATCAACCGGTGCCCCCATTTCAATGCCCATTGGTGACCAGATCAAAGGTCGCATGCTGAACGTGATTGGAGACACCATCGATGGACTTCATGCGGTCTCTCGCGAAGGCAATGCTTATCCTATCCACCGCGAACCGCCCAAGTTCGAAGATTTGAAAACCTCTCGTGAGGTTCTCTACACCGGTATCAAAGTAATCGACCTCTTGGAACCTTATATGAAAGGTGGTAAGATCGGACTCTTTGGTGGCGCCGGCGTAGGTAAGACCGTGCTTATCATGGAGCTCATCAATAATATTGCGAAGGGACACGATGGTTTTTCGGTATTCGCAGGTGTCGGTGAGCGTACTCGTGAAGGTAACGACCTGCTGCGCGAAATGATTGAATCGGGCGTCGTGAAATACGGCGAAGCCTTTACCGAAGCAATGGAACGCGGTGAGTGGGATCTTTCGAAAGTAGACTATAACGAAGTGGCCAAAAGCCAGGCGACTTTGGTCTATGGTCAGATGAATGAACCGCCCGGAGCACGTGCATCTGTAGCACTTTCTGGACTTTCCGTTGCAGAATCTTTCCGAGATAGTGGAGCAAAAACAGGAAAAGCTACAGATATTCTGTTCTTTATCGACAATATCTTCCGTTTCACGCAAGCTGGTTCTGAAGTGTCCGCCTTGCTTGGTCGCATGCCTTCCGCTGTAGGTTACCAACCTACCTTGGCTTCAGAAATGGGCGCGATGCAAGAACGTATTACTTCTACGAAGAATGGTTCCATCACGTCTATCCAGGCTGTATACGTCCCGGCTGATGACTTGACAGACCCCGCACCTGCTACCACCTTCACACACCTCGACGCCACAACGGTGCTTTCGCGTAAGATCACTGAGCTGGGTATTTATCCCGCAGTGGATCCTTTGGACTCGACTTCCCGCATTCTGGACCCGAATGTAATCGGAGAAGATCACTACAACTGCGCACAACGCGTAAAACAAATCCTGCAGAAATATAAAGAACTCCAGGATATCATCGCGATCTTGGGTATGGACGAGCTCTCAGACGAGGATCGTCTTACAGTAAACCGCGCACGCCGTGTACAACGCTTCTTGTCTCAGCCGTTTACCGTGGCAGAGAAATTTACAGGCGTAAAAGGTGTGATGGTACCCATCGAGGAAGTGATCCGCGGATTCAACATGATTATCGACGGCGAAGTTGACCATCTTCCTGAACAGGCCTTCTTGAACGTCGGAACAATCGACGACGCAATCGCCAAGGGCGAGAAGTTACTTTCGGCTGCGAATGCACAATAAGGATTATGGACAAGAATCGTCTCCACATCAAAATCGTCTCTCCTGAATGTACCCTTTTTGAGGGCGAAGCCGAGCGCATTACAATGCCCGGTACCTTGGGAGAGTTTGAGGTGCTAGTCAACCATGCACCGATAATCTCCTCATTATCACAAGGCGTTGTCACTTGTACCGGCACAGAAACGAAAGAGTTCAATGTTTCCTGTGGATTTGTCGAAGTAAACGACAACAATGTGACTCTTTGCGTTGAGACTCATAATTGATATGCTGACACTTGCTCGTCTAGTCCTGAGACTTGCCACGCTTTACCTATTGCTGGGCGTTTGTCTTTTCCTTGTCATGACCCAAGGCTTCGGCATTGCTCCTGTAGAGGTTGCTCAAGAGGTTATTATAGTCTCTGTAGTCTTCTACTGCTATACCTTGATTGAGTTGGGAGTTACTTCCAAATTGAGCCACAAGGACTCATCTATCTTTATCGGAGTCAATTTGGGTTTCTCTCTACTGCGTCTATTCCTCACGCTGATTGTCCTCTTCATTTACAAGCAACACGAGCAGGTCAACTTTACTGCCGCCTTCTTTGTGGTTTTGCTTTACTACTTTGCCACACTGATCTTCTCAACTTGGCACCGCCGTA
>QWCO01003046.1_pt1 | contig 16318 bp, 15 predicted proteins | sample 1972611 | NCBI WGS metagenome assembly QWCO01 (sample SAMN09866706, study PRJNA288562) | Human oral metagenome isolate term1_saliva, whole genome shotgun sequencing... | reverse complement strand
TCTTTAGCTTCAAACTTGCGTTCAAGTCCTGCCTTATCGCTAGTCATGATAATGTAACCAACTTTTGTAGGGCATACAATGCACCCTCCCTCACCTTTTAAAATGTCATAGCCTTCTTGTGAAAGTGTTCCGTTCCATTGAATGTGTTTTGTCATAGTTCTATAGTTCCTTTTCTATTTTTTTCTAATCCTGCCAGTAGGCTGGGCGTTGTTTTTCATAGGCAGCAATCAAATCTTCATACTGCAAAGTAATACCGATATCATCCAAACCATTTAAAAGCTTGTGTTTCCACTCACTATCAATTTCGAAAGTGAATTCTCCAACTGGTGAGATGATTTTTTGTTGTTCCAAGTCTACAGTTACCTGGTCGGTCGGTTTGAGTTGGGCTAGCTTTTCTCTAACCTCCCTAGGCTGAACAATAGGCAACATGCCATTATTGAGTTCATTATTGTAATGAATGTCACCGAAAGAGCCTGCAATCACGACCTTAAAACCATAGTCGGCTAGAGCCCAAGCTGCGTGTTCTCTCGAAGAACCTGCGCCAAAGTTATCCCCTGAGATAAGAATACTAGCTTTTCGATATTCAGGTCGGTTAAAGACAAAGTCTGGATCCTCAGTGTAGTTATCGTCCAGATAACGCCAAGCATACATGAGGTACTTACCAAAGCCTTTTTTATCAATTAACTTGAGAAACTGCTTGGGAAGGATTTGGTCGGTATCAATGTTATCATTCATAAGAGGAACGGTTGTTCCCGTATAAACTGTAAATTTCTCCATATCCTCTCCTTACTGGGCTTCTGGCATCTGCCGAACATCTACGAAACGCCCTGCAATAGCTGCCGCCGCTGCCATGGCTGGACTGCAGAGATGGGTCTTAGCACCAAATCCCTGTCTGTCTTCAAAGTTGCGGTTACTGGTTGAAGCACAGTGGACACCATCGGGTACCTTGTCTGGATTCATCCCTAGACACATGGAGCAACCCGGGTCTCTCCACTCAAAACCAGCATCTAGGAAGACCTTGTCCAAGCCCAACTTCTCAGCAGCTCGTTTGACAGGACGAGAGCCTGGAACTACAATTGCTGTTAGATTGGGAGCTATTTTCTTTCCTTTGACAAATCGAGCAGCCAGTTGCAAGTCACTTAGCCGAGCATTGGTACAAGACCCGATAAAAATATATCCTAGTTCAATATCTGCCGGCTTTTGACCAGGCTCCAAGTTCATGTAATGATAAGCTCGTTCATCATTCATATCCTTAATTTCTGGAAAACTACTGTCAAAGTCAACGCCCATAGCAGGATTGGTTCCCCAGGTCACCATAGGTGCCAAGTCAGAGACATCCATCTGGATAACCTTATCATAAACAGCATCACTATCACTGACAAGCGTCTTCCAGTCAGCAACTGCCTCTTCGAAAGCTTCTGGAACACATTCCCGTCCCTTGAGATAATCATAGGTAGACTGATCTGGATTCATGATGCCCATCTTAGAGCCAAACTCGATGGACATATTGCAGATGGTCATTCTCTCTTCCATGGTCAGTGCATCAATTGCTTGCCCACGATATTCCACCACATATCCTACACCACAAGCAACGCCGTACTTGGCAATCAAGGCGAGAATGTAATCCTTAGAATAAACTCCTTTTTGAGGAACACCAGTGAATTCTACCAACATTTTCTTGGGTTTGACTTGCCAGAGGGTCTGGGTAGCGAAGACATGCTCGACTTCACTGGTCCCAATCCCAAAGGCGATGGCTCCGAAAGCTCCGTGAGTAGCCGTATGGCTGTCTCCACAGACGATGAATTTTCCTGGTTGCGTCCGTCCTGTTTCTGGACCTACCATGTGAACAATCCCCTGCTTTTCAGAACCGTGGGCCGCATGTTCAATCCCAAACTCCTCAACATTTTCAGCAAGCTTATCAATTTGAGCCTTAGAAATCACATCTCGAATATCGTAAATATTGACGGTCGGAACATTATGATCAAAAGTTCCAAATGTCAAGTCTGGCCGTCTCAATCTGCGACTTGCATCTCGTAATCCTTGAAAAGCTTGGGGACTAGTCACTTCATGAATATAGTGCTGGTCCACATACATGAGTTGGGGCTGCCCCTCTTCTCCTGTGATGACATGGCGGTCCCATAATTTATCAAAAATTGATTTTCCTGCCATCCATTACCTCCAAATAAAATATAAGACTACTAGTGTGGTTACCATCCCGAGAAACCAAACCGTTTTAAAGTACCATTTTCTAGTCTTGTGGTGAAATCTGATTCCTGCCAACCAGGCACCAAAACCACCACAAGTAAGGGCTAAAAGGAGTAAGATTTTCTCTGGGATGCGCCAAGCACCTCTTCTTGCCTTGGATTTGTCAATGCCATAAATCAAGAAAATCAGCAAATTCCAAATCAAAAGGGCTAGCGTGATTTCTTCATTTATCTTCATAATCTTTCAATGATGGCTTCTGTCATTTCCTTGGTCGAAGCCTGTCCTCCAATATCTCTTGTTAAAACACCAGCCGCTAAACTAGCTTCAACAGCATGTTCGATACGCTCCGCATCCTCATAACGTCCAAAGCTATCTCTCAACATCATAGCAACTGACAAAATCATGGAGATAGGGTTGGCAATTCCTTGACCTGCAATATCAGGCGCCGAACCATGAATAGGTTCATAAAGACTTGGACCTTTTTCAGAATGACTGGCTGATGGCATAACTCCAAGTGTACCAGATAGAACACTTGATTCATCAGATAAGATATCTCCGAAAAGATTCTCTGTCACGATGACATCAAACTTGGCAGGATTGGTAATCATAAGCATGGCAGCTGAGTCCACCAACTGGTGTTCCAAGGTTACATCTGGGAAATCCTGCGCAACTTCCTCAGCTACTCTCCGCCAGAGTTTTGAAGTCGCTAGAACATTTTGCTTATCGATACTAGTAACGATTTTTCTCCGATTTCTTGCAATTTCAAAGGCCTTTCGAATAATCCGCTCTACTTCTTCGTAGCTATAGTCGTTGATATCACGTGCTTTGCGCTCTTCAAGGATATGATCACCGAAGTAAATCCCACCTGTCAACTCACGCACCACGACAAAGTCTACACCAGCAATTCGTTCTGATTTAAGTGGTGACAAATGCTTAAGACTATCAAAGATTTTTACAGGCCTTATATTGGCATAGAGATTGAGTTCCTTACGAAGAGACAGCAAGCCTTGTTCAGGCCGAATCGCTGCTCCATCATACTGGGGACTACCGATAGCCGCTAGGAGAATGGCATCTGCTTCTCTACATGCCTTGAGGGTTTGATCAGGTAAGGGATGCCCCGCAGCATCAATACCTGCACCTCCGAAGGAGCGTCTGTCAATCTCATAGTCAAAGCTAGTTTTTGAAGCTAGAGCTTCCAGAATCTCTAAACCAGCTTCCATGATTTCTGGACCGATTCCATCCCCTGCTAGTGCTGCTATTTTCTTTGTCATAGCCCTCTCCTTTACACACTAGGCATGTCTCGGTAGGAAACGCTACGCCCCATCTCACCAGCATTCTCTTTTTGAACAAAGGTATTGGCATTGATATAGGCAATAGCCGAAGCCTTCAATACATCGAAATCAAGACCTGCTGCGTTAAATATGGTTTCTGTATCTCTGTTTTCAACAGTAACCAAGACACGAGCTTGGGCATCGATACCATCTGTTACCGCATCAATAGTATAGGACACCAAGCGGACAGATTGGTTAAAGAACTTATCGATAGCGTTAAATATTGCTTCAACGGAACCTTGACCTGTTGCATTGAATTCGACTTTCTCACCATCCATATTTGCTAGGCTAACAAGCGCTTCAATGTCATTATCTGCATGGGTTTGAAGTTGTAAATCATCAAAGTGGAAGCCTTCTGGGTTTTCAACCATGGTGCCAGCGACCAGAGCTCGAATATCTGCATCTGTGATTTCTTGTTTCTTGTCCGCTAGTGCCTTGAACTTAGCAAAGAGTGGTTTGATATCCTCTTCTGTAAAATCTAGGGCCAGTTCTCTTAGTTTTTCAACAAAGGCATGGCGACCTGACAATTTTCCAAGCGGAAGACTATTACTCTTAACACCAACCAATTCAGGTGTGATGATCTCATAAGTGAGAGGATTTTTAAGGACTCCATCTTGGTGAATACCAGACTCGTGGGAGAAGGCATTACCACCAACCACAGCCTTGTTTTTAGGAACTGGAATACCAGAGAAGCGAGAAACCATTTCAGACGTATTCATTGTTTCATCCAAAACAATATCACTAGTGGCTTGGAAGAAATCCTCACGAATCTTCAAAGCAACAGCTACTTCTTCAAGAGCAACATTACCTGCGCGTTCACCGATACCATTAATAGTTCCCTGGACACGTCCAGCACCGTGTTTAATTGCTGTCAAAGTATTTGCAGTTGCCATACCGAGATCATCGTGACAGTGGACACCAAAGACAACTTTATGATCTGATTTAATATTTTCAGTCAAGTGGTCAAAGATACGTGCAAACTCTTCTGGAGTCGTAAAGCCAACTGTGTCAGGGATATTGATATAAGATGCACCTGCATCGACCGCTGTTTGAACGACTTGCAAGAGGAAATCCAACTCTGTTCTAGTCGCATCTTCAGGAGAGAATTCGACGATTTCAAACTTAGAACGTGCGTAAGAAACATGTTCCTTGATAGCTTCTAAAATCTCTTCCTTGCTCTTATTGAGCTTATACTTGCGGTGAATCGGACTGGTAGCGATAAAGACATGAATTTGTGGATGCTTGGCATCCTTAAGAGCCTCATAACAAGCATCAATATCAGATTTTACAGAACGAGCTAATCCTGTCACTGCTGTTTTTTTCATGGCTTTAGCAATTTCTTGAACGGCTATAAATGAATCAGGACTAGCAGCCGGAAAACCAGCTTCAATTACAGAAATTCCCCATTTCTCCAGCTGCCTTGCAATGGAAACTTTTTCCTTTATTGAGAAGTTAACACCAGGTGTTTGTTCCCCATCACGAAGGCTTGTATCAAAAAATTCAACTTTACGCATAAGATTTCCCCTTTTCCAAATGTGGTTTTAAAAAAACATCTCGCTTAGAACGCTTGGTAAGCCAAACAGGACTAATGCTTTTGCACTAGCCCGAGTACCTCAACAACAAAGCAAATTGATTAAACTTAGCTGTTTTCATGTTTGACTTTTTCCTTCGTTTGATATCTTGTTTAGTATTTTAGCATAGCGAAAAACACTTGTCAAGAAAAAATCCATTATTTTCTGAAAATTTCTTCAGTAAAGAATATTTTGCTAATTGAAAGTATTGGAAAACTCAACTAACTTTCCTTATTTTTTCACAGTCAAATTCCAACTTCTTTCGATGAGTTCTATCACTTCTTCATCTTGCAAACTATCATCAAGCGCCAGACTAAGCCAGTAGCGTTTGTTCATATGAAAGGCTGGATAAATGCCTTTTTTTGAAAGCAAATTAGATACTTGGTCGTGTTTGAGGTTGACTGCTTCGACTAGTCCTTCTCTGCCCTTTTCCAGCTTATCCCATGGGATTCTCATCACAACAGCATACCACTTTTGATTGTCTTCATGGCGCAATACAGCTGTATCAGGCGACTTTTCCCACAGATACTCCAACTGATTACCATATTTCTCCTGAACTTGAGCCATGATACGCTTAGTCTGAGGACAGATAAAATCCTGCACATCAAAGCAAGCCTTCCGAATCTGGTAGAGAATCTCCAAACAAGCCTCACGGACACTTGCAACAAAGCTTCCTGTCATACTTTCCATATGTACTTGAGGATAGAGGTCACCCGTTTCCTGATCAAAAACCTGAAAACTCACATTATCAGGAGTGATAGAGACTGTCATGGAAAAGTCACCTTGCAAAATCTGGCAACTATAGGTCCAAACTTCCCCCATTTCTACAAAACCATAGGCATGAGCTTTTTCTTTATTAAACTGGTAGGATTTAAAAATTTCAAACATAAGTGAAAACTGCTACCAAAAGCTAGCAGTTCCTTTCTATTTTTTAAAAGACAACCTTAGTTCCATGCAATTGTGTCACGCCCAACTGGTCAATAAAGGTTTGACGGTTGTCCAAGTCAATCCCCCCACCTGGTAGAATTTCAATTTTACCTTTAGCATGTTCCAAAATTCTGTGATAATGAGCGAAACGTTTCTCTAGCGAGTCTCCAGACACACCAGCACGAGTTAGGATACGGGTGACACCAGCTTGGCTTAGCCAGTCAATGGCTTCCAACTGGTCTTCATCACTCAATTCATCAAAGGCCATGTGAAAGACAATTTCCATTCCTTTAGATGCGGCAATCAGCTTCTCAAGATTAGTCTTATCCAACTTCTTATCAGCAGTTAATGTCCCAAATACCACCCCTTGACTTCCAGCCTGAGCAGTCAAACGAATGTCTTCCAGCATGATCGCTATTTCAAGATCAGTATAGACAAAAACTGCTAGATTGTCACAAAGTTCGATTCGACGAGCTCCAGCCTGCATCGCTTTTTCAAGCAAGGTCACATTTTCAGCACAAAATTCGTAAATCATTTGATTCTCCTTGATGTTTTCTTTAAATTTATTATATCATATTATTTTAAATATGCTTTCATTTTTATCAAGGCAAATAACTACTATTTTTATCTATTCTTTGTCAGGAATGACTTTAAAGAGATAGTAGGTAATAAAGATAGTCAGGGCTCCCAGACCGATTTTGACTGGTAAAAGAGGGGCAAAATAAATAGAAATCCCCATCAAGATATAGATAGATACGATAATTTTTTTCTTTCGTTCACGCGCGATTGACTTGGTTTCCCGAAAGTCCGCTACATAAGTCTGATAAAGCTTTGTATGATAAAGCCAGTCTTCAAATCTCTTTGAAGACTTGGAAAAGCAAGCAATTGATAGCAAAAGGAAGGGCGTTGTTGGCAAGAGGGGCAAGACAACCCCAACAAGAGCCAAGGCTAAAGAAATAAAACCAATACTTAGGTAAATAATACGCATGTCTTCTCCTAATTGAAATAATCTTCTACTAGTTTCCCACAAAGTGAGGAAATTTGTCAAGCTTCAAGTAAAAAGAGCCTGAAATTCATTTTCAGGACTCTGCATTTTATTTAATTTTCTCTTCTTCGTAGTCGCCATTACTACATACAACCTGCTTACCACCACCACGGACTTTTTTCTCCACTAGGAAGTGTCCGCATTTTGGACAGTCACGGCCAATTGGTTTGTCCCAGGAAGTAAACTCACATTCTGGATAGCGATTGCAACCATAGAAGATACGATTGCGCTTGGTTTTGCGTTCAATGATTTGTCCTTGATGACAGCTTGGACACTCGACACCAATCTCCTTAACAATCGCTTGTGTATGACGGCAGTCTGGGAAGTTGCTACAAGCATAGAATTTACCAAAACGTCCTAGCTTAATTACCATTGGACTGCCACAAACTTCACAGTCAAATCCAGCTGGCTCATCCTTGATCTGGATTTTTTCCATTTCGGATTCAGCCTTGGCTACTTCTTTAGAGAATGGTTTGTAAAAGGCGTCAATGAGCCGTTGCCACTGCTCTTTACCAACTTCGACATCATCCAGTTTTCCTTCCATTTCAGCTGTGAAGGTCACATTTACGATATCTGGGAAATATTCAACAATGAGTTTATTAACAATTTCACCCAACTCTGTTGGTTCAAAACGTTTTGCTGCTAGACGAACGTAGTAACGTTTTTGGATGGTTTCAATGGTCGGAGCGTAAGTTGACGGACGTCCAACCCCATTTTCTTCCAAGGTCTTGATAAGAGTCGCTTCCGAATAGCGAGCAGGTGGTTGAGTGAAATGTTGTTCTGGCTTGCTATTGACCTGCTTGACCACATCTCCAACAGCCATATCTGGCAACATCTTGTTCTTGTCAGAGTCATTGTAGATAGCAAGATAACCATCAAACTTAACTTGGCTTCCATTCGCCGCGAATTGGACTCCATTTTGAGAGAGTTTGACAGCCATGGTATCAAAGATAGCTGCTGTCATCTGGCTAGCCACAAAACGGTTCCAGATAAGGGTATAGAGCTTAAGCTGGTCTTTGTCCAAGTACTTAGCGATGCTTTCAGGTGTGTTAAAGACACTAGATGGACGAATGGCTTCGTGGGCATCCTGAGCACCTGAGGCATTCTTGACCTTGCTACCATGCTTGGAATACTTGCTACCAAAACGGTCGTTAATGTAGCTTGCGGCTTCATTTTGAGCCAGAGGACTGATACGAGTCGAGTCTGTACGCATATAGGTAATCAAACCTTGCACACCTGATCCGATATTGATCCCTTCATAGAGCTGTTGGGCCACCATCATGGTCTTTCGAGTACGGAAATTAATTTTGTTAGCCGCATCCATCTGCATGGTTGAAGTAGTATAAGGTAGGGGCGCATTGCGTTTGCGTTCTTTCTTATCTACCTGGTCTACTATGAAATCTTTGCTAGTCAAATGGGACAAGACTTCTTTGACTTCTTCGTTGGTGGTCAATTTCATCTTTTTGCCATTCATACCATAGAAAGAAGCCTGAAATTGTTTGGTTCCCTTCTTAAAAACACCATCAATTGTCCAGTATTCTTCTGGTTGAAAGGCATTGATTTCATTTTCACGGTCAATGATGAGCTTAAGGGCAACTGACTGCACGCGTCCTGCTGATAAGCCCTTCTTGACCTTTTTCCACAAAATTGGCGAAATTGAATACCCCACCAAGCGGTCTAAGACACGACGAGCCTGTTGGGCATCGACCAAGTCCATGTCAATCTTGCGAGGCTCTTTAAAGGCATTTTTGACTGCGTCTTTGGTGATTTCATTAAAGACCACACGGTTGGCATCATTTTCATCCAAATCGAGAATATGAGCCAAATGCCAGGAAATCGCTTCTCCTTCACGGTCCGGGTCACTTGCAAGAAAGACTTTATTGGCCTTTTTAGCTTCTTTTTTCAAGTCATTAATGAGAGGGCCTTTCCCACGGATATTGATATACTGAGGTTCATAGTTATTTTCAATATCGACCGACATGCTGGATTTTTTCAAATCACGGATATGCCCGACACTGGCTAAAACTTTGTAATTTCTGCCTAGATATTTCTCAATCGTTTTCGCCTTGGCAGGCGACTCTACGATGACTAGATTTTTCTTAACTGTTGATTTTTTCTTCTTTGTTGCCGTAGCCACACTATCACACCTTTTCAAAGTAATAAACTTTATAAAGTGTAAACCATTTTTCTATAGCTGTCAAGACCTAAGTCCTATATATAGAAGAAAAGTTTATCTGAGGGAACAAATTTCTCCTTAAAATTCAAACTCAGCCAGCACATCTTGACCGCTACTAATCAGCTTTGCTCCCTCTTGAATCAGGTGGTGACAGCCATCTGAATGGCCATCTAAAATGTTTCCTGGAATAGCAAAAACATCGCGTCCTTCTTCCATAGCTCGCTCACAGGTAATAAGACTACCAGAACGCATCCTTGCCTCTGCAACGATCACACCACGGCAAAGGCCAGCAATGATGCGATTACGAGCTGGAAAGTGAAATTTCAAGGGTTCCTCACCAGGTCCGTACTCGCTAAGTACCAAATGGTGATTACCAATGTGTTCCTGCAAACGTTTATTGGCTCGGGGATAGAAAACATCCAATCCTGTTCCAATGACAGCAATTGTTCTTCCTCCATTCTGGAGTGCAGCCATATGGGCAGCTGTATCAATCCCTTTGGCTAAACCACTGACCACGATTAACTCGTTTTCTAAACCTTGGATAATTTTCTGGACTGACTTAGCTCCTTGGCTCGAACAAGAACGACTCCCCACAACAGCAACCTTGGGAAATTTCAATAAGTCCAGATTCCCTTTGTAAAACAAGAGCACTGGAGCATCATAAATCTCACTCAGATCCCAAGGATAACAGTCATCAAGAATAGAAAAGGATGGAAATTTCTGAAACTCCTTCTCCAACTGTGCATCATCTATCTGGAAATAGCGTTCCATAAAGACTGCAGGATTACGACACCCAGATATTTCTGCAATCTCACCTAGCAAGAGCTCCTGATCTACAGTCTCATCGTATTCAAGGACAGTTAAAATCTGTTGATTGGTCAAACCTGCTTTTCTTAATTTGTAAATATCATAGTTTGTAATCTTCATAAACATCTCCATTTCTTCTTTTCTACTCATCTATCTATTCGTAAAAAAAATAAAAAGAAGACCAAGAATCTTCTTTTTTTCTTTTATTCAGATTTAGTAGTTGACCAGCTACTTTCAACCATCGGTAAGATTGTTTTTAAAGTTTCCCCATCCCCTTCAAGTGAAACATAGCGGATTTTACCATCATTTGATCGGAAGACCCAAGTAACGAGGTATTTCCCTGATTTAGCAATTGCATTGACAACATAGGCTTCATAGCCTCCAATGCAGCGTAACAATGTTGATATCTGTTCCATCACAATACTGTATATCATTTCCACCTTCTACTTCATGGAATCGAACCCATGATTTGGGTACCTTGACAAATCCATATTCATTCGAACCGATGATTTGCGTCTCTTCCTTTTTCGCTTCAGAAACAGCAGAACTAGTGCTATTCGTTTCCTGACTTCTTGAAGAACTAACAACCGCAGTCGAACTTTCTTCGGTTGCTGTTTGCGATTTATTAGAGCATGAAGCTAGAAAAACACTAGCAGTAACTACAGTACCTAAAATTAATAATTTTTTCATCCTACCACCTTTCCATCTGCATTATAAGAAAAATAGGGACTTCTGTCAAATTCTAACCTGATCGATTCTGTTAGTTTACGATTTTATAGCTCACATTTAAAGCAAAAACTCTTGAAAAATCTTCAAGAGTTTTATTTTCTATTTCTATTCTTCATCCATGCTCAAGACGCTAAGGAAGGCTTCTTGTGGGACTTCTACTGATCCGATGGCCTTCATGCGTTTCTTACCAGCTTTTTGTTTTTCAAGGAGTTTGCGTTTACGAGAAACGTCACCACCATAACACTTGGCAAGTACGTTCTTACGAAGAGCCTTGATATCAGTACGAGCCACGATTTTGTGCCCAATAGCTGCTTGAATTGGTACCTCAAACTGTTGACGAGGGATGATTTTCTTGAGCTTATCCACGATGAGTTTCCCACGTTCGTAGGCAAAATCCTTGTGAACGATAAAGCTGAGGGCATCCACCTTGTCCCCATTGAGAAGGATATCCATTTTGACCAGTTTAGATGGGCGATACTCTGACAATTCGTAGTCAAAACTTGCATAACCACGCGTCGAAGACTTAAGCTTATCAAAGAAGTCAAAGACGATTTCAGCAAGTGGAATTTGATAGATAACATTGACACGATTATCATCAATATAATCCATGGTCACAAAGTCTCCACGTTTGCGCTGAGCCAGTTCCATCACCGCTCCGACAAACTCCTGCGGTACCATGATTTGCGCCTTGACATAAGGCTCTTCAATAGTCGCAATCTTGGTTGGGTCTGGAAATTCAGAGGGGTTAGACACATCCATAGACTCACCATCAGTCTGGTTAACCTTATAGATAACTGATGGAGCTGTCATGATGAGGTCAATGTTGAACTCGCGCTCTAAACGTTCTTGGATAACATCCATATGGAGAAGCCCAAGGAATCCACAACGGAAACCAAATCCAAGAGCCTGTGACGTTTCAGGTTCAAACTGCAAGCTGGCATCGTTGAGCTGCAATTTTTCAAGGGCTTCACGAAGGTCATTGTACTTATTTGACTCAATTGGATAGAGACCTGCAAAGACCATAGGATTCATCTGCTTGTAGCCGTCTAGTGGTTCTGCTGCAGGATTGCTTGCTAGGGTCACTGTATCACCCACACGGGTATCTTGAACCGTCTTGATAGAAGCCGCAATATAACCAACGTCACCAGTCGCAAGGAAATCACGACCAACTGCTTTCGGCGTGAAAATACCGACCTCCGTCACATCAAAGGTCTTGCCATTGCTCATGAGTTGAATCTTATCGCCAGGTTTGACCACTCCGTCCATAACACGCACTTGGAGGATGACCCCGCGATAAGCATCGTAAACGGAATCGAAAATCAAAGCTTTTAATGGAGCTGAAACATCACCAGTAGGAGCTGGCACTTTTTCAACGATCTGCTCAAGAATTTCTTCAATACCAATACCAGCTTTGGCTGAAGCTAAGACTGCTTCGCTGGCATCTAGTCCAATGACGTCCTCAATCTCTGTACGCACACGCTCTGGATCAGCTGCTGGTAGGTCAATCTTGTTAATGACGGGCAAGATTTCCAAATCATTGTCCAAGGCTAGATAAACGTTAGCAAGAGTTTGAGCCTCAATCCCTTGGGCCGCATCAACCACCAAAATCGCTCCTTCACAGGCCGCTAATGAACGCGACACTTCATAGGTAAAGTCCACGTGCCCAGGTGTGTCAATCAAGTGGAAAATATAGGTCTCACCATCTTTTGCAGTATAATTGAGCTCAATGGCATTGAGTTTAATGGTAATCCCACGTTCACGCTCAAGATCCATACTATCCAGAAGTTGGGCTTGCATTTCACGACTAGAAACCGTCTCCGTCTTTTCCAAAATGCGGTCTGCTAGGGTTGATTTCCCATGGTCAATATGGGCGATAATAGAGAAGTTCCGAATCTTCTCCTGTCGTTTTTTCAAATCTTCTAAGTTCATGATGCTCTTCCTTTCAGGGTATCTATTAATTATAAATTGTTTTTAACATTTTGACAAGACCATACCCTGCTAGGAGTACTAATCTTCGGCAATAAAGCCATCATTTTCGATAAAGTGGTGTTCTGTCATTCCTTGGTCAGTAAAGACAATCCCATGAAGGACACCGCCATAGACAGCTCCTCCATCCATGCCAATCTTGCCATCCTCTGTTATCCAAAGCTCAGCAGTACCTCGGTCTTGCTTGAGCAAACCATAAACTGGTGTATGCCCAAATACAATAGTTTTTCCAGTATGATTTTCGGCTTCGTGGAATGGCTTTCTGAGCCAGACTTTCTTATAATCTGTGGTTTCATGCCAGTCTTCCAAGGTCAAGTCAATACCCGCATGAACAAAGATATACTTGTCTGTCTCCACCACAAATGGCATTTGACGAATAAATTCGACCAAGTCTGCCGCTTCTGTCGCAACCCGTTTGGCATCTTCTACGCCATCAACTGGCGCATCCAAGGGACGACCTAAAATAGAGTTAATAGTTGTATCTCCACCATTGCGACGATAATGGTCATAGCTTTCTTCTGGATCATCGAGCCAAGTCAGAAACATATACTCATGGTTTCCTGATAGACAGATAGCTCCATGATTGTCCACCAAATCTTTGACCATTTCTAGAACACGGCGACTATCCTCACCACGGTCAATCAAATCCCCCAGAAAAAGCAACTGAGTTTGACCATCCCAGGTTTTGAGCAGTTCTTCTAGCATACCTGCTTTCCCGTGAACATCTCCAATTACATAATAGTCTGTCATTTATTTCATCCTCGTTTGCAATAATTCTCTGGCTTGAGTAAGGGCAGCTTCTGTTACATTTTCCCCAGCCAACATTTTAGCTACTTCCTCTACTCGCTCTTCTAAAGTCAAAAGGCGAACCGTCGACACCGTAGAATGCTCATCGCTAATCTTCTCAATAAAGAATTGATAATCCGCGATGGCAATCACTTGTGGAAGGTGAGAAATAGCAAGAACCTGACCATGCTGACCAATCTTATGAATCTTCTGAGCAATGGCCTGAGCTACACGACCTGAAACTCCCGTATCCACCTCATCAAAGACAATACTGGTCTTGCCTTCCTTACGAGAAAAGGCTGACTTGATAGCCAACATAAGACGAGATAATTCCCCACCGGACGCAACTTTGACCAAAGGCTTAAAGTCCTCACCTGGGTTGGTGGAAATGTAAAATTCAACTGTTTCATTCCCCTCACGACTAAATTTGCCCTTACTAAAGCGAACCTGGAATTGTGCCTTCTCCATATAGAGGTCCTGAAGTTCTTGTTTAATCTCAGCCTCAAGCTGCTGGGCCAAATCATGACGAGCTGATGCAAGCTGACCTGCCAAATCAACAAGAGTGACTTCCAATTTCTTGAGCTCTGCTTCCATGTCTTCAGAAGAAAGATTATTTCCAGTCAAGAGATTGTACTCTTCCGTAATCTTGGCAAAATAAAGCAAAACGTCGTCCACAGTTCCACCATACTTGCGGGTAATAGTATTCAGAAGGTCTAAGCGATTTTCAACCTGCATGAGACGATTGCCATCAAAATCCAAGTCCTCAATAATATCTTCCAAACGCTTTGTAATATCTTCTAAAACATAGTAGGTCTCAGACAGAGAACTTGAAATTTCACGGTATTCAGGGTCGTATTCTTCAACACTTTCCATGTCATTCATGGCTGAACGGACATTAGCAAGACTGGAGAATTCCTCATTGTCCAGCATACTGTAGGCATTGGTTAGCGTATCCGCAATATTTTTATGATTGAGGAGTTTATCTCGTTCTTGGTTGAGAGCTAAGTCTTCACCAGCCTGTAAGTTCGCTGCCTCAATCTCTGCCATTTGAAATTCCAACATCTCAATACGAGCCTTATGTTCCTGCTGGTTTTTCTTGACTTCCAAAACCTGCTTGCGCATTTTGCGATAGGCATCAAAGCTCGTCTGATAGGTCTCCTTCAAGTCCAAGAAAGCAGCATCACCAAACTCATCCAACATCTGGATGTGCAGTTGAGGACGCATTAACTCCTCTTGGTCATGCTGACCATGGATATCCACAAGGTGTTGCCCAATGGCACGCAAGACAGAAAGATTGACCATCTGGCCATTCACGCGACTAACACTACGACCATTTTGCAAAATTTCCCGGCGGATGATAATCTCATCCCCCAATTCTAAACCTTGCTCATCAAAAAGTTCCTGTAAAAGGCGACTGTTTTCAACCGAGAAAAGCCCCTCAATCTCTGCCTTTGGCGCACCGTGACGAATAACATCTGTCGTTGCACGAGCCCCCAACATGAGATTCATAGCGTCGATAATAATAGACTTTCCAGCACCCGTTTCCCCAGTCAAAACAGTCATACCCTTTTCAAAATTGAGGGAAATCGCCTCAATAATGGCAAAGTTTTTTATCGAAATTTCAAGTAACATACTGACCTACCATTTTTTGACTTGTTCAACAATTTCTTCAGCTGCCTCTGCTGTTCTAGCTACAATTAAGATAGAATCATCGTCAGCTAGACAGCTAAAAATCTGTTCAGAAAATGCTTCAACCAACTGACTCTTCACAAAAATAGTATTTCCAGGGATGACAGAAAGGTTGATCATATTTCCCATTAACTCAGAACTCACAATATTGTCCTCAGCCAACTGCAAACTCTTGACGATTGATTTTGGCAACTCATAGATATAAGTATTGTTCTTCAAAGGAATTTTAACAATCCCAAGCTCCTTGATGTCCCTTGAGACAGTGGCTTGCGTAGCAGAAATACCTGCTTCCTTCAAATGCTCAACGATTTCTTCCTGAGTCCCGATTTGATAATCCGTAACAAATCTTCTAATTTTTTCAAGTCTCTCTTTTTTATTCATCTTTAAATTCTCTATGTGCTCTCTCTACAACTTTTTCTATTTCAGGGGCAACTTGATTACTTGCGCCCTCTTCCTTTTTCAAATATGCCAGAAATTCGATATTTCCATGTCCACCTTGGATGGGAGAAAAGTCTAATCCAAGCACTGAAAAACCTTGCTCAACTGCCATAGAAGTGACAGATTCAAGGACATGTTGATGAACCTTGGCATCGCGAATGATTCCATTCTTTCCAATCTGCTCACGACCTGCTTCAAACTGGGGCTTAACCAGAGCCACCACCTGCCCTTGATCTGCCAAGACACGGTGCAAGGCAGGTAAAATCAGACTGAGGGAAATGAAACTCACATCAATACTGGCAAAGCTTGGTTCCTGCTCAAAATCAGTCTTTTCAGCATAACGAAAATTAAACTGCTCCATGCTGACAACCCGCGGGTCTTGGCGTAATTTCCAAGCCAACTGATTGGTGCCAACATCGACTGCAAAGACCAACTCAGCACCATTTTGCAACATGACGTCAGTAAATCCTCCAGTGGAAGCCCCAATATCAATCGTTGTCGCTCCCTCGACTGACAAATCAAAGACCTCCAAGGCCTTCTCTAGTTTTAGACCACCTCGACTGACATACTTGAGTTTTTCACCCTTGAGTTTTAGTTCAGTATCATCTGGGATTTTCTCTCCTGGTTT
>QWCO01004008.1_pt1 | contig 16453 bp, 16 predicted proteins | sample 1972611 | NCBI WGS metagenome assembly QWCO01 (sample SAMN09866706, study PRJNA288562) | Human oral metagenome isolate term1_saliva, whole genome shotgun sequencing... | reverse complement strand
CAGCGCAAGTCCCTCTCCTGCTAATTTGGATCGACCATAAGCAGAAACAGGACAAGGAGCATCTTGTTCCGTGCGAGGAGAGCTTTCCTTACCGCTAAAAACATAATCAGTGGATACCTGAACAAGCTTTGTTTGTGTAGAGTTGCAAGCTCGTGCAAGATTCATAGGGCCAAGCGCATTTACTGCAAACGCCATCTCAAAATTGCTCTCGCAACCATCTACATTTGTTGCGGCAGCACAGTTAATAACAACGTCATAGCGTTCATGCTGGTCAAACCATGTATTAACTGCCTCAGCGCTAGTGATGTCAAGCTCGTCTGCGTCGGTATAATCAACATCTGGTTCAACAAAAACCTCTGGGATTGGGCCAATCTCAGAGACACCGGACTCAAAAAGACATTTGAGCTCGTTGCCTAACTGGCCATGCGCACCGGTAATAAGAACGTGCATACTACTCTCCCTTTCCAGAAGGAAGGATACGTCCTTCTGCAACGCTCTTGAGGTGCTCGCCATACGTAGATTTACCGTAGCGTTCTGCACATTCAATGAGTTTTGAGCTATCAATCCAGCCATTCTCAAAAGCAATCTCTTCTGGAACGCTTACCGGCAGACCCTGAGCTGTTTCAACGGTACGGACAAAGGTTGACGCCTCAAAGAGAGACTCCATAGTTCCCGTATCAAGCCATGCAAAGCCGCGGCCAAGTGTGACAACGTCAAGCGTGCCATCATTAAGATAGAGTCGATTAAGGTCAGTGATCTCGTACTCGCCACGAGCACTTGGCTGAACTTGCTTTACCAGCTCAGTAACACGCTGATCATAGAAATAGAGACCAGTTACGGCATAGTTAGATTTTGGATGGGTTGGCTTCTCTTCAATTGAAATGGCGTTGTAATTCTTATCAAACTCAACAACACCAAAGCGCTCTGGATCATCCACGTGGTAACCAAAAACGGTAGCACGACCAGACGTTTGTGCCTGTTGGGCAGCTTTTCTGACAAGTCCTGAAAGACCGTTTCCAAAGAAGATATTGTCTCCAAGAATCAGAGCTGCAGCGTCATCACCAATAAACTCTTTACCAATAACAAATGCCTGAGCCAATCCATCTGGAGAAGGCTGTTCAGCATAGCTGATAGAGATGCCAAAATCAGAACCGTCACCCAAGAGTTTCTTAAAATTTGGCAGATCGCGTGGCGTGGAGATAACCAAAATATCTCTAATACCTGCAATGTTTAGACGTAACGGTTGTCAGCGGATAAAGCCTGGTACCGCTACCTCCTGCAAGAATAATGCCTTTCAAAATTACTCCCCATCAATCGCTGTGATTCTATAAAGTTTATACGGTCCTTCTTCAAGTACCAACTCAAATCCTGGAGCACCATTATCAATATTGAGACCAGACCATACTCCTTCTTCTTTAGGCATAGTTGGGTACTGATCATCTGGATACATATTCAAACGAATAAAATACTGCGCGCCAACAGAACGAACGGCATCTTGAACCGATTTTTCATAAAACACGCGATTTAGCTTTTCTCTAATCAGCCTGCTTTCAGGTGACTCATTATCATTGTATTTAAACTTGTAGTACACGTTTAAACCATCTATCGCATAAGCAAGAGATGATCCATCAAATGGATTATTGAGTACAACTGAGTCCCCAACAATTTCTTTTACTCTTTGAACAAACGCCTGTTCAGAAGCGGAATAAGTCTTCCAGTCTTGTGGAATATATGACTCGCTCATCCAATGTAGACTCATCTGAAAACGACTTGGCTCCTGTGTCTGGAACTGCAAAGGATCAACGGGAGTCCACAGTGCATAGGCGACAGGAATGGAAAGGGTAACTGCAACTGCACTTTTAAGAAGAGAAATTCGACTACGCGACAAACGTGGCTTATCGCTTGTAGTGAACTGAGCAGGTCTTACTGCATGTTTTACTTTTTGAAGTACAACTAAAACAGCAGAAACAATATCAATACCACCTTGTAAAACTAATGGCGTAGAGGCGATACACATGATGGCAGCAATACGCTCTGGGTCTGTGTACCAAAAGCCAATAAGAAAACGCTTTACATCTACGTTACCCATAAGTCCCACAACAAAGAAAATAGAAACAAAGAGCAGGCTGCAGGCATACCAACGAGTTTTTTTAACGAGAAGAGCGTGGATAAAGCCAACCCAGAAAAGCACCGTACAAACTGCTTCTGGGACATTCATGATGAACGACTGAGTGGCAATATGCATAATTGAGTCAAGTGGGTTTATATCCCAACCCCAAAGAAAATGCACAACAGATTTCATAAAGCTGCTATTCAAAACAATGGTCCACATACCAATACAAAGGACAATACAGAGCGTCTCAAAAGCAACTAAGATAGCAACTTTATTCTTTTTATCTGCGTATTTATTGGTCACCATGCGTGGGATAAATGAAACTAACACGTAAGGGAACACCATAATTGCCCAGAAAAATGCACCATTTGGATGGCAAAAAACAATTCCCAAAAGTACCGAAATGAGCATGAAGATATCTGAAGCCTTCTGGGGTTTCTCGCCATGTTTATGAGAAGACGATTGCGCAATCGAATCAAGGAGTTGCACAAACAAATACACTGCTATAGGAACACAGCAGAAGGAAAGCATATTTGGAAACGGGCCATGTACTGTGAGCATGCGGACAGGAAATGCCATATTGGCAAATGCTGCAAAGGGTGCAAGTACTGCCGCTTGAATTTTCTTTCCAAAAATCTTTGAAACAAGCGATAGTACCAAGAACCCGAGAAGGGCTGTGGTGTAGAAAGTGGCAAACCATCAAAAACAGATGCTCTAAAAGTCGAAAAAACACCTGTTTGAATAATTCTGTTGATGTAAGAGATATGAGTGTAGTTGTCGTCATATTGCAAGAAGTTATTTGGATTTCCAAGACCTCGATAAAACACATAACTTGCTGCGAGTGCGCCAAGACAAATAACAATACAGACTCCCGGCAAAGAGAGCGACAAAGAAGAATGAATCTTTTTATGTACAAGTCTCTCTGAGCCAAATCGAGTTGCCGCAATTAAAGCCAAGAAGCACAGGGCAAGAGTAAAAAGCGGGATAAGCCCCTTGAGGCCAAGAGGATACATTGCAATACCCGCAACAATATATAAAACGACGCTTAAGGGACCAGCCACGGCAAGTGAAAGTGCTCGTTTACCGCCTGATAAACGAGCGCCCAGATATCCTGGAACAAAAACAATTGCTGTTGTAACTATAAGAACAAGAACAAATTGTTTCCACATGCGTATGCGCCCTTAGTTAGTACTTCTGTTTTAGGCGAGCTGAGCCCAGCGCTTCTTACCTGCCTGGAGAAGAGCCTTCTCAAGAACTGATGGTTCAACCTTATAGGTCTTTGCTGGAAGAGGTTGCTGATTAATCTTGATACCACCGCCGTCAATGAGACGACGAGCCTCACCATTACTTGAGGCGATTTTTACCTCAACCAAAATCTTTGGCAGGTAAATGAGACCGTCTTCATCTGCTTCGAGGGAAATTGCAAACTCTTTGACATCGTCAGGAACCTCATTGTTCTTAAACTGAGCATCAAAAGCTGCCTGAGCCTTAAGGCCTTCTCCCTCACCGTGGTAGAGGTCAACAATATTTCTGCCAAGAGCGCGCTTGAGCTGGTAAGGATCAGCGGTACCATCCTCAAAGCTCTTATCGATTGCATCAAGCTCATCAATAGAGAGCGTAGAGCAAAGACGGTAATACATTGGAATAATCTCGTCAGTAATAGACATGACCTTGCCAAACATATCATTTGGCTCATCAGTCAGACCAATGTAATTACCGTAAGACTTGCTCATCTTCTTAGTGCCATCAGTACCTACAAGAAGAGGCATGGTAAGCGCAATCTGAGGCTCCATGTCCATATCACGCATAAGGTCACGGCCAGCAAGCAAGTTGAAGATCTGGTCGTTTCCGCCCATCTCTACGTCTGCCTTGATAACAACAGAATCATATGCCTGAAGAACTGGATAAATGAACTCATGGAGCGCAATGGGCTGCTGATTACGGTAGCGATTAGAGAAGTCTTCTCGCTCAAGAATACGAGCAATGGTGAACTTGCTCATAAGGCCAAGCATGGTCTCAAGGTTCATAGGCTTAATCCAGTCACCGTTATGAACGACGGTAGTTCTCTCTGGATCAAGAATCTTCATTGCCTGGTTAACATAGGTCTCTGCGTTAGCATCTACCTGCTCCGCAGTGAGCGGAGGACGAGTAGAGTCACGTCCAGAAGGGTCACCAATCAGCGCAGTGCCACTACCAATAATTAGCGTGACATTATGGCCAAGGTACCCTTCTTGAGTTTTTCTTTTAGACCGTCCAAAGGAACAATCTGCATAGTTCCTGAAGTAATAACACGGAGCTGTTCTTCTACTGAAAGCACTCTGTATCCTCTCAACGCAAGCCTGTTAAACCATATAGTTTCTGCTACTAATAGTATCAATCAAAAATGTTATTTATCAGAATACAACAGAGTTGTAACTCTTTATTCACTGAAACATAAATATCAGACTATAATAGTGAGAGCTATGACAAGGAGGCTCAATGGGTATTAGAACCCGTCGTGCACGTAAACACGCAAATACACATGCCGTAGGTTTTGGCATTGCCGGATTCTTTGGCTTTATGGCTCTTCTCGCGCTTGCACTTGCTCTTTCTTTGGGTGCAGCTGTTTCTTCATGGCTCGAGGACCTGCCTGATTACAACTCTGCTGATGCCTACCTGGTAGCAGAGCCTACCCGCGTTTATGACTCCAAGGGCAACGACATTGCTGACTTCTATCTGCAGCAGCGCCGTTCCGTTACTTTGGATCAGATTTCTCCTTATGTTATTCAGGGCACTATTGATACTGAGGACAAGCGTTTTTATTCCCACAGTGGTATTGACCCCTGGGGTATTGTCCGAGCATCTGTTGTCTCTCTGTTTGGTGGCGGCGAAGGTGCTTCCACTATTACCCAGCAACTAGTTCGTAACACTGTTCTTTCAAACGAGCAGTTTGAGCGTTCTTTGAAGCGTAAGGTCCGCGAGGCTTACATCTCTATTCAAATGGAGAAGAAGTTTACTAAAGACCAGATTCTTAATATGTACCTCAACACCATTTACTACGGTAATGGTGCTTACGGTATTGAAGCAGCAAGTATTATCTACTTCAACAAGCATGCAAGTGACTTAACTCTTGCTGAGGCTGCAGCGTATGCTTCGCGCAGGTGATATTACGCAGGAGCAATACGATGAGGCTGTTGCTGAGGACTTAGTGCTTAATCCTGGTACTTTGACCGATAACATTGGTCAGTTCCCCTACTGGACTGACTACATTCGTAGTCTGCTTCAGGAAGACTTTGATAGCGATACTATTCTCCAGGGTGGATTGCGTGTTTATACTACACTTGATCCTGACCTCCAGAAAGATGCTGATGAGGCTGCTAGAAGGCGTATTGCTGAGCTTGGCAACCCTCGCCTGGGCGCTGCTTTGGTTTCCATTGATCCTCAAACTGGCTACATTAAAGCAATGGTTGGTGGACAGGATTACTCAAAGAGTCAGTACAACATTGCAACCAGTAGCAATCGTCAGATGGGCTCCAGTTTTAAGATGTATACGCTGGTAGCAGCCCTTTCTGAGGGTATGAACCCAGAGATTGTTCTTAACGGCAACTCCCCTATGCAAATTACGCCAACCTGGTTGGTTAAAAACGCTGGCAACTACAGCTACGGCGCAATTACCCTGCGTCAAGGTACGGTTTACTCGTCCAACACTGTTTACGCACAGGTTGCTGAAGCTATTGGTATCGATAAGATCCTTCAGACGTGCTATGCCATGGGTATTCGCACTCAGCTACAGCCATACCTGTCTACCACTCTTGGTTCTCAGGGCGTAACCCCTATTGAGCAGTGCACAGCATTTGCAACGCTTGCTGCAGGCGGTGTTCGTCGTGATGCTGTAGCAATTACACGCATCGAAGACCGTAACGGCAACGTTATCTACGAGCACAAGGACAATCCGGTTCAGGCAATTAGTCCAGCTGTTGCTGCAGCTGCTACAAACGTTCTGAGTGGCGTCCTTACCTCCGGTACTGGCCGCTATGCTTACAACTTGAAGACCTTCAACCAACCAGTTGCTGGTAAGACAGGTACTTCCGATAACTCTGAGGACCTTTGGTTCTGCGCTTATACCCCACAGCTTGCAACAGTAGCTTGGTGCGGATATCCAGATAGTCGTGACCCTGTTATCATCGGCGGTGGAGAGTCCTCTACCTTTGTTACTGCTCAGTATGTTTGGGCGTACTACATGAACGCAGCTCTCTCTGGTGTTGCTCGTGCTGAGTTCCCTAAAACTACTGAAACTATCTCTTACAAGCCTGATAGCTACTGGAAGTTTGTTGGTGGCTCTGCTTATAACAAACAAAAACAGGAAGATAACGACGAAGAGGAAGAAGAAGAGGAAGAGGAGACTACTGACGAGGAGGAAGAGGACAATTCCACCACTACTCCTACCACTCCTACTACTCCAGCCACACCTGGTACTGGTACGGGCACGGGAACAGGAACGGGCACCGGGACAGGAACAGGAACTGGAACTGGAACAAGAACTCCATAAACCTCTGGTTTATCTACAACAAAAAGGAGTCTGCACTAAGCAGGCTCCTTTTTCTTTTTGAATGAGGTGCGCTTTTGACGGGTTTCTCGCCAAAAGCTTTGTGTTTTATAGAACGCTCTCTACGTTGCCAAGCTGCGTAATGATGCGCACCACGTCTGCAGCGTGCTCAGTTTTATCCACAATCATCAAAACGGTATCGTCACCGGCAACGGTGCCAACAACGTGGTCTAGCTCAACGTCGTCAAGGGCAAACGCAACGGCTGATGCAGTGCCTGGATGGCATCGAATCACAATAAGATTCTCTGCTGCCGTAGCCCCAACTACAAACTCAGAGAGCATTTTCTGCAAATGCATATCTTCAGAAAGCACATAGGCGCCCTCGGGAAGCTTTTGCAAATCCATTTCTGCAGTATCACGAGAAACGGTTGCTTGAGTACAGGCAAAGCCACGACCTTTAAGCATGTCAACAAGATCGCGCTGTGTGCGGATGGACTCGCTGCGAACAAGCTCACGAATCACGTCCTGTCGAGCATTTCTATGCTTCACGACGCCTTCTTTCCTTATACGACTCGCTAACTTTGAAAACAAATGATAGTGAATAAATGAATATACTTAATCAACCCTTATGCGCATGCCAAACCGCTAAACGGTGCAAATAACCCGCTCGTCGGTCGGAATATTGCATTCACCGTTTTCTAAAAGTATTTATACACTTCTCGCCGTATGATTCATCATGAGTGAAACTATTTTTACGGCTTGGAGGCCGCCATGCCCCTGAATGATTCACCTGATAGAAGACAAGGCTCCTACGGAGACTCTGCAATGCGTCGTCGTCCTCCACAAAATGGCCGTCCTCCTCGTGATGGCGGTATTTCTGATAGGCAGGCAAGACGTCGCAAGAGAAATACCCTTGGTTCACAGGCCATTCTCTTTAAGAGACAATCTCTACTACATCGCATTGATTCTCGTACGAGAACCTATATTGTCATTGGTCTAGCGGTCATCGCGGCGCTTTTACTGGTCTTTATTGTGTCGAGCTATGTGCGTGGTTGCGCTAAAGAATCTACTCCAGAGGTAGAGGCTAACTCCGTTGATTCTCGTGTTGCTGTGGGAACTTCAGAAGAGCTGACCAAAGCGCTTGCAGCCAAGCTTGATCAGAACAAAAATCTTGCGTGGATTGCAGAGCACGCCGATAGATACAGCGATAAGAGCCTCATTGAGCTAGCACTCGCCCACCCTGAGGCTATTGATTTTGTTGCAAACTATCCCGATTCTGACGGCAAAGCCAAAACCTACGACGATTCAATCACCAAAGGCACAGCTCCTCAGCTCTATACCTGGGACTCTAGATGGGGTGGAGTCTCGTATGCCGGTTCTGTAATTGCCACCAAGGGCTCTGGTCCCACTGCACTCTCTATGGCTTACATGGGCCTTACCGGAAAGAATAACTGGACTCCAGCAGATATTGCGGGCGCTGTTGAAACCGCTAAGGCAAGCGACACCGACTCTGGAATGAACAGATCATTTCTCGAGAAGAACTTAGCTAACCTTGGTCTTACCGCTGATAGCTATAACATTTCTGCCGACAACATCACCACACTTCTAGATGCTGAAACCTTCCTGCTTGTTGAGGTTAAGGGCAATAAACTGAGCTCTGATGGCAATCACTGGATTTTGGTAACCAGCAAGAACGATGACGGCACCGTAAATGTCCACGACCCTCTGTCCCCTGAGGTAAGCGCACGTCCATGGGCGGCAGAAACTATTGCCAGCGCTGCAAATGCCCTGTACACCGTGACGGTAAAGGCCGCGGAGTAAAAAACCCAGCATCCACAAAAGGTGAATGCTGGGCTGGACGGGTTTCTCGCCAAAGGACTGCGCGGAGAAAGACGCTTTTAGGGGTAAAGGCGAACTATGAAAGCACCTTCTGAGCGGCCTCGCTGAGCTCTGCAACGCGAGCCTCAGCCTCTTCGCGAGTTTTGCCGTTGGCAAAGAGATAGGCCTTGACCTTTGGCTCAGTGCCTGATGGACGGAAGATGACCTTGTTGTCTCCCTCAAGCCTATACTCAATAACGTTAGAAGCTGGCAGCGTCTGAGGAGCCTCTTTCTGCAGGCCCGAAACGCGAGGCATTTCTGCGCACTCAGCATAGTCAGTTACGCCAACAACCTTGTAATTGCCCACCATTTCCAGTGGATTCTTACGCAGGCCACTCATAATCTGAGCCATCTTTGCGGCACCCTCAGCACCTGGGTAAGCAGCGTTGACAACGCCATTGAGGTAGTAGCCGTAGCGCTGATACAGGGCATCCATTGCCTCGTAGAGGTCCATGTTGCGAGCCGCGTACCAAGAAGCCATTTCAACGCAGAGCATGGTGGCAACAATAGCGTCCTTATCGCGAGCATGGGTACCAACAAGATAGCCGTAGGACTCCTCAAAGCCCATGAGGAAGCGATTCTCCTCGCCGGCATCCTTGAGCTGGTCAATTTGGTCGCCAATGTACTTGAAGCCCGTGAGCACACGGCGCATCTCAAAGCCGCGGGCACGTGCCAAGACGTCGGGCATTGCAGAAGATACGATGGTGGAAACAGCTACCTTATCCTGGGGTTTCTCGCCACGCTCTTCAGCCATGGTAAGGAGCCAGTCCATAAGCAGGACACCCATCTCGTTACCGGAAAGCAGCACGTAATCGCCGTTATGAGGGATTGCAGTACCCATACGGTCTGCATCTGGGTCAGTTGCTACCAGGAGATTTGGCTTTACCTTGTCAGCAAGCTTGAGGCCCAGCTCAAGTGCCTCACGGAACTCTGGATTTGGATAGGAGCATGTGGGGAAGTTTCCGTCTGGCTCTGCCTGCTCTGGAACAACGTCAACGTCATTGACGCCAATCTCCTTGAGAATGCGCGTGACACACTCCATGCCTGTACCATTGAGCGGCGTGTATACAACCTTGTAGCCGTCGGCAGCCTTAAATCCTGGAATAGAAACGCGCTTGATAGCCTTAATAAAGTTGTCCAGAACCTCTTCTGGCGTCCAAATAATCAAGCCCTTCTCCAGGCCCTCTTCAAAGTCCATAGGCTTGACGTCAAAAGGATTAACGCGGGCGATGTTTGCGGAAATCTCTGCTGCAGCCTCATCGGTAATCTGACCGCCATTATCGTTGTATACCTTGTAGCCGTTGTATGGTGCTGGGTTGTGACTTGCGGTAAGCACGATACCTGCGGAAGTTTTGAGATAGCGGACAGCAAACGAGAGCGTTGGAACAGGCTCGATACGTGGGTAGACGTACACACGAATGCCATTAGCTGCCAAAACACCGGCTGCAACCTTCTGGAAATCCTCACCCTTCTTCTGCTTCTGGTTTTGCAAGCTCTCCGAGCTCTTTTACCAGGTCTTCTTCGGTGACGTTTGCACGCCAGGACTCAAATGTTTCCATAACTTTTGCATCCATAATGACTCCCAAACCTTAAACAGCTCTTTCTATTTCTTAGTAAATGATACTACGCGTATTTTAAGCGAAAAATAACAGATGATTTGGGACATTATGTATGAACTTCCGCTCTTCGGTGAGTGGAGGGTAGTACGGGCTGCAGACGCGCTGCTTGTGGGTGCTGGCCCGCGGATTCTTGTCCGAGAGCACCCACGGGTTCTTGATGTATTTTCTTTTCCCCAGCCATTTGGCGAGAAAAACATGGGAAAATGTTACGTCAGTGTGTATTCAATTCCTACGGGCGAAAGGTGTCCCGATGTCTCAAGAACTTGAGTTCTTTGCAACGTGTCCAAAAGGCTTTGAGAAGCTTCTTGCACAGGAGCTTGACGGCCTGCGCATTAAAAAGGTGCGCCCTCTTGGCGGACAGGTTGCATTTTACGGCTCACTTGCCGATGCTTACCGCGTCTGTTTATGGTCTCGCCTTACGTCTCGCGTCATTTTGGTGCTTGATCGCGTTGGCGCTGCAACTTCAGACGCTCTCTACGAAGACCTCTCCCACATTGCTTGGGAAGACCATATTGGTCCGCATGCCACCATTGCAGTCAGCGCTCACGGCACAAATGACCAACTCAGAAACACCAACTTCATTGCTGTCAGAACAAAAGACGCCATTGTAGATAGGCTTGCAGCAAAGCGCGGAAGCCGTCCTATGGTCAACACGCTTGCGCCTGACGTAACTATTGTCGTGCGCGTATCACGCAACCGTGCCACAGTTGGCATTGACCTTGCTGGTGAGGCGCTCTTTAAGCGCAGTCTGACTGGCGGTCGAGGGCCGGCACGTGAGTTTGCGCCGCTCAGGCTAGACTACGCCGCTGCCCTTCTGTATCTGCAGGCGCAAACTGCTGCGAGTGCATCGCTCTTCTCGCCAGACGCGCCGCTGCCGGCGCTGCTGTTCCCGGGAGCAGGCGCGCTTGCACAGGAGGCAGCGGGCATGGCGCTGGACGTGGCGCCGGGCATTCTGCGCGCTCGCTGGGGTATGACGGGTTGGGCTGGCCACGACGACGATGCCTGGCAGGATTTGCTTGTCGAGGCCGATGAACGTGCCGAGAAGAGCCAAGAGCGCCAGGTGACTCTCTATGCAGCGGACCCTCGCCCAAAGGCTAAGGAGGCTGTGCTCTACACGCTTCGTGCAGGCGGTCTCAAGGCGGACGTGCAGTTTTTGCCAGCGTCTGAGCTGCTCAAACATGCAGAACACTTCACAGGTGTTGTCGCAGATCTTTCGTGGACCAAAGAAGAGCCCACACTTCAGGGTTCTGCTTACGCTACGCTTGGACTTTTTGCGGGACAGGCAAGCACCCTTCTTACCAGCGATACAAATACCGATACGGTGCTCAGAGCAACTCCATCGCAGACACTTTCTGTCTACGTGGGCAACTCCATTGCCACCATGCGCTCCTACCCTGCCGCAATCGCAGAGGAAGCAGGTGGCGGCGAAGCTGATGCTACTGCACCAGCAAGCAACTCTGAGTCAACCTCGGTTCCTGCAGGTTCCACTGTCATGGTTAATAACCAGCCCGTAAGCGTGCTGGTTCCTGCATCCGATCAGTTTGCGGCGCGCCTTGCTAAGGTGGCCAAGCAGCGCGCTAAGTGGGCTCGTAAAAACGATGTCTCATGCTACCGTGTATACGACGCTGACCTGCCCGATTATGCTGTCAGCATTGACATCTACAAGGGCGCCACAAAGCCAACTACCTGGCTGCAAATCTCTGAGTATGCTGCTTCAAAAGAAATTGATCCAGACCTTGCAAAGCGCCGTCTTCTAGACGTCCTAGCTCTGGCCCCGCGTATTCTAGGTGTACCTAGCTCAAACGTAAATCTACGAACAAGAACGCGTGCAAAGGGTGGCTCTCAGTACTCTGACGAGGGCAGCGCAGCCGACAACTCCAGAAAAGAAATGCTGCTCATCGATGAGGGTGGTCTACTCTTTGAGGTCAACTTTGCATTCAGACTGGACTGTGGAATCTTCTTGGATCACCGCGATACACGTGCAGAAATTCGTGAGCTCATGAAGAGTGCCGGCGCAGCACGCAGCAGATGGTGGTGCACTTCACTCCACAACCGTTGACCTCTCCAAGCCTTCGCTTGAGTGGGCCAAGCGCAACATGAAGCGTAACGGCTTTGACGGCGAGGAACACGAGTTTGTCCAGGCAGACGTCCTGTCTTGGATTACCGAGATGCGCCACACCAAAAATCGCTGGAATGTCATCTTCTGCGACGTTCCTACCTTCTCTAACTCGTCGCGCATGAAGCAAAGCTCGTTTGATGTCCAGAGAGATCACGCTGAGCTCATCATTGGTATTTCTCGCCTTCTGACGCGCGGCGGCGTAGCCATTTTCTCGTGCAACCTGCGTACCTTTAAGCCAGATGTTGAGAAGATCCAGCGAGCTGGCGTCGTCATTGAAGACATCACAAGTGAAACTATTCCAGAGGACTTCTCAAGAAATCAAAAGATTCACCACGCATATAAAATCTCGAGAAAACCGCGGGAAAACGCCTAAATTTTTCCATTTACAGGCAAAAAGGACACGTTTGTACATTCATCTAGTTATAACTAGGTATATGGACTAACATATGATGATGGACTGTACGTATCATCTGTTGAGAGGATTAATAGATGACTGCAAATAAAGCTGCATTTAATGCGCTTTTTTCTAAGAACAAGACCAAGAAATCTGCTGGTATTCCTTTAAGCGCCGGCATGGTTTTGGTTACCCTCGGTATTGTCTACGGTGACATCGGTACTTCTCCAATGTACACCATGAAGGCAATTATCGCTGGTAATGGTGGACTTCTTACCATGAGCACCGATGTTGTTCTGGGTGCTCTCTCCCTCATCATCTGGACGCTGACGCTCATTACAACCGTTAAGTACGTCATGGTTGCAATGAAAGCAGACAACCACAATGAGGGTGGTATTTTTGCACTCTACAGTCTGGTTAAAAGAAGTGCCAAGTGGCTTATTATCCCAGCTATGATTGGTGGCGCCGCCCTTCTCGCCGACGGAATCTTAACTCCAGCAGTTACCGTCACTACCGCTATCGAGGGCCTGCGTACCATTCCTGCTGCGCATGCCATTATTGGTGATAAGCAGCACATTGTTGTTATCATCACCATCGCTATTCTTTGTACGCTCTTTGCCTTGCAGAAGGCGGGTACTTCTACCATTGGTAAGGCTTTTGGCCCTGTCATGACACTTTGGTTCTTGTTCCTGGGTGCTATGGGCGTTATGAATATACTCGCTGACATCAGCGTTGTCCGAGCTCTTAACCCAGTTCGCGGCATTATGTTCCTCTTTGACGGCAAACTAAATGCTGCAGGACTTATGGTCTTGGGCAGCGTCTTCCTTTGTACTACCGGTGCAGAAGCTCTTTATTCTGACATGGGTCATGTTGGTAAAGACAATATTTATGCCAGTTGGCCATTTGTTAAGGTATGCCTCATCTTGAACTACCTTGGCCAGGGTGCATGGCTCATTACCAACCACACCAACGAGAGCCTCAACGCCATCAAAGACCTTAACCCCTTCTTTGAGATGCTTCCAGATCAGATTAGGCCTTTTGCTGTTGTTCTTTCTACACTGGCTGCAATTATTGCCTCCCAGGCTCTGATTACAGGTTCTTACTCCATTGTCTCTGAGGCAATTAAGCTTGATCTTATGCCTCACATCAAGATCAACTACCCATCCACCACAAAGGGCCAGATTTATATTCCACTGGTCAATAACATCATGTGGGTTGGCTGCATTGGCGTTGTTCTTCTCTTCCAGAGCTCCGAGCATATGGAAGCAGCATACGGCCTTGCTATTACTGTTACCATGCTGATGACTTCAATTCTGCTTTACACCTATCTATCCGTCATCAGAAAGCGTATGTGGGCAGCAATTCCGTTCATCATCTTCTTTGGTGCTATTGAGGCCATGTTCTTCTTCTCAAGCCTTACCAAGTTCTTCCACGGCGGCTACTTTACCGTTCTTATGGCTACTGCAATCTTTGTTGTCATGTTTGTATGGCGTCGCGGTACCGCTGTTGAGAGAACACAAAGCGTTTATCTGCCTGTTGATAAATACATCGACCAGCTTCGTAGCTTGAGCCACGATGCAGATTATTCAACTCTTGCTGATAACCTGGTTTTCCTTACTAACGATTCATCCTTTGACAAGCTTGATCGCGACATCCTTTATTCCATCCTGGATAAGCGTCCAAAGCGCGCAAAGGCCTATTACTTCATTAACATCTCGCTGACAGATGACCCAAATACACGCGAGTTTATTGTTAACGATTTTGGTACAGACTTCCTGTTCAAGATTACGTTGCGACTTGGCTTTAAGGTTAACCAGCGCATCAACACCTATCTCTACCAAATTGTTGGTGATCTGATTAAGAACAACCAGCTTGCTCCACAAAACCACAAGTACTCTATCTACAAAGAGCACTCCGAGATTGGTGACTTTAGATTCTGCCTGCTGCGTAAGGTACTAGCTCCAGAGACCGACATTAACGGTTTTGACGCTCGCTGCCTTGAGCTTAAGTACTTTATTCGTCGTATCTGCGGATCTCCTGCTCGCTGGTATGGTCTTGAGAACTCCAACATTATCTTTGAGTATGTTCCTTTGTTCTCCAAGGTTAAGCGCGAACAGAAGCTTACCCGTATCATGCTTGATGATGCAGCTCAAACAGGCTCTATGCCACTTGTTGAGGCTCCTATGAAAGAGCGCATTGCAGAGATTGAGGAAGATGAGGATATCTTTGCAGAGGCACTGCACAAGGAGCGTGTTGAGAACGCAGCTACCGTTGCAGACTATGTTGGTGGCGATACCGCTAGCTTCCGTCCTCTTAAGCTTGATGAGGAAGCGGCCGATGAAGACGTCTTTGAAGAGCAGCAGGACAGTAATCACTAACCTAGCGCCTCGTACTTTCTACTAGTTACAACAAAAGCCGGCAGATATATCTCTGCCGGCTTTTTCTTTAACATTATGTTGCGAGAAGCCTCTAAAGCACTACTCTCCAAGTGCCCACGTAAGGAATCGCGAGAAACCCGCCTGATCGTTAGTCAAAGTGATATAAGCTGCAGCCTCAAAATCTTCACGACGAGCGTTAGCAACTGCCGTACCCATTCCTGCGGCGGAAAGCATAGCAACATCATTAAGCGAATCGCCAAAAGCTGCGGCGTTCTCTGTAGAGAGGCCAAGATAATTGCAGAGCCACTGAAGCGCTGCGCCCTTAGAAGTCCCTTCAGCCAGGATTTCCATTCCCATACTCATGGAAGCCGTGCCACTGAGTCCTTTTACCGAGGCAACAGCATCTGCTACAAGTGCCTGGTACTTCTCGCCTTCTGAAACTGACCAGTAGGAACCAAGTCGCTCAATGGTAGTTACGCTGTCAATAAACTCCTCAACGCTTTGGTCAAAGGGTGTACGTGAGCGCTGCATAAACGCCGCATGATCTGCGGGAATACCAAGCTGAGTAATCAAATTATGTCTTGAGCGTTCCTGGTAAACACCGCCATCAGCAAAAATATCAAAAGTTACGGGATAATCCTTAAGCTTTTGATACAACTCAAGTGCCTGCTCCTTGGTAACGGTAGACTCGTGAAGTATCGTCTGACTAGAAAGGTCTCTAATAATGGCACCATCGCAGGACACCGCGTACTTAGAAGCAGGATGGTTTACAACCTCTTTTGGCAGCACGTTAAACGCACGTCCGGAACAAGGCACAAACGGGATGCCTAGCTCCGCCAGACGGTCCAGCATTGCCATGTTGTTATCATCAAGAGATTTATCGGTATGGAGAAATGTTTCATCCATATCGGAGAAGACGATTTCTACTTTCAGATTTGATGCATCTTGATTGAGCCAAGACTGCTTCTGAGCAATGAGTTCTTCTGTTGAAAGCTCTGACAAAACACTACCTCTTTAAGGACGATACATAAACGTGAAGACCTCTTCACGCTGCATGTTTACCTGTACACCAAGCTTTTCTGAGACAGTATCAAGACGCTCTTTGAGACTCAAGAAAGACTCAGCATCCTGAAGTTCAACCAGCATGGTCATGGTAAAAATACCAGACAAAATTGTCTGAGCAATATCAAGGATATTTGCGTTTGACTCAGCCAACGTAGAAGAAATTGCCGCAACAATTCCAGGAGCGTCGCTGCCCAAAACAGTAACAACAGCGCGATTAGCGGATGTTTCTGAAGTCATATTTTCCCATCTCTTGAACGGATGGTTTAATTATAAGCTACGCCTTTCCAATTTCTACGCCATAGCGCGAACTAAACACCTTTTGAATCTCGTCAACGGTGCAATTAAGTGCCGTAATAAGCTCG
>QWCO01001136.1_pt1 | contig 16491 bp, 13 predicted proteins | sample 1972611 | NCBI WGS metagenome assembly QWCO01 (sample SAMN09866706, study PRJNA288562) | Human oral metagenome isolate term1_saliva, whole genome shotgun sequencing... | reverse complement strand
ACTAGAGGGGTTTCTCGCCAATTAGGCAAGCATCTGAGCAAGATCCTCGGAAGCATCGCCGATTGGGCCAATACCGTAGTTCTCAACAAGAATGTTAAGAACGTTAGGGCTGACAAATGCAGGAAGGGTTGGTCCAAGCTTGATGTTCTTGATGCCAAGGTGCAGCAGCGTTAGAAGGACGCAAACTGCCTTCTGCTCGTACCAAGAAAGAATAAAGCTCAGTGGCAGGTCGTTAACACCGCAGTCAAATGCATTTGCAAGAGCAGTTGCAATCTGAACGGCGCCGTAAGCGTCGTTGCACTGACCAACGTCAAGAATACGAGGGATGCCGCCAATGGTGCCCAGGTCAAGGTCGTTGAAGCGGAACTTACCGCAAGCAACGGTGAGGACAACAGAGTCTGCAGGAGTCTGCTCAACAAGCTCGGTGTAGTAGTTACGACCAGGGCGAGCGCCGTCGCAGCCGCCAACAACAAAGAAGTGCTTGATAGCGCCCTGCTTAACAGCATCGATGATCTTATCGGCAATGCCAAGAACGGCGCCGTGGCTAAAGCCGGTGGTTACCTTGTGGCCACCGTTGATGCCGGTGAGCTCCTGAGCCTCAGCGTATCCACCAAGCTCCTGAGCCTGCTTGATAACAGCACTGAAGTCCTTCTTGCCTTTTGCGTCCTCGTCAATGTGGACGAGCTCTGGGAAAGCAACAAGCTCAGTAGTGTAGACGCGGTCCTTGTAGCTAGGACGAGGTGGCATGAGGCAGTTAGTGGTGAAGACAACAGGAGCTGGAATGTCCTTGAACTCCTTCTGCTGGTTCTGCCATGCGGTACCAAAGTTGCCCTTGAGCTGTGGATACTTCTTGAGCTCTGGATAACCGTGAGCTGGGAGCATCTCGCCGTGGGTGTAAACGTTAACGCCAGTGCCCTCGGTCTGCTCAAGAATCGTCTTGAGGTCAAGAAGGTCGTGGCCGGAAACAACAATGAAGGGACCAGGCTCAATAGTCAGAGGAACCTCAGTTGGAACTGGAGTGCCATAAGCGCCGGTATTTGCGCTGTCGAGAAGAGCCATGCACTTGAGGTTGACCTCGCCTACCTCAAGAGTAAGAGGCAGCAAAACGTCAACGGAGGACTCGGTAGCAAGAGCTGCAAGAGCCTTTACAAAGAAAGCGTCAACTGCGTCATCAGTCTTGCCAAGAACGCGAGCGTGGTAAGCATACGCAGCCATACCGCGGATACCAAAGAGAATGAGGGACTTGAGAGATCTAATGTCCTCGTTGTCGGACCAAACGCCGCCAAGTGGAAGATCCTCAACAGGCTCTACGCCAGCCTCTGCAGCTAGACGGTTCTTCTCGTCACGAACCTGAGCAGTAATTGCGTCAACAGCGCCCTTGTCAAAGTTGACGTTGGTGATGCAGGTAAACAGGCCGTCAACAATCAGCTGATCAGCACGGTTAGAGCGCTTGCCAGCAGCAAGCTCGGTGCGAGAAAGGCCAACCAGAGCGCCGGTGAGCTCGTCCTGAGCAAATGCGACGTCAAAAGGCTTGCCACAAACGCCAGCAGCGCCGGTACATGCAGTACAAGCAGCAGTCTGCTCGCACTGGAAACAGAACATCTTGTTATCCACTATTTTTCCTCTCCATAAAACCATATAGCGAGAAGAGATTTGCTCTTCTGGGTTTCATGATTACAGGAATGTGGAATAAGGTATGTTGTAATTACAACAAAACGATTTCTGTCCAGAAATTTTTTGGAGAGTATATGAACGTACAAGAAATCAAGCCCTCATTTTTGCTTAACACAATTGTGTTTAAAGGAGTAAAACCAGAGCTACTAGAGGCACTTTTAAAGCATTTACGTGCTGTTGTTCGCACCTATGATCCTGGAGAGATCATTTTGTGCGCTGGCGACAAGGCGCATCAATTTGGCATTGTTATCTCTGGCGCTATTCACGTTGAGGGATCTGATGCTCAGGGCAATATCTCTGTGATGGGAGCTTTCCATACCGGAGACACCTTTGGAGAGGCGTATGCGGCTCTTGGAAACGTGCCGCTTTTGACCTCGGTCGTTGCTACCGAGAAATCGGAAATTCTGCTGCTGGACGTGCGTCAAATTACCGCCAGAACGTGCGACATCTGCGGTGGCGTGGACATTATCATCAGAAATCTTATGGCTTCTATTGCGCAGAAAAACATCATGTTGAGCCGTCGTATTCAAGATGCTGCTCCAAAGAGTATACGTGGCAAATTGATGGCGTACCTGAACACTCGCTCGCAAGCTGCGGGTTCGTCGGAGTTTGATATCCCCTACAATCGCCAACAACTTGCTGATTATCTTGGTGTAGATAGAAGCGCCTTAAGCGCGGTAATATCTTCTCTATGTAAAGAAGGCGTCTTTGAAGTAAAGCGAAGCCACTTCAAACTTTTATAACAGCATTTCAGCCTAAGGAGGCTTTTATGGCAGAGATTTATCTAGCAGGTGGATGTTTCTGGGGTCTTGAAGAGTACTTCTCTAGAATTAAGGGCGTTACTGCAACCACTGTTGGCTATGCAAATGGAAAGACCTTGGATACCAACTATCAGGAGGTCAAGGCTACAGATCATGCAGAAACAGTGCATGTAACCTACGATGAGACCGTTGTAAGCCTCTATGACATTCTGCGCTACTATTTTAGGGTTATTGATCCCCTCTCAGTCAATAAGCAAGGCAACGACGTTGGTAGACAGTATCGCACAGGTATCTATTACTCAAACGATGCTGACCTGCTTGTCATTGACCGCATTATGACTGAACAAGAGTCTCTTTTTGGTCAGAAGCTTGCCGTTGAGGTTGAGCCACTAGATAATTACGTACTTGCTGAAGAATATCATCAGGACTACCTGAAGAAGAATCCTGGTGGCTATTGCCACATCAATGTTGATGATGCGTATAAGCCACTTGTGTAAACCATTCTTATAGGCAGCATAGCTTGTGTTTACAAGAAAAAGCGCTCGCCAAGTGGTGACGTCGGTCTTTAGCTGAAAAGGTTGTGATGATAATTACTCACCTTTTGGATTAGGAATAGGAGTTGTTCATAAAATGTCGAGTAAGAAATACGGTGTCGTATATACTCCTAATAACTTGGCTGGCTTTGTTGCAAAGTTGTTAATAGAAACAATAAATAATGATGGTTTGATACGTGTTGAAAATGTTTTGGACCCTGCATGTGGTGAAGGCGCATTGCTTCATGCATATAAGAAGCTAGTATCCGAGAATATAGGTCTGATAGGCATAGATGTTGATTTGAATGCAACAGAGAACATATCAAATGAATTTATTGTATACAATAATGATTCTATTTTACCTAAAACTCAAAAGAAAACATATGAGTATTGGAGAAACAAGCTTCCAAAAGTGCAAGCTATCATAGCAAATCCACCGTGGAGCTCAGAAAAAATATATACGCGTGAAAGCCTTATTAAGGCAGGGTTCTCACTTGTAGATGGTCAATATGATAGCTACGTGCTTTTTTTTGAACTGGCATATAAGCTACTACAAGATGATGGTTATTTTGCGTTTATAATTCCAGATTCAATCTTTGACGCGCAAAACGAAGCGTTAAGATCATTTTTAGCAAAGACTACTCAAATTAAAGTAATTGCTAGACTTGGAGAAAAGTTATTTGAAAATGTATTTAGAGCAACAACAGTAATTATTTGTCAAAAAAGAAAACCTACATGTGATAGTCATACTATTTGTTTTCGCTTGTCCACAAATGACCGAAAGGAATATTTGTCAGGAGGACATGACCTATACCATTTTTATAACATCTGCAATCATAAGGTTTTACAAATGCGTTTCTTATCAAATGCAAATTGTAATTTCGATATAGATGTGCGCGTAGACGAAGAATCATTAATAAGCAAAATCCAGACTTCATGTATTAATTGGGATGAAATTTTTACTTTTGGTAGAGGGGTAGAGATATCAAAAACAGGCAAAGTAACAGTATGTGAACATTGTGGAGATGCACAAGGCTATACGGCGGCTCAATTGAATTTACATAAAAAGATTTGTACTTCTTGCCTGCTAGAAACGAAAGTAAATGATTCAACCACACGAATAATAATAAATATTGGTAAAAAGAGAGGTTTTTCAAAAATCATTGTAGGAGAAGATTTGCATAGGTATAACTGTAAATCAAATCATTATGTTGAAAATAATGTAACGGGCATAAACTATAAAAATTTAACTTTATATTCATCGCCTAAACTTTTAGTAAGAAAAACCGGACTGGGAATACATGCAGCTATTGATTACTCTCACGAAAAGACAATTCAGACAGTTTATATTCTCAAATATAAAAAAGAAAACACTGTTCCACTTGAATATTACTTGGCATTGTTGAATTCAAGAGTCGTATATTATTACTACCTTAAGGTATATGGAGAAAATGAATGGAAATCACACCCATACATAACAAAGAAAATTCTTTATTCAATGCCAATAAAAAGATATGAAGGGACTTCTCTTGACTTGAGAATTATACAACTAGCCACTCAAATCAGTCATAAGTATGATTATGCGACTGATTTGCAATTAGAACAATTAATAATGAAAAAATACAATTTAAATGTGGACGATATTAATTATATACGTACTGAAATTAATAATCTTCCTGATTTAAGTTCTTTGAATAATATGAAAATTGAGGATGATGTGTAATGTATAGATATATAGGTAATAAAACCAAATTATTACCTCACATTATGGAAAAAATCTCGCAACTTATTGGAAATACAGGAACAGTTGTTGACTTAATGTCTGGAACTGGCTCTGTTGCTTGTGAACTTAGACGAAATGGATATACCGTTATTGCGGCTGATGTTATGACATATTCCATTCATCATTTGAAAACCAAATTGCTATTGGAACAAGCTCCTTCTTTTGATGGCCTAGTAAATCAAGGAGTTATTATGGGCGGTGATAATCGGTATGCTGAAGTTGTCAAATACTTAAATAATTTACCACCAACACAAAGTTTCTTTTTCAGAGAGTTTTCACCTGAGGGAATTCCTCAAAACGGTTGCGATGCTAGAAAATACTTTACTTCTTCAAATGCTTGTAAAATCGATGCAATAAGAGAAAAAATTAACGAATGGATTAATCTCCAATGGATAACTGATTTAGAGGAATCTTTACTTAAACACACTCTTATTATGGCAGTAAATGAAGTGGCAAATATATCTGGAACATACGGATATTTTTTGGCAGATTTCAAAAAGAATTCTTTAAATGAGTTAGTCCTTGAAGAAGAACGGTTTGCTGTCGGAAATGCTAACGGACATATAATTAGGCAGGGATTCGCAGAGGATTTAGCATCTACCATAACAGCTGATCTGTGTTATGTTGACCCACCATATATGAAAAGACAGTATGCGGCAAATTATCATATTTTGGAGACTATTGCTAGAGGAGATTTCCCGGATGCTGTTGGAAAAAGCGGACTAAGAGATTGGTGGGACCAACATTCCAAACTTTGCACAAAAACCAAAGGACTACAATCATTTGGAAAAATAATAAGTGAAATGAATTGTCCTTATTTTGTTATAAGCTATAGCGAAGATGGTTTGTTTACTATAGAGCAATTAAGAAACTGTTTTGAACAATTTGGAACTGTGACAATTGATGAGATTGACTATAATCGGTTCAAGAGCAACGATAGCCAACTACCTCAAAAACTCACAGAATATTTGATTACAATAGAGAGGTAACATTATGGAACAAATTGATAGAATATTTTATCGAAAAATCAATCCTTCAGATTTTAAAAAATTATATGATATTGATAAACCTACGACAGGTGGCGGGCAGACTTATTTGGAGGCTGCTGGCATTACTGATGAAAAAATGGTTGACTTTTTGTCCATCGCTGAAAAAATAGATAGTCCATCAGATCCACGATATACTTATACAATCAAAGCTTACACATTGGGTAATCCTGCTCAAGCAGCTGAAAATATCGAATTTGCACCAAGGAATGGCAGGAATTATAAGATTAGTCGTCAGAATAAGGCTCACAAACATTTTGCATGGTCTCCTGCAAATGGATTTCCATTACCAAATAAAGACCCTGTGACTGGAAATTTAACCTCAGCTGGAAATTTTGTAGGAATAATAGATAATTTAATAATTATGATTGTGAGAACTAATTATTGCCACTACTATGCATCTTTTGTGGATAGTGCAACAATGCCTGCGGGATGGCCCTCAGGTATAGGATTAGAAGAAATGTTTCAAGGCGATAGACGTGGCATCGTCAATTTTACAAATTGTAGTGTTAAATTTATTGATAATGCTAGCGTACCTTTTGGAACTGTTGTAAAAATACCTCTTGAATACAAGACTGGATTAGTGCCTCCTCATAAAGAAAAAAGAAATCGTATTATTTTTGGAGCACCAGGAACTGGAAAAAGCTACACACTTAACGAGGATAGAAAAAACTTTCCAATTGCGGATGAAGATTTTGAACGTGTAACTTTTCATGCAGATTATTCATATTCTCAATTTGTTGGAACATATAAACCTGTTACACTTTCTTCTGGAGAGATAAGTTATAAATTTGTTCCTGGACCTTTCATGCGAATTCTTGTCAAAGCTTATAAGAATATTTTGGAATCATATGATATGGCAACAGGTACATTTAATTTAGCATTAGTGAAGCCGCACTTACTTCTTATTGAAGAAATTAATCGCTCACACACGTCCGCAGTTTTTGGCGATGTCTTTCAGTTACTTGATAGAGATGATGATAACGTAAGTGAATACGAAATACAGCCAAGTGAAGAAATCAAAGAATATTTATGTGGTGAACTGGGAGGAACTCCTGGAGACTATCCATCTATTAAGATACCAGACAATATGTTTATTTGGGCAACAATGAATAGCGCAGATCAGGGAGTATTTCCTATGGATACTGCATTTAAGCGTAGATGGTCATTCAAATACATTGGAGTTGATGAAGAGGAATTTACAGTTGTTAATGTGTCTTCAGGAGTTAAAACAGCACGTGAAAACCAAGGAGGCAGTTTTACAATCAAAGGTAAGAATCCTACTATCGAATGGAATGTCTTACGCCGTGCAATTAATGCAAAATTATCAAGTACAACTATAAAAGCTCATGAAGACAAACTTATGGGTCCATTTTTCTTAAAGACCATGGATAAGACTGGAACAGTTATCCTTACTGATGATGAATTCTTAGATGCATTTTGCGATAAGGTTCTCATGTACTTATTTGAGGATGCCGCAAAAACAAAGCGTGAGCATCTTTTTATGGGATGTACAGATAAGGAAAAAATTAATAGATATTCATATATTTGCAAAGAATTCAAACATAAAGGAATTGAAATTTTTGGAGACAGCTTCTTTGATGTGGAATACAAAAAACAGAAAGATGAGCGAGATCAGGCAAAGGTCGAAGCTGAATCGTAAGTAAGGAAGTTGTGCGATGGCAATAACATCAGCATATGTCAGAGAAAATGAATATTACTCAGTTGACAGCCTCAAAGAACTCTTTTGTTTTACACCAGCTACTTATAAAACACAAAATGAAGCAGATAAACGACTGACTAGGTTTCTGAAAGAACTTTTAAGCCGTAATATATTGAAAGAACGAAGTAAAACCAACAATGGAGATGCAGATGTTGAATTTGAAAAACATTCAGACGATGATTTATTATCTCCTACATCAAGTTATAAATTTGATTTTGTTGGTATTATTATCTGCGAAGATGTGATTGCTTATTCATATCCAAAATATATCGGGGAAGAAAAATCTTTACCACAAGAAGCGCCTATTACTGAAATGCAAAAGGTTATGCAGGTGATAGAAAAGTATAGTCGCGAAAAAGCTAAACAGGATGTACGAGATGTAGATTTGTTTGCAGATATTGATGATAAAGGTACAGTTAATACTTTATCCGTAATGCTTTTCTTACTTGAAGATTATGCTGCAAATGGAGAATATGAAGATAACGAGGAAATATTAGAGATAAATGGTTCGGGTGATATATATTGGCAAAAAACAATAGATGAGACATACCCTATTATTTCGAACAATAGACCTTATTATGTAGAATTATACACTCGTAAGAAAATAAGCAATGATGCATCGTTCATTAAGAGATTACACGCATATGTTGTAACCCAGTGCTCCAATGAAATTGAAAAAGCTGGATTAACTGCATTTTATTCTCTTCCTTGTGCGGATATATCTGACGAAGAACAAGACAATTTTGGTGAAGACAATAATATAATCAATCGTATTGAAATTGAACTTACACAGACATTTAATGATAGAAAGAAATCTGTATTAAGAGCAATGATGCTATATTTTCTAAGTGAAAAAATATTAGTTGGTGATACTGAAATGCATGTGATGGGAACTCGTTCCTTCAATCTTATTTGGGAAGAGGTATGCGCAAAGGTGTTCCGAAGTCAAAAGGACGATACAGTTGATACTATTACCCCACATGTCGACTATACATTGATTAATCAAAACTTTGATCATAAGCCACCAACATTGGTTGAATTAATCGAAAAGCCTATATGGAAAAATTATGACAAAAGCATTCCGACTGCTATTCCATCTTCGACATTTAAACCAGACTCATTAAGATTTGAACATAAGAATACGGGGAAAAGTTATACATTCTACATTCTTGATGCTAAATATTATTGTCCTGTATGGAAAAGTAAAATTGTAAATGGACAGGAAAAAGGATATATAGAAGGTCAGCCAGGCGTAGAAGATGTTGCTAAACAGTACTTGTATTATTTGGCATATAGAGAAGTTCTGAATAGGTATCATGTTACCGAAGTAAAAAACTATTTTTTGATGCCTAAACGAAAATCTGACAATATAATTCCTGGATTTGTAAAACTAAATATGTTGAAGGAATTAGGTTTAGGTGTTATTGAAGTACGTATGTTACCGCCTAGCATAATGTATGATAGTTATCTGAATAATTCAACTTTAAATCTGACAGAATTACATTAAAAGAACAGCTATGAGGTAGCGCTAAACTACTTCATATCTGTTTGATTTTTGTTAACCGCCCGAAAACTATCAGTAAAATGCGCCTTTTCTAAAAATCCCTTAGACGCATTACCTAAGTACGGGCTCCTTTTGCTTTGAAGTTCATGTCAACCGCTCTTAGGAGAGCAGCTCAAACTACTTCTTGACCTCGTAGTGACTCTTTACGGTAAACGTAATAACGTAGGTCTTACGATACGACTCTGGTGCAGAAGTAAGAATTGCACAGTCGGTCAAGTTGTAGTTAGTTGGGTGTGCAAGAGCCTGGTCAACAGTGTTGCCAATCTCTTCTGCTGACTCAAGTACCTGGGCCCTCTGAGCTGCGTCGATAGTTGCTTTTCTCATCAAATCAAATTGATCTGCTGTACCCTCAATGCGAATGATAATGGGCCAAAGGCTGTCTTTATCAATCTGAGTGGTAATTTGAAGATCTGGATACAGGCTGTTATCAAAGCTGAATCCATCAGGAATATGGTAGGTGCCATAGCCTGTAGCGTTGGAATTGTTTGATGAGGAGCTAGAGGAGCTTGAAGAATCCTCTTTTTTCTCGTCCTTTTTCTCTTCTTTTTGTTCTGACGTGGTGGATTGTGTCTGGTCTTGTTTGTTTTCTGTTTGTGAGCAGCCAGACAAAATGCCCACACTCAAGGCTGACGTTACCAGTAGTACAAAAATTGTAGTAAAGAACTTGCTCATGCTAGAGCTACGCTTCATTTGACCTCCATTAAACGGAACGTGCCAACTACCAGGAACTCACTGCGATTGTACCCAGCAAATAGTGCTTCTTAGCTGGGAGAATATTTCACAACATAAAATAATGTTTCATCTTTTTATGCTTCCCACAGAAAGCGCTTCATATCAACTTTGCCGTTGTCTAGAAACTGCACACCCTCTGCCTCAAGAAGCTCTCGTTGAGCGTCAGGTCCACCAAACGCAAAGCCAGGAGCTAGCGAGCCGTCTTTAAAGACTACTCGGTGACATGGTACGCCACCAGCAACTCCCGGACTCTGGTGCATAGCAAATCCTACATAGCGAGCCTTTCTTGGCTCCCCTATCATTCGAGCTATATTGGAATGCTATCGTATCAAAAGCAAACGGGTGGTGGCGCAGCTTGGTAGCGCACTTGACTGGGGGTCAAGGGGTCGCTGGTTCAAATCCAGTCCACCCGACCAGAATTTCTCGAAGCCGTGAAATATCGGCTTTTTCTTTATATGTGGTATATTAGTCAAAGAACCCGCGCCACCCCGGTTAATATCCGAGGCCGAGCAGGGTTCTTTTTTTATCGCTTTATCGTTATAACCTTGTCATGCAACTATAGAAGTAGTTTATTAAAAACCGGTTTGATATAAGTTGTAGCATAGACAAAGTGACAAATTGGGATTTGTTGAATTTAGCAAGGTATAAATTTCTATGAAATGAGATCTATAAAACTTGTACGGATATATAAGAAGATTAAAGCGGTGTAGACAAATTACAAGTTATCGAGGTGAAATATGCAAGATAAAAAAGGTTTTGATTTATGGGCAGATGATTATGATAAGAGTGTAGGTTTGTCTGATAAATACGGCTCGTATCCTTTTGCAGGCTACAAATCTATTCTTAATGTAATCTATAATCGTGTAATTTGTTCATCTGCGAAGACTGTCTTAGATATTGGGTTTGGAACAGCAGTACTGACTTCAAGATTATATGAAAACGGCTGTACGATTTACGGACAAGATTTTTCAGATAGAATGATTGAAATTGCAAAAGAGAAAATGCCTAAAGCAAGTTTGTATGAAGGCGATTTTTCCAATGGCTTGGTGGAACCTGGACGGTGATGAAATGTATTTTGTATGGGATGAGCTAAAAGGTCAATTTCCAGAAATGCGATTTGAAAAAATGTCTGACTGTGCAGGACTTATCACCTTTCAAAAATAACTTCCAGTTTGTCAATTACAGGTGACATTAAAAGAGCCAGCCCATTCAAGGTGCTGGCTCTTTCAAAAATTCCATTCTAATTTATGCGTCTGTACCTTCAAACTGACTCTCATACAGCTTGGCGTAGAAGCCGCCCTTAGCTAAGAGCTCGTCATGAGTCCCGCGTTCAAAAATGGCACCATCCTTGATGACAAGAATACAATCTGCACCTTGAATGGTTGAGAGCCTGTGAGCAACAACCAGTGAAGTTCTTCCCTTCATGATGGTATCAAACGCCTTCTGTACCAGCTGTTCTGTACGCGTATCAATGCTTGAAGTCGCCTCGTCCAGAAGCAGAATAGGTGGATTGGCAAGCATGACACGAGCAATGCAGAGAAGCTGCTGCTGGCCCTGAGATAAAGATCCGCCAGACTCTCCCACCATGGTGTCATAACCCTGAGGAAGCTGCTGGATGAACTCGTGAGCCTGAGCCTTTTGAGCTGCAGCAATAATCTCTTCATCGGTTGCGTCTGGCTTTGCATAGCGGATGTTTTCTTTGATGGTTCCCTTAAAGAGCCACGTATCCTGCAACACCATGCCAAACTGCTCTCTGAGCGATGCCCTTGTGAGCTTTTGCGTGTTATGTCCGTCTACATAAATAGCGCCAGAATCAATGCTATAGAACCTCAGCAGCAGGTTAATAAGGGTAGTCTTACCGCAGCCAGTTGGGCCAACAAGAGCAATCTTCTGGCCAGGCTCTGCCTTGAATGAGATGTGGCTGAGCAGCGGGTGCTTGGGATCATAGGAGAACGCCACGTCGTCAAATTCAATGGAACCCTGTGGATTCTGGATGACTTCAGCGTCTACTGGATCAGGCTTGATTTCCTTTGCGTCGAGAAGATCAAAGACTCGACGAGCGCTTGCATAGGCTGTCTGAACCTGTGTAACAACTGCAGAAATGGCGTTAAAAGGCTTCATGTACTGGTTTGCGTACGAAAGGAAGCTCTGCACCTGACCGATGGTAAGCACAGAAGGAACTCCCGTTAGAACGCAAATACAACCAAGAGCAGCTACCAGTGCGTAAATGAAGTTATTTACCAGACGCGTGGAGGGGTTAGAAAGAGAAGAGGCAAATTGTGCACGCTCTCCTACTACACGGAGTTTCTCGTTAATAGCTTCAAACTGCTCAATAATGGCATCCTTGTGGGCAAATGCGGTGATAAGCTCCTGGTTGGAGACCATCTCTTCTACATATCCGCCAAGCTGGCCCTGATAGCCCTGTTGCTTGCCAAAAGACGAGCTTGCGTACTTGGTAATGGCGGATGCAACAATAATTGAGAGTGGCGTAGCTAGAGCAACTACAAGGCCCATAGGAACCGACATATAGAACATGAAGCACAAGGTTCCAATAATGGTTACCACGCCCGTAAGGAACTGCGTGAGACCCTGCTGGAGGCCATCGCCAAGCTGATCAACGTCGTTTACTACCCTCGAGAGCAAATCTCCCTGAGAATGCGTGTCAATGTACGAGAGAGGAAGGTTTGACACCTTGGTATGCGCCGCTTCTCTGAGGTCACGGGTGACCAGGTAGGTGAGCTTATTGGTAGACCAAGAAGCAAGCCACTGCGTAGCGCTTGCAAGCAAAACTACCACCGAGAGCTGAGCGAGCGTTGGCAGAAGTGCTGCCTCGCCACCCTGCACTAGTCTAATGAGCTGGTCGATAGCGGCGCCTACAATGATGGGTACCCAGAGCTGCAAAAGCACGGTTGCAATTGAAGAGGCAGCCGCTAGAACCAAAAAACCTGCGTGAGGAGAAATCCATGCAGCTAGGCGACGAGTTACCTCTGCCGCAGACATAGAAATGACGTCTGCTGAGCCGCCCTTGCCATGCTCAGGTGCGCTTGATGCAATAGCGGAGGTGCTTCCGCCAGAATACATATCGGCCATTACTCCACCTCCTCAGGACGAAGCTGCGAGAGGCAAATCTCTTTATAGAGCGGGCAAGTGTCGAGAAGTTCTTTGTGTGTTCCCAGTCCCACTTGTTTTCCGTGGTCAAGAACAAGAATCTTGTCTGCTTGCATTACCGCTGCTACGCGCTGCGAAATAATGATGCTTGTAGTGGTGGCACTGAGCTTACGAAGTGCTGCACGGAGGTGTGCGTCTGTAGCAAAATCAAGTGCGGAGGCAGCGTCGTCCAAGATGACAATGCGTGGGCTTCCTACCAGCGCACGGGCGATGGTCAAGCGCTGACGCTGACCTCCCGAGAAGTTCTTGCCGCCACGCTCAACAATGCTATCAAGCTGATCAGGTTTCTCGCGCACAAAATCTGCTGCTTGAGCAACCTCAAGAGCAGTCCAAAGCTCTTCATCGGTAGCGTTTGAATTTTTCCAGCAGAGATTAGAGCGAATGGTGCCGCTGACCAGTGAGGTGTGCTGTGGAACGTAGCCAATAAGGGAACGCAGCTGCTCAAACGTATAGGTTTTGACGTCGTGACCAAAGACACTTACTGAGCCCGTTTCCGTGTCAAAAAGACGCGGCATAAGTGCGGCAAAACTGGACTTACCAGAGCCCGTACCACCGATGATACCCAGCGTCTGGCCAGCCTGAAGCGAAAGATTGATACTAGAAAGAGCAGGCTCTCCCCCGCCGTCGTAAACAAGTGAGGCGTCTTTGAATGCCACAGCGGTGCCAGTAAAGTCGGACTCAGTGAGGTCAAAGCGTTTGTTACCGCTATCGGTAAGAGCTGGTTTGGTGTTAAGCACTTCCATCACGCGAGTAGCAGACGCGGTACCGCGTGTAATGATAATAACCAGGTTAGCAACGTAGCCAATAGCCAAAAGCGCACTGGTCATATAGCTGACAAGTGCCACCACGGTTCCTTGGGATAGAGTACCTGCAGTAATCTGAGGAGCCGCAATCCAAAGCGTTATGGCAATTCCCAGGTACATAACAAGGAAGGTTGCTGGGTTCAGTAGCGCTGAGTAATTTGCAGCATCAGTAGCCGTTTCTGTCTGAGCAAGAACTGCCTCAGAAAATTGTTCCTTCTCTTCTACCTCGTGCCTAAAAGCCCTAATAACACGAATACCAGAAAGCATTTGTCGCATATATAAAGAAACGGTATCAAGGCGCTTCTGCAGCTCAGTAAAGAGTGCAGTAGATTTACGTGCAACAAAAAAGAAAATAGCTGCTACCAACACTGTTGCAATCAAGAAGACCATTCCAAGCTGAGCATCAAGCATAAGGGTGGCAATAATAGATCCAGCCGCTAGGATTGGCCATCTGACCAGCTGACGAATGCCCAGAGCAACGGTAACCTGCACCTGATTAACATCGTTGATAAGACGGGTTACCAGCGTATCTGTTCCCAGTGCAGAAATATCGGCACTTGAGAGCTCTTGAATCTTCTTAAACAGCTCATTGCGCAAATCAGTTCCCGTGCGCTGAGAAACAATGGAAGCAATTTTCTGACAGACAAGCGTAAAACTAAAGCCCACAACCGCAATAATTACCAGCAAAATGCCATAGCGAATAATGTCATACATGTTCGCCCCGTGAATTCCCAGGTCAATCATGCGCGCAATAATCAAAGGTGTAAGAAGGTCACCAATGACCTCAACACCTTTACAAAGCAAGGCAACAAAACTCTTTCGACCATATTTTGGCCATACAAATCTAGAGAGCAACTCTCCCATTTACGCTTCACCAAGTTTCTCTGCTAGCATTAACCACTCGTCTTCCAGCTCTTTCAGCGCTGACTCTGCGTCATCAAGCTGCTGCTGCAGCTCCATCAAACGCTGCGCGTCTGTTGCGTCAGCAGTGCTCATTTGTTCCCTAATCTGCTCAGGCAGTTCCTGAGCCTTGCCCATGCGACGCTCAATCGAATCAAAGCGCTTCTTCATCTCGCGGCGCTCAGCGTTACTAAGCACCGCACCCTCCTGGCGAGAGGACCCGTCTACCTGCGGCACATTTGCACCTGAGGCTCCGCGTGTACCCGACAACTCCCCCGCTCTTCTCGCCGTCTGTTTTGCAGTATCAACAAGCTTGAGGTACTCGTCAACGCCGCCAGGGACGTGGCGAATGTGGCCGTCGATGAGGGCATACTGGTCATCGGTAACGCGCTCAATCAAGAAACGGTCATGGCTGACTACCAGAAGGGTTCCTGGCCAGGAATCCAGCAGGTCTTCCAGGACAGCAAGCATGTCCGTATCCAGGTCGTTGCCTGGCTCGTCCAGCACCAGTACGTTCGGCTCTTCCAGAAGGACGCACAGAAGTGCCAAACGCCTACGCTGGCCACCGGAGAGGTCTTGCAAGCGATTAGTGAACTCTCGGCGATCAAAACCCAAACTTTCAAGCAGCTGCGTAGGGCTCTGCATTTTGCCGTTTACCAGGTAACTTGTCTTGTACTGGCCAAGCAGTTCAAGAACAGTCCACGTCTCTTTTGTAGTAAAGGTATCAATCTGCTGAGAAAGCCAGCCAAATTTGACGGACTTGCCCACCTTTACCAGACCAGATGTCGGCTGCAGTTGCTGTGTCATCAACTCAAGAAGCGTAGACTTACCAGCGCCATTCTCGCCCAGAATGCCATAGCGGTCTCCAGGGCCAATAAGCCACTCAACGTTCTTGATGACCTCTGTTTGAGGCTTACCTGCGCCTGTCTGTGTACTTGGATCTGCGTCAACATCCGTCGCAACATTCTTATAAGCAAACGAGACGTCATGCATCTCAATAACTTGCTTGCCTAACCTAGAGACTGCCATACGTTTGAGCTCAAGCGTGTTTCTAAGTGGTGGATCTTCGGCCAGAAGCTCCATGGCAGCATCAATTCTAAATTTAGGCTTTGACGTGCGAGCCTTTGCGCCATGAGCAAGCCAGTTGAGCTCTTTTCTCAGCGTGTTCTGACGGCGCTCTTCCATCACTGCTGCCTGTCTATCACGCTCAACTCGAGCTTGAATGTAGGCAGAATAACCGCCGTCAAACGGGTCAATTACCCCATCGTGGACTTCCCACATGTGGTCGCAGACCTCATCCAAGAACCAACGGTCGTGGGTGACCAGAATAAGTGCGCCATTTCCTTCTGACCAGCGATTCTTTAGGTGATTGGCAAGCCATTGAATAGCGTGAAGATCAAGGTGGTTGGTTGGCTCATCAATGAGCATTAAATCCCAGGTACCTACCAGCAATCGAGCCAAGTCGCAGCGTCTGCGTTGACCTCCGGAGAGCTCTCCTACCAGGCCATTCCAGTCCAAGTCACCAATGAGCTCATCAATAATCTTACGGATGCGAGCATCAGATGCCCACTCGTACTCTGGCGTATCGCCTACAACAGCACTACAAACGGTCTGCGTATCAGAAAGTGAATCACTTTGGCCCATATAGCCTACTTGGATGCCACTTCTCCAAATTACGTTTCCGGAATCGGGGTCAATTCTTTTAGCGATAAGATCTAAGAGGGTTGATTTTCCATCGCCGTTTTTGCCTACAACACCAATACGGTCACCCTCATTAACGCCAATAGTCTGGTTGGTAAGAACC
>QWCO01000846.1_pt1 | contig 16612 bp, 8 predicted proteins | sample 1972611 | NCBI WGS metagenome assembly QWCO01 (sample SAMN09866706, study PRJNA288562) | Human oral metagenome isolate term1_saliva, whole genome shotgun sequencing... | reverse complement strand
ATTACCATGCTAATGGAGCAAACCTATCAGGCAGCGCTTCGAACACTAAACAAGGACTAGGAAGATGAAATTCGTATTTGACCTGGATGGAACGCTATCTTTTGACTACATGACCATTGATGAGGAGATTAAGCAGGTTCTTTTAAAGGCTGAAGATTATGGGCATGAGATTGTATTTGCTTCAGCTCGCTCTTATCGGGATTGCCTGGGTTTATTAGGTTCTGAACTCAGTCAGCGCTTAGTCATAGGATTGAATGGTGGCGTAGCCTATCATCTGGGGCAGGCTATCTTCGAAAGGAATCTCGATGCTAGAGTTTATCAGGCGCTAGTGGATTATTGCCAGACCTACAATCTCCCTTTTTTTGCAGATGATTGCTTTGACTATAGTGGTCAGATTGTAGAGAAGATTCCATTTTTCTCCAGTGTAGATCCCCTAAAGGTGGCTCGTCATCAGAAACTCGAGGACTTGGGTACTCCGATTAAGGTAGTCGTTTATATGGGCGACCACGAGGAGTTGCTTGATGATTTGCTTGGTCAGTTAGAAAGACTGGGGCAGGCTCATCTCTCCTATCATGCGCATGAAAAGTGCCTTTATGTCAACCCCTTGGATACTCATAAGGCGACAACTGTTGAAAAGTTATGTGGGGAGAACTTCATCGCCTTTGGAAATGACCAAAACGATATTGAATTGTTTAAAACGTCTCTTTATTCAGTCCAGATAGGAGACTTTGCTGGCCTTACTCCATATGCAGATGACACGTTAGAGCTAAAAGGAGAACCTTCTCCAGCAGTGGCAGCTAAAATCTTACAGACCTTTGCGGAATTTAAGGGAAAATAGTGTAGAAGGAGGTCTGAACCTCCTTTTATAGTATAATGAATAGAGAGGAAAAAAGGATGAAAGTGATTGATCAAGCCTTACTAGAAAAAGTCATTATTGAACGTTCTCGTACCAGTCATAAAGGAGACTATGGCCGTCTGCTTTTGCTGGGAGGGACCTATCCTTATGGTGGAGCCATCATCATGGCTGCCTTGGCAACTGTAAAAAGTGGTGCAGGATTGATGACCGTTGGAACAGATAGGGAAAATATCCTTGCTCTACACAGTCATTTACCTGAGGCTATGGCCTTCTCTCTTCAAGACCAGGAATTGTTAAAAGAGCAGTTGGAAAAGGCAGAAGTTGTCTTGTTAGGTCCGGGTTTGCGAGAGGATGCATTTGGAGAAGAACTCGTAAAAAGGGTCTTTGACAGCCTTAGAAAAGACCAGATTTTGATTGCAGATGGCGGCGCTTTGGGCATCTTAGCAAACGGCCAGTTACCATTTCCTTCTAGTCAGCTCATCCTAACTCCCCACCAAAAGGAATGGGAAAGACTGTCTGGTATAGTTCTTGACCATCAAAATACAGAGACGACTACTAGGGCTCTTTCTGATTTTCCTCAAGGAACGATTTTAGTTGAGAAAGGTCCGGCAACTCGTATCTGGCAAGTCGGTCAGCCTGAATATTATCAGTTACAGGTTGGAGGCCCCTATCAAGCAACTGGTGGAATGGGAGATACTCTGGCTGGGATGATTGCAGGTTTTGCAGGTCAGTTTCATCAAGTCAGTCTCTATGAGAGCGTGGTGGTAGCGACCTATCTTCATTCAGCTATTGCGCAAGAACTAGCTCAAGAAAACTATTTTGTCCTGCCAACAGAAATTAGTAAAGCTCTTCCGAAAACAATGAAAAAAATATCTCAAAAAGGCAGCTAATATCTTGGTTGTCTTTTTATGTTGATGTAGCTTTGTTGATAAAGTTTTCAAATACCTCAGAACCAGCGACCAACTGCTGAACTTGTGTGAAATTCTCTCTTTTAAGGTCTTGATTTTTAGTCAAACTCGCAAGGAAAGCGAGATTGTTATCAAAGTTGAGGGGTGTCAAATCATGCTTTTTTTGATATAATTTTTAATGATGAATGCAAGAAATGATCGGTATGTGGTCGTTGATTTAGAGGCGACCAGCACCGGAAGCAAGGCAAAAATTATTCAAGTAGGCATTGTGGTGATTGAGAATGGTGAAATCATCGATCAGTATGCGACTGATGTCAATCCTCATGAACCCTTGGACTCTCATATCAAAGAATTAACAGGTCTGACCGATCAACGTTTGGCTGTGGCACCAGAATTTTCTCAGGTGGCTGGAAAAATTTTTGAATTGGTTAAGGACGGTATTTTTGTTGCGCACAATGTACAGTTTGATGCCAACCTTCTTGCAGAATTTCTCTTTTTTGAAGGATATGAATTGCGCACACCGCGGGTGGATACAGTTGAGCTTGCCCAGGTTCTGTATCCTCAGTTTGAAAAGTATAACTTAGGTATCCTTTGTCAAGAGTTGGGAATTGAGCTGGAACATGCCCACACTGCCCTGTCAGATGCTCAGGCAACAGCTGAACTCTTGCTTTACATGCGTCAAAAACTTTTTGAGCTACCTAAAGGGCTCTTAGAAAGCTTGTTAGACCTTGCAGACAACCTTCTCTATGAAAGTTATCTGTTGATTGAGGAGGTTTACCAGCAACAATCTCTCTTATCTTCGCCAGACTTGATGGAGCTTCATGGGCTTTTCCTCAGAAAGGAAAGCAAAGCCTTAGTCCCACGAAAGTTATCCAAAGACTTTGCTAAAAACATTTCTTTATTGGGGCTGGAGGAGCGACCGCAACAGATGGAATTTGCGGAGAAGATTGAGCAATTATTGGAAGAACACCAGACTTCCTTTATCCAAGCCCAAACGGGACTGGGCAAGACTTATGGTTATCTCCTCCCAGCTTTGAACTTGGAGAGTCAAGTAGGTATCCTAGTGAGTGTTCCGACCAAAATTCTTCAAAATCAAATCATGCAAGAAGAAGGTCAGCGCTTAAAAGAGGTTTTCCATCTGGAGATTCATAGTCTCAAGGGTCCTCAAAACTATTTAAAACTGGATGCCTTTCACAGAGTTCTCCATCGATCAGAGTCCAATCGCCTTTTCACACGCTTTAAAATGCAGTTGCTTATCTGGCTAACAGAGTCAGAGACAGGTGACTTGGACGAAATCGGGCAGCTTTATCGCTACCAGCACTTTCTGCCAGAACTAGTCCACGATGGCAAGCTTTCAAAGAAAAGTTTATTTGCCACAGAGGATTTTTGGAAACGAGGGCAGGAAAAGGCCAAGACCAGTCGCGTTCTCTTGACTAATCATGCCTATCTGGTCACTCGTTTGGAAGACAATCCAGAGTTTGTCGATAACCGTTTGCTGATCTTGGATGAAGCTCAAAAAATGCTGCTAGCTCTCGAAAATCTAGCCCAGCAGGCTTATCGCCTTGAGGAACTTGTAACTCAAATTGAAAAGTCCTTGGAGACAGAGGAAGATTTGGTTCAGAAACGCTTGCTGGAGAGTATAGGTTTTGAATGTCGTTACTTGATGGAGCACTATCAGTCAGGTCTGAAGAATGGAAAGTGGTTGGATTCTCTTGAAGAGTTGCGCCAACATTTTTCGGAGTTAACTCTCCCAGAGTATCGAGAAATTGCAAACTTTTTCACCTCGGATCGTGAATTTTGGCTTGCTACAGCAGAGAAATCGAGCAAGGATGTCTTGATTTGTTCAAGTAAAAAAGGCCGCTTTATACTAGCAGACTTATTGCCAGAAGATTGTAGACTCCTAGGAGTATCGGCCACTCTTGAAATCAGTAATCGGGTTTCCTTAGCAGATTTGTTGGGATTTCCAGATGCTCCGCTTGTTAAGCTTGATGTAGCAAAGCAGGAGCAACAAGAAGTCTTTCTAGTCGATGATTTTCCTCTTGTGACAGAAGTTTCACCTGTTGACTATGCTAGTGAAGTGGCTTCTGTCACTCGAAGCTTACAGGCCTTTCAAGAACCCATACTGGTCTTGTTTACCTCAAAAGAGATGTTGCTGGCTGTTTCAGACCTGCTCGACCAACCGCATCTAGCTCAGTATAAAAATGGGGAACCAAGCCAACTGAAAAAACGTTTTGAAAAAGGTGAACGCCAGATCTTACTCGGAACAGGTAGTTTCTGGGAAGGAGTTGACTTTTCTACCCATCCTTGCGTGATCCAAGTGATTCCGAGATTGCCTTTCCAAAATCCCCAAGAACCTTTAACCAAAAAATTAAACCAAGAACTGCGTCAAGAAGGGAAAAATCCTTTCTATGATTATCAGTTGCCGATGGCGATCATTCGACTAAAACAAGCTCTGGGCCGTACTGTTAGACGATCTGACCAAGGTTCGGTTGCTCTAATCTTAGACAGTCGTGTCGTCAGCAAGCGTTACGGCAAACAAATCGCTCAAGCCTTGTCAAAAGAAAGGACTGTTCAGGTTCGAGTCGATTATAGCCTCCTCCTACCAGTGTTTTGTTTACTGGTGATTGGAGTAGTGGCCATTTATATAGCAGTTAGTCATGACTATCCAAATAATGTATTACCAATTCTAGGTCAGCAAATCGCTTGGATTTCCTTGGGCCTTGTCATTGGTTTTGTGGTCATGTTCTTTAATACCGAGTTTTTATGGAAGGTGACTCCCTATCTTTATGGTCTAGGGCTAGCTTTGATGATCCTACCTCTTGTTTTCTACAATCCAAATCTTGTAGCGTCAACAGGTGCCAAGAACTGGGTATCGATTGGTGGAACGACACTTTTCCAGCCATCGGAATTCATGAAGATTTCCTATATCTTGATGTTGGCTCGAGCCATTGTAAGATTCACTCAAAAACACAAGGAATGGAGACGGACTATTCCCTTGGATTTCCTACTGATTGGTTGGATGATCGCCTTTACCATACCAGTCTTGATCCTCTTAGCCCTACAAAGTGACTTGGGGACTGCCTTGGTCTTTGTAGCTATTTTTTCCGGTATGGTTCTCCTTTCAGGTGTTTCGTGGAAGATCATCATTCCGGTTTTTGCGACAGGAGTGACTGCAGTTGTAGGTTTTATGGCCATCTTTATAAGCAAGGATGGACGTGCCTTCTTGCATCAGATTGGGATGCCAACTTACCAGATCAACCGCATCTTGGCTTGGCTCAATCCCTTTGACTTTGCACAAACAACAACATATCAACAGGCGCAGGGACAAATTGCGATTGGAAGTGGTGGCTTGTTTGGACAAGGTTTCAATGTGTCCAATCTCCTCATTCCAGTACGCGAGAGCGATATGATTTTCACCGTAATTGCTGAAGACTTTGGCTTTATTGGTTCAGTCTTTGTGGTTGCTTTATACTTGCTTCTCATCTACCGTATGTTGAAGATTACGCTCAGGTCAAATAACCAGTTCTACACCTACATTTCGACTGGTTTTATCATGATGTTGCTCTTCCATATCTTTGAAAATATCGGTGCCGTGACAGGCTTACTTCCTTTGACAGGGATTCCTCTGCCATTTATTTCTCAAGGGGGATCCGCAATTATTAGTAACCTCATCGGTGTCGGTCTCCTCTTGTCTATGAGTTACCAGACCAATCTAGCAGAAGAGAAAAGTGGAAAAGTTCCATTCAAACGAAAGAAAGTCGTCCTAAAACAAATCAAATAAGGAGGCCACTATGGCAACAGTAGCAGTTATTTTAGCCCAGGGTTTTGAAGAAATTGAAGCCTTGACAGTAGTCGATGTCTTGCGTCGAGCAAACATTTCTTGTGATATGGTAGGATTTGAAGAGCAGGTGACAGGGTCACATGACATTCAGGTAAAAGCTGACCGTATCTTTGATGGTGATTTGTCCGACTATGACTTGGTAGTTCTTCCAGGTGGTATGCCAGGCTCAGCTCACCTACGGGATAATCCAGCCCTCATTTCTGAGATTAAAGCCTTTGACCAAGCTGGAAAGAAAATTGCTGCCATCTGTGCAGCCCCAATCGCTCTTCATCAAGCAGGTGTCCTGAAAGACAAGCACTTTACTTGTTATGACGGAGTTCAGGAGCAAATTACTGACGGAATTTATCAAAAGCAAACAGTAGTTGTGGATGGCAATCTAACAACTAGCCGAGGACCGTCAACCGCACTTGCCTTTGCCTATGAATTGGTAGAGCAATTAGGAGGAGATGCTGAAAGTTTACGAGACGGCATGCTCTATCGAGATGTCTTTGGAAATCAACAGTAAGACGAGAGTTCGGCTCTCGTTTTTTAATTTACTCCATGTCTAAAAAATGTTTCATATGATTGTCTTGCGATTTTATATCAAACTTTTATAAATCAATCAAGATTCGTTTAACATAAGAAGGAATCTATCTCTAGAAATGTTAGTGTTTTCAAGTTGTTAGATAGAATAGTTCAGATTTCTACTGAAATCAATAGATTCATGAAAAGATATAATATTCAATAAATGCTATATTAAACGGTCTTATCATGCGAATTAATCTGCTTGTATTAATTTGAAATATAAAGTACTTTCTCTGTAATATAATTGAAACATGTTACTAGTATATTAAAATTAGTAAGAATTTTTTGCATATACGAAACTGGGGGAGTGATATGTTGAAAGCATTTGGAAAAATATTCAAAGTCATTAGAGAATCAAAAAAAATGTCCCTGAAAGAGGTAGCTGCTGGTGATATTTCCGTAGCTCAGCTATCCCGTTTTGAACGGGGAGTTAATGGGATCACACTTGATTCTTTTTATTGCTGTTTAAAAAATATGGCCGTTTCCCTAGAGGAGTTTCAGTATGTTTACCATAATTACATTGATTCAGATGATGTGCTGTTTTCAAAAAAAGTAGCTGATGCATATCAGGAAAACAATGTTGTCAAGCTCCAAAATATTTTGTCAAGCTCAGAAGCTTTGACCGAACAGTTTCCTGAGAAGAAAAACTATAAACTCAATACGATCATTGTCAGAGCTCTTCTGTCTTCCTGTTGCTCAGATTTTCAGATTAGCAAGAAGGATATAGAATTCCTGACGGATCATCTCTTTTCTGTTGAGGAGTGGGGACGTTATGAACTCTGGCTTTTTACAAACAGTGTTGATTTGATGACCTTGGAAACGTTGGAAACCTTCGCTAGTGAGATGATCAATCGTACCCAGTTTTATAACAACCTACCTGAAAATCGCCGCCGTATTATCAAGATGCTACTTAATGTCATTAGCGTCTGTATAGAAGGAAACCATCTGCTAGTTGCTATGAGGTTTCTCAATTATCTCGACCACTCTAAAATCCCTGAAACAGATCTATATGATCGAACGCTGATTAAGTATCATAGGGCTCTGTATGCCTATAAGGTCGGGAATACTAATGCTCTCAGTGATATCGAGCAATGCCTATCTTTTTTTGAATTTTTAGATTCCTTTGGTGTTGCCCAAAAGCTTAAAGAACAGTTTGAAAGAATTTGCCTTTCATAGTTGTAGATGTGCAACAAAAAAAGATCATTTTGAAAAATATACTAGAATAAGGGCATAACTTTATACTAAATTCAGAAGGAGGTTTTATGATGGAGAAAAAGATTCATTATAAGATGCATAAAGTTAAGAAAAACTGGGTAGCCATTGCTTTGACTACCTTGGCACTTATTGTAGCACCAAAGGTACTTGGTCTAGAACCAGGCGTTGTCCATGCGGATGATGTAAAGCAGGTTGTGGTTCAAGAACCTGCTACAGCTCAGACTAGTGGTCCGGGTCAGCAAACTCCAGCCCAAGCTAACGTAGCTTCTGAGAAAGAAGCAGAAAAAGCAACCCCTGCAGACAAGGTGACAGGCGATGTTGCTGCTAGTGAAAAACCTGCTAAACCAGCAGAAAATACGGAAGCAACAGTTCAAACCAATGCTCAAGAGCCTGCTAAACCAGCAGATACGAAAGAAGCATTTACAGAAAAGGCTGCTGTTGCAGAAGAAGTTAAAGCTGCTAATGCAATCACAGAAACTCCTAAAACAGAAGTAGCAGAGCAGAATAAACAAGCAGGGCCAACAACTGCCCAAGACCAAGAAGGCGACAAACGAGAAAAATCGGCTGTTGAAGACAAGATTGTTGCAAATCCAAAGGTTGCAAAGAAAGATCGCTTGCCCGAACCTGCTCAAAAACAAGGAGCAGTAGCTGAAAGAATGGTGGCAGATCAGGCTCAACCTGCACCTGTAAATGCTGACCATGATGATGATGTCCTATCTCATATTAAGACCATTGATGGTAAAAATTACTATGTTCAGGACGATGGTACAGTTAAAAAGAACTTTGCAGTTGAACTTAATGGTAGAATACTTTATTTTGATGCAGAAACTGGTGCCTTAGTTGATTCAAATGAATATCAGTTCCAACAAGGAACCAGCAGTCTCAATAATGAATTCTCCCAAAAGAATGCTTTCTATGGTACGACTGACAAGGATATTGAAACTGTAGACGGTTATTTGACAGCAGATAGCTGGTATCGTCCAAAGTTCATCTTAAAAGATGGAAAAACATGGACGGCTTCGACAGAAACAGACTTACGTCCTCTTTTGATGGCTTGGTGGCCTGATAAACGTACTCAGATTAATTACCTCAACTATATGAACCAGCAAGGTCTGGGAGCAGGTGCTTTTGAAAACAAAGTTGAACAAGCTCTCCTGACAGGAGCTTCTCAGCAGGTTCAGCGCAAAATTGAGGAAAAAATTGGTAAAGAAGGCGATACCAAATGGTTGAGAACGCTGATGGGTGCCTTTGTCAAAACCCAGCCAAACTGGAATATCAAGTCAGAGTCTGAAACAACTGGTACTAAAAAGGACCACTTGCAGGGTGGAGCTTTGCTTTATACTAATAATGAGAAGAGCTCTCATGCTGACTCTAAGTTCCGTCTGCTTAACCGTACCCCTACTAGTCAAACAGGTACACCTAAGTACTTCATTGACAAGTCAAACGGTGGTTATGAGTTCTTGCTCTCTAACGACTTTGACAATTCTAATCCAGCTGTTCAGGCCGAACAACTCAACTGGTTGCATTTTATGATGAACTTTGGAAGCATCGTAGCCAATGATCCGACTGCTAATTTTGATGGAGTTCGTGTCGATGCGGTGGACAATGTCAACGCAGACTTGCTCCAAATCGCATCTGACTACTTCAAGTCTCGCTACAAGGTTGGAGAAAGTGAAGAAGAAGCTATTAAGCATTTGTCTATCTTGGAAGCTTGGTCTGATAACGATCCTGACTACAACAAAGATACTAAGGGTGCTCAACTAGCAATTGACAACAAGCTACGCTTGTCCTTGCTTTATTCATTCATGCGTAATCTATCTATCCGTAGCGGAGTAGAGCCAACGATTACAAATAGTCTAAATGACCGTTCTTCTGAAAAGAAAAATGGCGAACGGATGGCTAACTATATCTTTGTTCGGGCTCATGACAGTGAAGTACAAACCGTTATTGCCGACATCATCCGAGAAAATATTAATCCAAACACGGATGGTTTGACCTTTACTATGGATGAACTCAAGCAAGCCTTCAAGATCTACAACGAAGATATGCGCAAGGCAGACAAGAAGTATACGCAGTTCAACATCCCAACTGCTCATGCTCTCATGCTCTCCAATAAAGACTCTATCACTCGGGTCTACTATGGTGACCTCTATACCGATGATGGTCAATACATGGAGAAAAAATCTCCTTACCACGATGCTATCGATGCCTTGTTGCGTGCTCGTATTAAGTATGTAGCAGGTGGACAAGACATGAAAGTCACATATATGGGTGTACCTCGTGAGGCTGATAAATGGTCTTACAATGGTATTTTGACTTCTGTTCGCTACGGTACTGGTGCCAATGAAGCAACAGATGAAGGAACAGCAGAAACCCGTACCCAAGGGATGGCTGTTATTGCTTCTAACAACCCTAACCTGAAACTGAACGAATGGGATAAACTGCAAGTCAATATGGGAGCAGCCCACAAGAATCAATACTATCGCCCTGTGCTTTTGACGACCAAAGATGGCATTTCCCGCTATCTAACTGACGAAGAAGTGCCGCAATCGCTCTGGAAGAAGACAGATGCTAATGGTATTTTAACCTTTGATATGAATGATATTGCAGGCTATAGCAATGTACAGGTTTCTGGATATCTGGCTGTTTGGGTACCAGTTGGCGCTAAGGCAGATCAGGATGCTCGTACAACAGCAAGCAAGAAGAAAAACGCTAGTGGTCAGGTCTACGAATCTAGCGCAGCCCTTGATTCTCAGTTGATTTACGAAGGATTTTCTAACTTCCAAGACTTTGCAACCCGCGATGACCAATATACCAATAAAGTTATTGCTAAAAATGTCAACCTCTTCAAGGAATGGGGAGTAACTTCATTTGAGCTACCACCTCAGTATGTATCTAGCCAAGACGGTACTTTCTTAGATTCTATCATTCAGAATGGTTATGCCTTTGAAGACCGCTATGATATGGCGATGAGCAAGAACAATAAATATGGTTCTTTAAAAGATTTGCTCAATGCTCTTCGTGCGCTTCACAGTGTTAATATCCAAGCCATCGCGGACTGGGTACCAGACCAAATCTATAACCTACCAGGTAAGGAAGTGGTAACAGCAACACGTGTCAACAACTACGGAACCTACCGTGAAGGTGCAGAAATCAAGGAAAAACTCTATGTAGCTAATAGTAAGACCAATGGAACTGATTTCCAAGGTAAGTACGGTGGCGCCTTCTTAGATGAGCTCAAAGCTAAATATCCAGAAATCTTTGAACGAGTACAGATTTCCAATGGTCAAAAGATGACAACAGATGAGAAGATTACCAAGTGGTCGGCTAAGTACTTCAATGGTACCAATATCTTAGGTCGTGGTGCTTACTATGTTCTTAAAGACTGGGCTAGCAACGACTATCTCACTAACAGAAATGGCGAGATAGTATTGCCTAAGCAATTAGTTAATAAGAATGCTTACACAGGATTTGTTAGTGATGCCAATGGTACTAAGTTCTATTCAACTAGTGGTTATCAAGCTAAAAATTCCTTTATCCAAGATGAAAATGGAAATTGGTATTACTTCGATAAACGAGGCTATCTTGTAACAGGTGCTCATGAAATTGATGGCAAGCACGTTTATTTCTTGAAGAATGGTATTCAACTTCGTGATTCTATCCGTGAAGATGAAAATGGTAATCAGTACTACTATGATCAAACTGGTGCCCAAGTTCTCAACCGTTACTACACTACTGATGGTCAAAACTGGCGTTACTTTGATGCCAAGGGCGTTATGGCTCGAGGTCTTGTCAAGATAGGAGATGGACAGCAATTCTTTGATGAAAACGGCTATCAGGTTAAGGGCAAGATTGTGAGTGCTAAAGATGGCAAACTTCGTTACTTTGACAAGGATTCAGGAAATGCTGTTATCAATCGTTTTGCTCAAGGTGATAACCCAAGTGATTGGTACTATTTCGGAGCAGATGGAGTTGCAGTGACAGGTCTTCAAAAGATTGGTCAACAAACACTTTACTTTGACCAAGATGGCAAGCAAGTCAAGGGTAAAATCGTGACACTTTCAGATAAGAGTATCCGTTACTTTGATGCCAACTCAGGAGAAATGGCGGTCGGCAAGTTTGCTGAAGGTGCCAAGAACGAATGGTATTACTTTGACAAAACTGGTAAAGCAGTGACAGGTCTTCAAAAGATTGGCAAACAAACACTTTACTTTGACCAAGATGGTAAGCAAGTCAAGGGTAAAGTAGTAACTTTGGCTGATAAATCCATCCGTTACTTTGATGCCAACTCAGGAGAAATGGCAGTCGGCAAGTTTGCAGAAGGTGCCAAGAACGAATGGTATTACTTTGACAAAACTGGTAAAGCAGTGACAGGCCTTCAAAAGATTGACAAACAAACACTTTACTTCGACCAAGATGGCAAGCAAGTCAAGGGCAAAATCGTGACACTTTCAGATAAGAGTATCCGTTACTTTGATGCTAACTCAGGAGAGATGGCAACCAACAAGTTTGTCGAAGGTTCCCAAAATGAGTGGTACTATTTTGATCAAGATGGAAAAGCAGTGACAGGCTTGCAGCAGGTTGGTCAACAGACTCTCTATTTCACGCAAGACGGCAAGCAAGTCAAAGGAAAAGTTGTTGATGTGAATGGGGTTAGTCGATATTTCGATGCCAATTCAGGGGATATGGCTCGAAGCAAATGGATTCAACTTGAAGATGGAAGTTGGATGTATTTTGACCGCGATGGTAGAGGTCAAAACTTCGGAAGAAACTAATCGAATTTAGCTCAATAAAAATCAAACTTTATCTGATGATATACAAAAACGATAACACCTTAAAAGGACGTTATCGTTTTTTGCCTGTTTGGAGAATAAATTACAATTGAAAAGAAAGATGGAATCATTGGGAACTGTAATGAATTAACAAGGGACTCCATATTGGAATAATCTTTTTCTGCACTCTATTGTGGTATTCAAAGCAATGAGTATTCTATTTTTAAAGTTTGAAAATCCAAAAGCGTTTCGTTTGTGAACAATGACGCGGTTGTTAGTAGTTTCTATTCTTTAATTTGTACATTTGAGATAAGAAAGATTTTGCTTGATTATTTATAGAGGAGCTATTCTTCACAAAAAGGCTCCATAGATGCAATAGTGTTTTACTCTCTATATAAATTATAGAGCCGAAAAATCTAGGAAATCATCGCTTTTTTCATAAAAAAATGGTATAATGAAGGGTATGAAATATCACGACTATATATGGGATTTAGGTGGTACCCTATTGGATAATTATGAGACTTCTACTGCAGCCTTTGTAGAAACCTTAGCCCAATACGGAATAGAGCAAGAACACGACCGAGTCTACGAAGCTTTGAAGGTTTCGACAGCTTTTGCCATCGAGAAGTTTGCACCAGATATCGAGGATTTTTTAGAGAACTATAAAGAAAATGAAGCGCGTGAGCTAGAACATCCAGTTTTGTTTGAGGGAATTCCAGAATTACTCAAAGACGTTTCGGACAAGGGTGGTCGCCATTTCTTGGTTTCTCATCGAAATGACCAAGTTCTAGAACTTCTTGCTAAGACCCAGATAGCGAACTACTTCACCGAGGTGGTGACTGCCAGTTCTGGCTTTAAACGAAAACCAGATCCTGAGTCCATGATTTATTTACGTGATAAATATCATATTACATCTGGTTTGGTCATTGGTGACAGAAATATAGATGTAGAAGCAGGTAAAGCTGCTGGCTTAGATGCCTATCTTTTTAATAACGTTGCGACATTGAGACAAGCAATAGACATGTAAGAAAAGGGAAAAAATGACAGAAGAAATCAAAAATCAACAGGCACAGGATTATGATGCCAGTCAAATTCAAGTTTTGGAGGGACTTGAAGCTGTTCGTATGCGTCCAGGTATGTATATTGGATCGACTTCAAAAGAAGGTCTTCACCATCTAGTATGGGAAATCGTTGATAACTCAATTGACGAAGCCCTAGCTGGATTTGCCAGTCACATCCAAGTCTTTATAGAGCCAGATAACTCCATCACCGTAGTGGATGATGGGCGTGGAATTCCTGTTGATATTCAGGAAAAGACAGGACGTCCCGCTGTTGAGACCGTCTTTACAGTTCTTCACGCTGGAGGAAAATTCGGCGGTGGCGGTTACAAGGTTTCAGGTGGATTGCACGGTGTAGGTTCATCAGTAGTAAACGCTCTTTCAACGCAACTAGATGTTCATGTCCACAAAAATGGTAAGATTCATTACCAAGAATACCGTCGTGGTCATGTTGTTGCTGATCTTGAGGTGGTTGGAGATACGGATAAAACGGGAACAACAGTTCACTTCACACCAGATCCAGAGATTTTTACAGAAACAACAACTTTTGACTTTGAAAAATTAAACAAACGTATTCAAGAACTAGCCTTTTTGAATCGAGGCCTTCGAATCTCCATCACAGATAGGCGTGAAGGTCTCGAACAGACTAAACATTACCACTATGAGGGTGGGATTGCTAGCTACGTTGAATATATCAACGAGAACAAGGATGTGATCTTTGATACACCAATCTACACAGACGGTGAGATGGATGATATCACAGTTGAAGTAGCCATGCAGTACACAACCGGTTACCACGAAAACGTTATGAGTTTCGCCAATAACATTCACACCCATGAAGGTGGAACACATGAGCAAGGTTTCCGTACAGCTCTGACGCGTGTTATCAATGATTATGCCCGCAAGAATAAGCTACTAAAAGACAATGAAGATAACCTAACAGGAGAAGATGTCCGTGAAGGTTTGACAGCAGTTATCTCAGTTAAGCATCCAAATCCGCAGTTTGAAGGACAAACCAAGACCAAACTGGGGAATAGTGAAGTAGTCAAGATTACCAATCGCCTCTTCAGCGATGCCTTCTCTGATTTTCTCATGGAAAATCCACAGATTGCTAAGCGTATCGTGGAAAAAGGGATCTTGGCTGCCAAGGCTCGTGTAGCTGCCAAGCGTGCGCGTGAAGTCACACGCAAGAAATCTGGTTTGGAAATTTCCAATCTTCCTGGAAAACTAGCAGACTGTTCTTCGAACAACCCAGCTGAAACCGAACTCTTCATCGTCGAAGGAGACTCAGCTGGTGGATCAGCCAAATCTGGTCGTAACCGTGAGTTCCAGGCTATCCTTCCAATTCGTGGTAAGATCTTGAACGTTGAAAAAGCTAGCATGGATAAAATCCTTGCAAACGAAGAAATTCGAAGTCTTTTCACAGCCATGGGAACAGGATTTGGTGCAGAATTTGATGTCACTAAGGCTCGTTACCAAAAACTCGTTTTGATGACCGATGCCGATGTTGATGGAGCCCACATTCGAACTCTCTTGCTAACCTTGATTTATCGCTACATGAAGCCAATCTTAGAGGCAGGTTATGTCTACATTGCCCAACCACCGATTTATGGGGTTAAAGTTGGAAGTGAGATCAAAGAATACATTCAACCTGGTGCAGATCAAGAAATTAAACTCCAAGAAGCCTTAGCACGTCATAGTGAAGGGCGCTCAAAACCAACCATCCAACGTTATAAAGGTTTGGGAGAAATGGATGACCACCAATTATGGGAAACAACCATGGATCCTGAACATCGCTTGATGGCGCGTGTTTCGGTAGATGATGCTGCCGAAGCAGATAAAATCTTTGATATGTTGATGGGAGATCGAGTAGAACCTCGTCGCGAATTTATCGAAGAAAACGCTGTTTACAGTACACTTGACGTCTAAAAAATGTGGGAAATAGTTCCCTTGGTTTAAAAAATATGATATAATCATTACGATTGTTTCTAGTATAAAAGGAGTTTGATATGTCTAATGGACAACTAATTTATCTAATGGTTGCGATTGCAGTCATTCTGATCTTAGCTTATGTAACAGCCATCTTTTTACGTAAGCGTAATGTAAGCAGATTAACGGCCCTTGAAGAAAGAAAAGAAGAACTCTACAACCTTCCTGTAAATGATGAGGTTGAAGCCGTTAAAAACATGCACTTGATTGGTCAAAGCCAGGTGACCTTCCGTGAATGGAACCAAAAATGGGTTGATTTATCTCTGAACTCATTTGCTGATATCGAAAATCACCTCTTTGAAGCTGAAAGCTACAATAATTCTTTCCGTTTCTTTAAAGCAGCTCACAAGATTGATCAAATTGAAAGCCAGATTGGTTTAATTGAAGAGGATATTGCAGCTATTCGCAATGCCCTTTCTGAACTTGAGAAACAAGAATCTAAGAATAGTGGCCGTGTCCTTCATGCCTTGGACTTGTTTGAATCCCTTCAACATACCGTTGCAGAAGATTCAGAGAAGTATGGGAAGGCCCTTCCTGAGATTGAGAAGCAATTGGAAAACATCCAATCTGAATTCTCTCAATTTGTTACCCTAAATTCATCAGGTGACCCAGTTGAAGCGGCAGCAATTCTTGATTCAACTGAAAATCATATTCTCGCTTTGACACACATCGTTGAGCGAATTCCAGCTCTTGTTGAAACCTTGACAAAGGAATTGCCAGAACAATTAGCAGATTTGGAAGAAGGCTATCGCAAGCTGTTGGATGCCAACTACCACTTTACAGAAACAGATATTGAGTCTCGTTTCCAACTTTTGCATGAATCTCTGAAAAATAATCAAGAAAATATTCGTCAGTTGGAATTGGACAATGCAGAGTATGAAAATAATCGCATCCAAGAAGAAATCAACGCACTTTATGATATCTTCACTCGTGAAATTGCAGCTCAAAAAGTGGTTGAAAGTCTTCTTGCTACATTACCAACTTATCTCAACCACTTGAAAGAAAATAATCAGGTGCTTGTTCAAGATCTTGAACGTTTGACTAAAACCTACCTTCTTCCTGAAAGTGATGGAAATCATGTTCGTCGTCTTCAAGCAGAATTGGCTGCACTTGATATGGCAATCATGGAAGTGACAGAGGATCAAGGTGAGTCAACACAAGCATACTCTGCTCTTGAAGAACAGTTGGAAATGCTTCAAAGCAACCTCAAGGATATAGAGGATGAGCAAATCTCTGTTAGCGAACGACTTGCGCAAATTGAAAAAGACGACCTCAATGCTCGCCAAAAAGCAAATGTCTATGTGAACCGTTTGCATACTATCAAACGTTACATGGAGAAGAGAAACTTGCCAGGTATTCCTCAAAGTTTCTTGAAACTTTTCTTTACTGCAAGTCATAACACAGAAGAT
>QWCO01000999.1_pt1 | contig 16753 bp, 15 predicted proteins | sample 1972611 | NCBI WGS metagenome assembly QWCO01 (sample SAMN09866706, study PRJNA288562) | Human oral metagenome isolate term1_saliva, whole genome shotgun sequencing... | reverse complement strand
AACAAAGAATACCAAGCATTTGCAACTGCTCACGGCTACCAATTTGAGAAAGCTCAAGGTAGTGACTATTATAGAGAGTATTCTTCTAAGAAAACGAGTAGCGGACTAGTCATAACTATTTCCCAAAATCCATATGTAGAAAAGTATGCCAATTTTAGCCATTATCCTTTCGGCAGAGGATATAAGAAAATGGTTGCCTATGTCATTTCAGGTGATTATCAAGGGACATCTTTTCAAGCATACACCTATCTTTTTACAGGCAATGAATTTGAGAAGCCGGGTTCAGGTGGTGTCTTTAGTATTGTTATGATTGAGTGTCCAAATGCACCAAAAGGTCAATTGTCAGATAAGATGTTCTACGAAAATGGATTTCTTTGCGAATACCAACGTGGAAATTTAAATGTAGAAACCATTCATGATCGAGTGAACCAACTAGAAAATATTGCTCAAGGTTTATAATTCTTTCATTCTTTATCTCTCCTAGGGAAAAATTCTATTAATTGTGTCATAAAATTGGAGGAATAAATGAAGAAAAACTCTCTTTTTCAGGCAAGTTTTGAAGAAGATCAGTTGGTTAGAGGAGAAAGACAAGCATGTTTTTTAGGAAAGTTATTTATATAGGGGAAAGTGATGGTCAGCCTATTTATGTAAATGTAGAATAACCAAGAGATCCCTTAGCAGCTCCTAAAAGTAAACTATTGAATACAGAGGCATCCCGTGGAAATCGAAAACACATTGTCTGGTTGATTTGTGGCCTTTTAGGATTCAGTAGCATCTTGCAACTTTTTCCAGCAACACGCTTTTTTACGGGTGTCTATAGCTATGGGACTCTGATTTATTTTCTACTAACTTGGTTGCTGGAAGCCATTTTACTATTGGTGGTCGTGGAGCGAGCACTCTACAAAAATGTTGCCTTAGTGCAACCTACCAGCAAGGAGAACTTCAGAAGAGCCGTCAATAGCAATCTCTTTTGGAATAATTTTTCAGATAAGAAGGTTACCCTTGGCAAGAAGCTATTTGCTTGGATTTTCACAGTCTTTATGGCTGTCATGGGCTTAGCTGGTCCGATTTCTATCCTCTCCATGCTCGTTTTAAAGATGATGGAAACACCAATCGGCAGTGAGATATTTCCTTTTAGCCTGATGGGGATTTTGCCAGCTGTCGCAGCGTTATTACTGTGGCAAAATAATATGATTCGATGGCTGAAGACATTTGAACGGTACAGAAATAGCCGAGTTAAGAAGGAAATATAACAAAGGAAATAGAAAGAGGCTAGAATGTTTTTTAGAAGACGGCGTATGTATTTGAATCAATATTATGACAAAGCTATTTATTATGATCGTAAGACGCATGAAGTTTTAGAAGCTCCAAAGAGTAAACTATTAAATACAGAGAAATCAAGCAGGATGAATCGACATATTCCTTTATTAGTTGTTCTCTTTATAGCTAGCGGAAGTGGCATTTCTTCCTTCTTTAGTCTATTTTTACAAGGAACTTATAGCATGACAACTTTTTGGAGTGTTATTCTCATTTGGCTAGGAGAGTTCGCTTTTATCACTATCCTTGTAGAACGGGCCTTGTATAGAAATGTAAACATTGCTCAAGTGACTACTCAAAAGGTCTGTCTTTTTACTATTTGTGATTCAGAGGATTTAAAAGAAAAGAACTTGAGCGAAAAAGAGAAGCGCAATCATACTTTTTTATTTAATGCTTTGTTGTTTACTATTCCTGCAGTGGGTTTCTACTATGTCTATGATTTTATTTCCCACTTTAAAGACTTGTTGGGACAACCGATTGGAGGAGAGTTTTTTAAAATTATATTTGCAGGGCTTTTGTTAGGAGTTGCTTTTGTTATATATAATCAGAATAATATTCCTAGTATTTTAGACATAACGGAGAAATTTGAATCTGGAAAACTGAGTGTAGTATGTAGAGCTGACGACAATCCAGATGTCTATCTAGAAGTGAGTGTTGGAGCAGATGGAGCTATTTTGACAAAAGAATTACATAAGTAAAAAAGAAAGTTTTGAGATGCTTTAAGCTATTTTAAAATATGGAGATTAATTTTTGGTGATTTCTTGGGAATCTTGAGGAACTTCATCTTCCCAGCTCTCATAATGGTTAGAGTTCAGCCAGTGCGACATGTACTCGAAAACCCAGAATTTGAAGAGAAATCTCAGATGGGGAAAAACTCGTATTGAAAAGTTTTTGTTAATTTGAATTTCTAGAAAAAAATTTATTAAATGTCTTGACATTGATTATGATAAGGTTTACAATAAAGAGGTGAATAGTTCTACAATAAGAACAAGTAAAAGAACACAAGGAGGCCAATTATGGCAGCAATTTCACTATCACCAGAACAACTTACCTCACAAGCATCAGTCTATTCAAATGCTCGCGATCAAATTGAAACTGCTATCCAAGCGGTAAACTCTGCAAATGAAGAAATGAAAGAGCACTGGCAAGGTAGTGCCTTCAATTCATATCTTGAACAGTACGAACAGTTGCGTGTAAATGTAGTTAAATTCCAAGATTTGTTGACTGAGATTAATCAACAATTGGTTAACTATGCTAATACTGTTGCTGAACGTGATGCTGCGGATGCTGGCGGTTTTGGACTCTAATAAGAGAACTCTGAAATGGAGGGATAGGGAATACTTCCTATCTCTCTTTGTTTTAGTCAGAATTTGATGGAGGAAAACGAAAATGTCGAAAGCATCTGAATACCAGAAACTAGCAAGGCAAGAATATAAGAATTACACTAATGCAATACATCAAAAGAAAGCAGTAAATGAAAAGATTTCTCGCTTAGAGACAGCAAAAACGAATCTGACCTCCCAGATTGAGAATTTTCAGACACAGATTGTAGATATGTTCTCCAAGATTGAAGGGGAAGATAATTCTCGTTTTAAAGGTGATTGCAAGAATAAATACAGCGAAAAGTATGATTCTGCTAAATCTGCAGCTATGAGTAATAAAACAAGCCATGATACGAATTTGACAAGTATCACTAATAAGATTGAGGAACTTCAAGCAGAGGTGACAAGTTTACAAACTCAAGCAGATACAGCGATGAGCAATAGGAACCGCTATCTATCGCTGGCGAGCTCAGCCAGTTCAACCTAGAGAATGGAAAAGCAAATGAAAAATATAGTAGGAACAAATTATGATAAATGGGCTAGGCTGACTAGTATAGTCAGCATCAATACCTCTAATATATCAGAATTATCGGAGTTGACTTTTTCTTCGACAACAGTGACTCCTTTTACATCTTTTAATGAATCTACATCGTCCTTTAATACTGCAATTGGGAATCTTAAAGCTTTTACAACTACGGATGTGACTAATATGAATACTGCTGCTTCCAATAAGGTTGAGGATGATAAGAAACAGGCAGATGCATAACATTTGAAAGGAATTAGTAGGAATGGATGAAGTAGCTTCACTTTATGAGACATCTCTAAAACGCCTCTTCCCTATAGAAGCAGACCGTGAATTGATGAAACAAGTCGCTTACTCTATTACTCAACAAGGGGGGGTTTTTGGGGAACTCCAGTTCGCTTTTATCAATATGGAACCTTTTTACACCTATAAAAGCATGATAGGTGATTCTATCGAATTTCAATTTGATTGGGATACTCAGAAACTAACAATTGAATATTTGGGAACAGTATTAACAATAACCATAGCTCAATTTAGGTCATGGATGTCCTACACGGATTTGCTCCTATCTCCTATTTTACCTTTAGGAACTATGGTAGAATTGAATCAAGATAAGTTGCCTCGTCGGGTGATTGAATTAATGGAAGAGGCAAATGTTTCCTTTAAGGCGATTATCTTAGGCAGAAGAGTGATTTTTGGAAGTGGGAGTCACGGCTATATTGATTATCTTGTGAGTCTGTATCCATATGGTTTAAGACCAGATGTGGAGCCTATCTTGATACCAGCTTATTACATCAAAACAGTGCTTCAAGAGGGCCAAACTGATGAGTTGGATAAAAACTATATTCGACAGCAGTATCGAATCGACTACTTTAAACAGAATATAGTTTCTGAAGTATATCACAAATAAAGGAGAATGAGTATGAAAATTGATATGACGGAGGTTAATAATCAAAAAGTAACACTCGATAATTCTATCACAAGTATCAATAATGAGCTTGATGATTCTAAGAGTTCTTTAGAGAATCTCGTATCTACTGATAGTTTGAAGGGAATGGTTAAATCGGTTATTAATGACAAGATAAATAACTACCAAGTTCCTTTGTTGACAAACTTTTCGAATGCTTTAACGGTACTCTCTGCCCAGTATGATAAAACGATTGAACAATTTCAATCCACTGTTTCAGAAACTGCTTCAGACGCAATTATCGATACGGATTATCTTCAGGAGTTGATAGATAACTATTCGGATTTGGAGTCTAGTATTAGTTCAGTGGATACTGCAACATCAGGTATCTATAGTAGTATTTCTGACATTATCAGTTTAACAAATCCAACTGCTAGCTCGATTACTGATCCTTTGTCAGAAGGGAAGACTGTCCTAACTGATACAAAGACAAATATGGAATCCTTTGATGGTTGGAAAAGAGGAACTGAATACGATGATTTGCTCTTGGCTCAAACCAAGATGCTTGAAACTCTTACGACAAATTCAACAAGTAATTTTACTTCTCCAGAGGCTAAGAATTTCTATAACAATATTGAGTTCTCAAATGGAGTAAAGATAATCACCGAAAATATATCAGGAAAAACTCCTGTAGAAGTTTTAAACAGTGTTTCGGAAACATTAAATGCATTGACTAAAATTCCGACTGGAGGTTGGTGGAAGAATTTCGTTGTACAGCAAGCAGGACAAAGAGCCATAGCTGCTGGTGATATATGGGTTGATGATGAAGGGGCTCTCCATTGTAATGGTACTGCTGAAGCTGTAGCAGCTCTTTACGAATTAGAACATGGAGAATTTGAAGTCTTTGGAGTCAAATTTAAAGAAGGTAAGGCATTTATTGGAACTAAAGCTGCAGCTGAGATAAAAAGCACTATTTCCAGGGACAAAGTTGAGTTGTCGGCGTCTGCAGAAGTTATGATAGGAATGTCGGCTTCAGCCAGTGGTGAAATGGAAAAAGAATTTGGAGTCGCAAAATTAAAGGCTGAATATGAAGCAGAAGTCAAGGCTGGAGCTTGGGCAAGTGCGAATTACGGAATTACTCTTGATGGGAATGGATTTACTGGAAAAGCAGAGGCCTCTGCAAAAGCTGGTGTTGAAGCATCGGGGAGCATCGGACTTTCTAGTAGTGTAGGTGATTTAGGATTTACTAAAGTTGGGGTCAATGCTTCTGGTGAAGCCTTTGCAGGAGCTAAGGCTGAAGCTAGTGCTGAACTTAAAGCAGGCCCTGAGGGGGTATCGGGCTCTGTAAAACTTGGTGCATTCGCAGGAGCTGAGGCGAGTGGTGAAGTTAAAGGTACAGTTGGTTACTTCTCGGCTTCAGCAAAAGGATCAGTCAAGGCCGGAATTGGCGCGGAGCAGGTGTGGGTATTGATGTTGATGTTGACTATGGTGCTATGAAGAAAGACTTTAATAAGTTTATTGATTGGGTAAACCCTTTCAATTCGAAAGTAGTTGTATAAAATTAACTTGCTACTCGATTTATCACTCTAAAATTGCCAATTAACAACACGAAAATTTAACTGTAGAATCTATCTCCAATTAAATAGATAGATTAAAAAATTATAGAAGGAGTTTGATATGACTTTAAGAGAATTTCCTAGCGAGGTTTTTCCTGCTTTTCCGAGTATAAAAGTAGAAGCTGGGGAAGCATGGAAAAATTGGAATTTTCCAGGAACAATAATAGCTTTAAAGAAACCTAAAGGTGAAAGTTTTACCTCCAATATTTTAATTAATGTAAGACATGTTGGCCTAGATTACCGTCTAGATGACTACAAATCAGAAATCAAAGGGTATGCGAATAATCTGTTAGATATTAAATATATTTCTGAAGGACTTCATGATGTCAATGGAGTTGAGTGGGAAGTAATAGAATATGCTTATATTGATGAAACTTCAGGCCCCTTGGCTCAATTATTGGCTGCATGCCTTGTAAAAAATGGTTCTACACAATCATTGTTTACTTTTACTGGTACAGTATCACTCTCAAATCAGAAAGATAATCAAGATTACCAAGAGATTCAAGATGTTTTAAGGAGCGCAAAAATAGATGAATAAATTTAAAACAGCAGTAATTTCAAGCTTATTAGCCTTATTTCTAATCCTTTTATCGGCTTGTGGATCTTCTTCTACTCCAAAACTTGAGGGAGAATGGAAAGCACAAACAGGTGCAAATGAGAACGTTTCTCTTGTATTTGATAAAGATACTGTTTCGGTTAATGGGGAAAAATTTGACTACAAGCAAAAATCAGTCAAACAAAAAGGTGAGATTACCTATTATGAGATTGAACAAAATGGAGGCTCTTATACGGTGATTTTCCCTGATAAAGACAAAAATATTGCAGTTATGATTCAACCAAGTTCCAAAGATGATGTTCTAAGTGGCAAACTGCTTTATGCAATGAACAGAAAAGAGCAACCAAGCTACTCGGAATATGCCAAAAAATATATCCAATAATCTTTGAAGTAACATAGGAATTTTTTGGAATGACATATATATAAAAACGAATAATAGAGAAGATCAAGTTGATCTTCTCTTCTTCTGTATATAAGCATGGATCAGACAAGTCCAATTTATGCAAGAATACAAGAGTTTAACTTGTATTTAGGTGTGTTTTTAGAGATTGCAGAAGTTAGAAGGATATTCTTTTTAGTGAGTCAGATTATTTGCAAATATGTCTACTTGAACAATTGAATATTAAGTCAATTCATGATAAACTTAAATAAGATATCTAAGAAGGAGAAATTATCATTAAAATGGTGAAATTACTGGTAATTTAAGTTCTATTAAAGAATCTATTTACCGGATCTTCTATAATAGAAAGCGTGATGAAGTATTGAAAAAAATAAGTCAACTATTTATGCTATTTTCACTCCTATGTTTGTTTTTTATAGGTACAAAAGCCTTTGCAAAAGAGGGGGCATTAGAATTTAAAACGGATTCAGTAACTCAAAAAAAACAACGATCGCAGGGGAATGAAATTGAGCATATTTATGCACCGAATTTATTCATGGATAGAATTGAACAGGAAGCAACGAAGTCTAAGACAAATGCTCAAGAAATGATTAAAACTGCTAATCAATCAAACTTTAGAAAAAAAGAAATTGTAAGTGGGGATGGTTTAGATACAAAGGTATACCGCCAAGCTCTGTTTAAGAACTACCAAGTTGCTGACAATATAAAAGTGGATCAATCGGAGTCGGAAACAACAATGTTTTGGTCAATTATAGGTCTTGTCGTGTTTGTTGCAACAATGATTATCAGTGGAATCTATTTAGGAAGGATTTTTCATGGGGGAAGGTTATTTAAACTCAACGGTTAGATATAAAGATAAGGAAATAGATATTCGTTTTTCAAAAAAATTAACATTAAAAGATGTTAAGGATTTGATATGTTCAAATAAACTAGATAAGTTTTTATCCATTCACAGAGATGATTGGCATTTGGATATTCGAGGGAAACTATTACAGATAGAACAACATAGAGCATTAGAGGAGTATCCATTAGGCGATGGAGTTGTGCTGGAGGTGATAATAAATGACAGATAAAATTGAAATTAAACATAGCGAGGAGAAGGTTAAGGTCATTTTGTCTCCAAACCAATTTTCGCGTCTAAAAATAGATACGATAGAAAATTATGTGGATGCTACTGTGACTTTAGAAGACAACGGGTATTTAACATTGCTATATCAAAAACCTAAGCTTTCTTATAGTCTTAAGGATCTTATCGCTGAAGATTTGTCAGAAGTTAAGCGTTTAGAATTGGCTCAAAAGATGGAATCAATTTCATTTTCTGAGCATAATTTTAAAATACCTTTTATCCATCCCAAAAATATATTTTTACAAGGAAGTGTTGTTAAGATTCTCTATTTTGGTTTAGAAGGAATTATGGAACCAATTCCTTATACTTCAGAGACTTTTTTAATGACCTATAAAGCTCTAATAGTTTCTATTTTAAGACCAAAACTTGATTTCGAGTTGCTGGTTAATGGAATTGCGGCTATAAGTGATTCACTAGTACAAGATATTGTGGCCTGTGAGTCTTATGATGATGTCATAAAATATATCCATGAAGCTTATGATAAAGCTTATCAGGAGGAAAAAAAGAAAAAGATAGCCGTTTCAAAATTGACTTGGCGAATCTTATCAATTGGAATAGGGATTTTTTCGGTAGCAACGATTACTTTGGGTGTGCTAGCAGCATATTATCATTTTTGGTCCAATCCTATTCAAAAAGCAACAATAAATGCACAAAGTCATTTTATTAATAAGCAGTATGACAGTGTAGCAGATGACTTGCAAGGAGTCGCTGTCAATCGTTTAAGTAAGGAAGCCAAATTTGTATTGGCATCAGCTTATGTTCGCTTGGATAATTTGTCTGAAGAACAGAAGTCAAGTGTTTTAAATACAATTACTCCCTCTAGTGAAGATAATCTTTTAGATTACTGGATTTATCTTGGAAAGGGAGATTATAAAAAATCTCTAGATTTAGCTCAGAACATTGGAGATGATCAATTGACCCTTCACGCCTATACGAATCTATATGAGCAGACCCGTGAAGACAAGAACATGAATGGTGCTGAAAAACAAAAGAAATTAGGTGAATATCGTAAGGAAATTGAAGAGCTCTCTAAAAAACTAGGGGTTAAAGTGGGTAATAAGAAAGATGAGTAAGGAAGAAAAAAGTTTTATTGAAAATATTGAGAAAGATTCCGCATCTAGAAAAATGTCAAGTAAAATCAATGTACTGATACTTGGAGATAGGTTTTCTTTGCTCACCTTTACAGAAGGAGATAGTACCGAAGAACAAGGCCTTTCTTTTAATATCAGAGATAATAATGTCTACATTAATGAAAGAAAGTTAAATATAGGGAAGAATATTCTAGGAGATAAAAAAGTCTATGTGATTCAAGAAGCTGAAAATATCATTGATAGTTATATGCTTCCTCCTACTCAAGATTTTGTAATCTCAAAAGAAAAAGAAGCAGATTTACAAATTCAATCAAATTCCTATGTTCTGTTTTCTAATGGAAAAGTCAATGTATTTCCTAATGGTGAACCATGTTACCTTAATGGTCAAGTGATTTCTTCAGATATTCTTTCGGAATTCAAACGAGGAGATAGTCTTTTTATAGAGAACTACTATATAGTATTTTTGGAAAATCAATGGAAGATTTCATCCTTTTTTGGAGAGCCACAATTTAATAGGCATTCTGTATTGCTAGAAGATAAGAAATCAATTTATCCATCTAATTTTCCTATCTATCGTCGAAGTCCTCGTGTACTTCCAACTATTTATGATAAGAGACAGAGAGTAGAAAAACCCAAAGCTCCTCCTACAAAACCCAAAAATGCTATTTGGCGAGCTATCGTTCCACCAATCGGAATGGTTGCACTGTCAGGATTAGTTGTAGTTTTAATGGGAAGAAATGCTATCATGATGCTTAGCATGGGTGGAATGAGTATCCTGACAGCAGCGTTTTCAATCACGAGTTATTTTTCTGACAGGAAAGAATATAAACAAAATAAGATTACGCGACTTGAGGACTATGAAGCTTATCTACTAGAGCAAGTTTCGACCTTACAAAAGCACTATGCTGAAGAGAAGGAAATTCTATTTTACCAACAACCCAATATAGAAACTTTGATTGAAATGATTTTGAATTACGATGAGCGTATTTATGAACGTTTGCCATTCAATGAGGATTTTATGACGGTTTCGCTGGGCTTGGGGGAGATTGATAGTCAGCTTAAAATCGACTACAGTGAGGATTATTTGACTAAAGACAAGCTGACAATCTTTTCTCAGGATTTATTAAAGACTTATAAGAAACAAAAGGGTGTCCCCGTCACGACCTCGCTGGCTGGGAATATTATTGGACTTGTTGCCAAACATGACATGGGTCAATTGTTTATCCAACAACTTTTGCTACAAGTCGCAACTTTTCATTCCTATCATGATGTGATATTCGTTAATGTGACATCTCAGGAAGACTATGATAAGATATGGGAAAAATGGAGATTCTTACCTCATTTCCATCTACCGATGGTTAATGTTCGTGGATTTGTTCATGATGATCGAACAAAAGATGCTGTATTGACAAGCCTTTATCAAGTATTGCAGTCTCGTTTTCAAGAATCAGATAAACAGAAAAAAACTTTTTTACCTCAGATTGTTATTGTCGTTTCAGATGACCGTTTGTTGTCTGGTCACGTAATTAATGAAAGTCTTGCTAAACCAGATTTGGCTTCTTATGGAGTGACCGTCATTTGGGTAAAAGAGAGTCGCCGACAATTACCTGAAACAGTAACAACTCTGATCGATCTCAAAAATGGAGATACAGCGACTTTAATTAATAATGCAGGCTTGTATGTTAACCAAGATTTCACGCCTTATCCAATGCAAAATGATTATGAAGTTGCAGTTCGTTGCTTAAGTAATCTTGTTCATGAAGAAACCCAGAAAAATGCTCTGCCTGATGCGATTACATTCTTAGAACTTTATAACGTAGAAAGAGTAAATGATTTAGATATTGGTAGTCGATGGGGTCAAGGAGATACATCTAAGAGTCTGGCAGTTCCACTTGGTGTGCGAGGGAAAGATGATATTGTCCAATTAAACTTGCATGAACGTGCCCATGGTCCTCACGGACTTGTTGCAGGTACTACAGGATCAGGTAAGTCCGAGATATTACAATCCTATATGTTATCCTTAGCATTAAATTTTAGTCCAGAAGATATTGGTTTCCTTCCAATTGACTTTAAGGGTGGAGGGATGGCAAATTTATTTAAAGATTTGCCACATCTTTTGGGTGTTATCACTAACTTAGATGGTGCAGGGATTCAACGTGCCTTAGCATCTATACGTGCAGAATTACGAAAACGTCAACGCTTATTTGGTAGATTTGGAGTTAATCATATTAATGGTTATACAAAACTTTATAAGGAAGGGCGTTTAGGAATAGAGGGTGATTTTCCAACAGAACCTCTACCACATCTATTTTTGATTTCGGATGAGTTTGCTGAGTTAAAACAAAATGAACCTGAATTTATGACAGAACTCGTATCTGCAGCCCGTATTGGACGTTCTTTGGGAATCCATTTAATCTTAGCAACGCAAAAACCTTCAGGGGTTGTCAACGACCAGATTTGGTCCAACTCTCGCTTTAAGTTGGCTTTAAAAGTAGCAGAAAAAGCTGATTCAAATGAGATTATTAAAACACCAGATGCTGCAAGTATTACGCAGCCAGGTCGTGCCTATTTACAAGTTGGGAATAATGAAATTTACGAACTCTTTCAATCTGCTTGGAGTGGTGCGCGCTATGCACCTAGTGAGGAAACTAAAAGCGAAGAAATTGACAATCGTATTTGGATAATCAATGAATTGGGGCAGTATGAACTAGCGACTACAGATTTATCATATGCAGAGGAAGAGAAGGTTAGTATCACTCCTAATGATGACAAGACAGAACTAGATGCGGTCGTTGAATATATTGCTCAATATGCAAAAAGTATTGAACTTCGCATGCCTACAAAACCGTGGTTGCCTCCTCTGGAAAATGAACTTATTTCTCCTATTTTAGATACTAAATGGACGGATAAAAAACATCATAAGGCACCTTTTGCTTTAATGGATATTCCTTCAGAACAGGCTCAACATGTGTTAGAGTTTGATATAGTGGAGTTTAGTCATAGCCTAATCTATGGTTCACCAGGATTTGGAAAGTCACAAACTCTCCAAACGATTGTGATGAACTTTGCCCGACTAAATAGGCCTGATCAAATGCATTTTAATTTATTTGATTTTGGAACAAATGGACTATTCCCTCTAAAGGGGTTACCACATGTCGCAGATATTGTATCATTAGATGAACCAGAAAAACTATTGAAGTTATTAAAGACTGTACAAAATGAAATCCAAAAACGTCGAGATTTATTAGCTGAATATGGTGTAACCTCTATTGAACAATACGAGCAAAAAACAGGGAAATCAATGCCATTTATTTTAAATGTGGTAGATTCTTATGATACTGTCCGTGATCATTCGCTAGAAAATTCTATTGAGGCTACTTTCCATCAAGTATTGCGAGAGGGTGCTAGCTTAGGAATCTATCTGATAGTAACAGTTCTTAGAAATACTTCCATGAAGATTAGCATGAGAAGTAATTTCGCTACACAATTAGTCTTGTACTTAGTGGATAAAGATTCCAAGAAAGATATTATCGGATTTGATGCCCTAGCTGATCAGGTTATTCCGGGTCGTGGGCAAATTAAGCTAGAGGAACCGACTCGTTTCCAAGTTTACCTTGCAACGGAAGGAAATTCAAACCTTGAGCAGTTGCAAAATCTGGAAAATGCAATTGAACTAATGGATAAGGAATGGGTAGGTCCTCGACCAGAACCAATACCGATGCTTGCAAATGAAATTACATTTGAAGATTTTGAGAATGATAGAACAGTCAAAGAAGAACGCCAAAAACTCAATATTCCAATTGGATATGACAAAGAAACAACATTAGTACGTTCTATTGAACCAATGAATTATGACTTTATCCTTCTTATGGATGATACACCATCTCAAACCTATAGTCTTGAACGAACAATTCTATCAGCTTTTGCTGAATTGTCAGGAAAGGTCAATCGCGTTGTAGTAGATACCGATGGTCGATTTGAAGGTATGAGTGAATATTTTGATACTAGAATTGAGGAATCATCAATTGGTCAATTCCTTAATGAGTTGCTAAGTATTATCCAATCTGGTATTCGAAGAGAGCAACCAATGTTCGTTTATCTACCAGATATCAACTTGACTGGGGATAAGATTACATTGATGGATAAAGAAGTGAACACTCTGTTTACCAAAGCTTCAGCGGTTAATATTCATTTAATTTTCCATGGATATCAAAGTGGTGTTCTTTCTAAATATACACCATTCTTTAAACGACTTCGTCAGAATGTTCCAATGGGAACCTTCGGAACAATTTTCAATGAACAAAAGGTTGTTCCAGGTCGTACTGTCTATAATGAACCTTTGGTTGAACTTAATGAGACACAGTTCTTTATCGGAAGAAATGTTTATCGTATAAGGATACCACAAGATAAATAAAAAAATACAAAATAGTTTTTAAATATGATATAATGTAATGTGTTCTTTAAATGTGTATTCTTGATTGTACACTAGAAATCTCATCGAAAATAGTTTAGAATTTTGATGAGGCTTCAACAAATATTTTAGGAGAAAATAACATAATGAGCATAAAAAGTTTTAAAAATACTTTCCTTGGCAAAGCTTTGATTATCCTATGTTTGATAATCGCAGCAAGTATTCTCATCTTTATGAAACAATCAGATAGAATTTCGTTTGCTTTGGGAAGTAAAGAAAAGACACACATGCGTATTGGTATTGTCAATCAGGATGAAGGGGAACAGTTTAATAGTACTCAATACAATTTTGGTGAAGATTTTACAAAATTACTTGCAAAGGATGAGAACAAGAAAACTAGTTGGAAAGTTATGTCTAGAGATCAGGCAGAAAGTAAATATAAAGACGATTCCCTAGAAGCTATTATTTATATTCCAAAAGACTTTTCGCACAATATTCTTCAGTTGTCTAGTTTCAACCCTGAAAAAGCTAAAATTACCTATAAAGTAAAAGAGTCTGTAGAAAAAGAACAGTCACTTGAAATGGCTCAGCAAGTTGGAGAGTATGTAAATACCTTGAACCAAGAAACGATTCGTTTATATTTTACAAGTGTTATTAACAACTTAGATAGTGCTAAACGCCAAATGAATACAATTGTGAGTGATGGATCAGATATTTTTGACTCATTGAATACTTCAATCTCCCAGCCTGCCGAGAGAAGTATACAATCGTTAGATAATATACCATCTATTGCAGAGAGTGTTCAGTCCTCTAATAAAACATTTGAAGAGTCTGTAGCTAGTTTCAAAAAATCAACCGCAGATTTATTAAATAATAATGCGGAGTCCTTGCTTGGACAGACAGATCCAATTTTAAAATATAAGGAAGCTCAAAGCCAGGTTACAAATCATAATGCACAGGTTGCAAGTAACTTTGCAAAAGCACAATTTGATAAGGATAATGAGTTATATCTTAATCTTTATAAGAACCTAAATGGCTACTTATATAATTTAGGGAACAGAGAATCATCACCTGGATCAAATGAATCTGAATCTTATTTAGTTCGTTTAGAGAAGAGTATCAATGCCTACAATAAAAAAGTAGAAGCTTCTCAAGAACAAATAGCTCAATCTCGAAAAGACTTGGAAACCTTGAAAGCTTCTCTTGAAGAGTCTAGAGGACAAGTTGCTCAGAACTATTTTGATGGAACAACAGTTGATACGTCGTCCTTTGCTGAAAATGATGCTGATATTTTAAATGCTCTTAATACTGCTATTGATAAACAAAGTGTACGACAAGCTTTAGCTAAGCAAGTAGTATCTACCTTATCTAATTCAGATCAATTACCTGGAGATTATGATAATCAAGTTAATAGTACAATTGCTTCTATTAGTGTTAATTCTGCTGATTACGTAGCTTTATTTGCTAAACTAAAAGAGTTGGGAGTATTAACAGATACACAAATCAGTGCTTACAGTTCAAAATTAGACCTACTAGCTCAGTATGCTAGTGTTAAAGGTTCTACAACTGGTTCAATGCCAGCCTATAGTTTTATTACAGTTGCGAATGATGCATTACCGTCATCTGAAACCAAAACGATTTTAATGTCACATGTCTATCCTACTGTGACAAATGAAAGAAATGGAGCTAATAAATATACTGCTACTCCAATTCGCGTAACCAATATTCAGTTGCAAGGTATTAGATCAGCTACGATAGTTCCAAGTAAAGATACAATTATAGAACCAACAGATCTTCAACTTCAAATTCAGTATAGTCCTAGCTTTGGCCTTAATACGATTTCATTTGACCTAGAAGTTGGTAAAGAAAAAATACCATTACAATATACCTTCTATTTTGATAAGAACAAGGGAAGTAATGCCTTAGTTCAGACAGATTTATCTAATATTTTTGAACAACTGTCTCGTATTGATACAGCGGCGACAACTATTAAGAATATTTATGGTAGTCCATCGTCATCAACTACTATTGATATCTCAAACCCTGCAAAAGACTCTGTTGCAAAAATGTATGGTAATATCTCGACTTCTACTGTGGCTGAGAAATTGAAAGAGGATGATGTCGATAAATATCGACAATCAGGAATTGATTTATATGCTAAATTGAGTAAACAAATCAATCAACTGAATTTACAAGCCTCTTCTCTTCCAAAACTTGAAAAATCAGAATTACCGAATGATTATTTTGCTACAACGATTGATGAGTTATCTAACTGGTATGAATCAGCTACTAATAAACTAAATGAAGAGTATGAGGTATGGAAGAATAATATTCCACAAATCTTGGAAGTTTCTTCAACTAGTTCAGGAGTTGGATTATCAGCTACTACAGTTTATACAACTGAAGATACAAGTAACGGTCTACTTGATATTGTTACAGGGCTTTCTTCAAACACTAAAAATATTTCTGAAACCATTACTGCTAATGGGGATAAAATCGGATCTATGGATGCACAATTTACTAGTTTAGCAGAACAATCTAAAAAAGTTCAGGAAGAAGTGAAGCTAGTACGCCAAGAAACGGAAACGGTCATCAAGAACCAGAGCAAGAATATCGAGGAGGGTACGGAATTTAATAAAAACTTCCAAGGAGTACTCTCAAACGCACGCTCTAATGGTACAGATAATCAGGCTGTTTTGAACTTTTTGTCTAATCCGATTATAACTGAAAAGACTAACCAATCTAGTGTATTGTCAACTACACCAATCTGGATATACTTACTTGCATTTTTACTGTTTACAAATATTGCTACTGGTCTTATAGTTAGAGAATATATTCGTAAGCGTAGAGATAAGAGTGATGAAACAGTGGAAAAATTTGAGTAGATAGTTTTCTAGTTTATGCCGTTGATTTCTTAAAGTTGAAAGTACTGAAATAAAAAATATTATAGAGAGAATCTAATTGATTCTCTCTTTTTTGATGTTCAAAGTAATGAGAAGTCTAGTTTTGAAGTTGTCAAAGTTGCGGAAGTCAAAAGCATTTCGCTTGATGACTTTGATGATATTATTGATCGCCTCTAGTTTTGCGTTTGAGAAGGGAAGCTCCAGTACGTTCATGATCTTGTCCTTATCTTTCAAAAAGGTCTTAAAAATAGTTTGAAAAATAGGAACTATAGAAGAAATTGTTTCTTCAATAAGATCAAAGAAATGGTCAGCTTGTTTCTCTTGAAAATGAAAGAGTATGAGTTGATAGAAATCATAGTGGTGTCTAAGTTTTTGAGAGTAGGAAAGCAGTTTTTCGAGAATTTCTTTATTTGTCAAGTGTAATCGAAAAGTTGGGTGATAAAATCGTTTATTAATCGTTTTTCAGTGCTAGGACTACACAAAAAAAAGCCTTGTAAATCAAGGCTTTTTCCTGTTGTTTAGATGCCCCCTGCAGGCTCTTTGAAAGAAACTTAGAAAAATCTAAAATGAAATTATTTCAA
>QWCO01001011.1_pt1 | contig 16770 bp, 18 predicted proteins | sample 1972611 | NCBI WGS metagenome assembly QWCO01 (sample SAMN09866706, study PRJNA288562) | Human oral metagenome isolate term1_saliva, whole genome shotgun sequencing... | reverse complement strand
TGTGTATATTCTGTCCCATAGGTCAACGAAGATGGCAGAGAAAACGAGTACCCACATTATCACACATACTATCAAGTGTATAGCTACTGAGTACATGAAATGCGGTGTGAACTGAAACTCTATTACATCCATATATACACCTCCTTTACAATAGGAAAAGAAAAACACCAACAACAGCACCAAGCATACCTGCACATACATCGAGCCAATCGAACTGCTCCTTTCTGTAGTAGTAATCGACACTCTCTTTTCCTGTCATAACAAAAAATGCTGGTACCAATGCGAAGATTAAGTACGCATCAATAGCATGTAAGGCTTTGCACACAATCATCGAAACTACAAGGCCAGCAAACATGTGCAGATACTTATCGCTACCGATGGCTGCAAGCCGTCCAAAAATCCTGTAAATACAATCTAAAAAACTTTTCATCTTCTTATTATTTTAGTTAAACTCTATCCTTATATTGGTCAAATGGATAATTCTGCAAGAGAGACTCTGTAACAATTATAGGCTTACCGTCAGGGTCACAGAAGGATGCTCTATTGTTAGTGACAGAGAACCAAACATGCCCCATATTACTTAAGTATTGACCTTGTTCGTTCTCTGCGGTATACCATCCATCAGGAATAGGGTATCCGACATCCTCAGAGTCGAACGTCTTACCATCATTATCACCGTCGTCCCCCAGCTTACCTGTAGCATAGTGTCGGGCTGCGTGGTAGTCATGCCACACCTTACCTTTAACAGTCTTAGGATAGACAGCTGATAAGCCTTTATCTGTCACATTGACAAGAGACCGCTTAGTCCAGTAGGCAGCTTGATAAGCAGACACAAGTTCCTTCAAGCCTGTATAACCCAAGTCATACTTAGCGTTACCCTCGTTATCGAAGAAAATCAGATGAGGAAATCCGTCCTTATCGACAGTCATAGAGATGCCCTTCTTGTTATCCTTCGTCAGCACATCGAATGTACCCTCATACATGTTAATATGTAGTCCATCGCTGCTGGGTGATGTACGGATACTTTTCGCCTCGATTAAGTCAGCGTTAACCTTTCCATCCGAGGTCATTAAGGCCACCTTTCCTGCTGGTGTTTGCACCTTAAAGTTCTCTGCTGTGACGGTGAAACTCTTCTTTTCTCCGTCAAGTTCAAAGCCTACCTCGATAAGGCCATTCTTAAGGTTTGTAACGGTCGCTTTAATATTATCAGCGGTCGTTTTCATCTCGGCCTTAAACTTATTGGATGTAAACTCCTGTGCTGATTGCCAATCCTCGATACTGAACTCTTCGCCTGCTGCCTTCGGACGAACACATACGAGCAGGTCGTTTTCATACTCATCTTCAAAGGAAGCATTGCTCCATTGGTCGCCCTTGTCATACGGAGGAGCCGGCTGATCATGTACGAACATCCTACGCTTACCATCTGCTGTGTCCTGTGCGTGCTTAGCAGCTTCAAGCGACTTAAGAACATCAGCATCTGTAATCTCGTGCCAAGAGAAAGACCCATCAGGGTTTCGCTCGAATGAATAAGCACGACCACCACCAGTCTCTACGTATGAGCGATTGTAGTAGATGTCATGCTCATGCAATTCCTTCGTAGCATCGTCCGTCCACTCGTTAGCAGGTTCGGTGGTGAGTGTTGGTACCACGTCACCAAACCAAATCACAAGCTGTTTATCTGATTGCTGCTGAACAGCATTGATACGTCCTTGCATCGTCTCCAAGAAGTTTTGCAGACGGATATACTTACCACGATTAGCAGGATTCTCGACCCTTATCTCGAATTTCTGCTTATCAAAAAGGAAGATAGGGTCAGGAAGTGTAAAGCTATTGATGCCCTTTATAATCTTAAAGTAAGGCGCACCCTCTCCTGCTGCTGACTGTATGATAGCACTCTGACGGTTTGTATCCGTTAGATGGCCCAGTTGCACTACCTCGTCACCCACCTGAGGAGTATCGCTCCCACTCGCATAGTCATCCGCCTTCGTATTATCGGCAATATCAACATAATCAGTACCGACATCGGTAACACGCCTATGCCAGTAGTGATTAGATAACTGACCGCCAGCATCTATCAAGTTGAATGTCTCACACAGAGCGAGGTCATCCACTCGCATAGAGTTATAGATTCGACGTCCGTCAGCATCTTCCTGACGGAAGTAACATCTCCAAGCACCGGCTATTCTGTCAATCTTAGAGATGACAAAGCCACCAGCTGAGTTAACGACCTTACCCTTGATTTGAGATGTCTTCATAATCTCAACCTCTTCTGCGGTGAGCTTACGATGTACGTGAAGATACTCTGCGTCGAGATGCCAGTTCCCTTCTTCATCCTGGTAGATGGAGATGCCAGACTCGCCACGAACCGACTTACCGAAGGTGATCCCCTTCATGAAGGTGGTCAGAGCGTTAACGATGGAGTCTTGATCGGTGCGAACGATCTTCTCCCAGTCGACACTCTTAGGGTCGAGTGTGCGAGCAGACTTAGCTTCATCTGCAAGTCCTGCTTGTATCTTTTGCGCATCCAAGGTGAGGTAACTCCCTATGCGGTCGAGCGCACGCAGTACTGACATGTTGTCGTGATGATGTCCAAACGCTCCATCACCCTTGTAAGCGGTAGTCACCTCACGAGAGAACCATTCGAGGATAGCTTCAGCTGTTGTGATGTTCCACTTGTCAGAGTAAGGACTCTGGACAGGAAAGAGAGCCCCACTGCTCAGCGGTAGTCGCTCAAGCTCAACTAAGCGTGGGGCTATAGTAAAAGACCCAACATCTGGTATCTTGATATCCAACATTGCAGGCGCAGCGTCCTCTGACCTGGTAATATTCAGGTAAGGACGTGCATCTGCATATCGATAGGTAAATGTATAAGATGAAGGGAGGTCTTTTGTCTGCCAACTCACGTCGCTCTCTGTCACGACAATGCGACGTACATAGTTGCCTGTGTAGAGGAACTTACCTAAGGAAGGGAAGAAGTCCAGCAACCACTTACGTTCTTCCTTAGAGAGAAAACCAGTGTTCTTCTTGTATTCTCTGACCGTGTCAACACGATACTCTTCTGAGTCGTTCTCAATCTCAGCTACATTGTGCGTATGCTTCGCTGTGTTCTCAGCACTACCATACGCACGGAAGGTGTCGATACCACCGAGTGAGTTCTCGAAGAGTACCCACTGTTCTTCTTCGCTTCGGATGTCTGAAGCATAGTATCTCTGAATATAGGTGAGTCGAGTACCAGCAGCATCTTCTACCCATACGTCATAGTAGCTTGGCATCTTACCGAGTTTGCCAGCGATGACCCCATATTGCATTGGCATCGTCCACACCTTGCCGTGAGAGAGGTTGCCAAGTTCAATGTCTGTCTGAACATAGCTACCGTTCTCTTCTACGTAAGCACGACACTTAGCAACACAGTCCTCGACTGCGTAGTAACTAAGGAACTCTGGCGTGTAATAGGTGACAGGCTTGACGGTAGGTTGCCACGTCAAGAAGTTACGTTTCAACCAACTTGAAGCGGTATCAGCGAAATTGTCGATACCAGCACGCAGTACCGTGAATTGCCATGACTCTTGTGCAGCTGTCTTGTCTTCGATGAGATTAACTAAGAACTCACGAGCAATATTTGGTTGACGATAAATTGTAGTCGACTCCTGAAGTTGAAAAGAAAGCAGCGGAGTGATGATGTTCTCCAAGTCAATCTCTATGCGCTTTGCTTTATTCGGCGTATAAATGTGCTGCACGATGATTTCAGTCGTGTCTGCGTACTTGAGAACGAACGTAACCTCTTGCGAGCTTGATATAATGAAGTGATTCATCGAGCCTGTCAGACTTAGAGAATCAGGTTTAAGAAGAATATCCATGTGCGAAATTATTTACCACAAAATTACGATATAAAGGAGGAATGATAAAGGACAGACTTAGGCTACATCGAAAGCTATGCTTTTGATCGTCCAAAGCTATGCTTTCTATCATCCAAAGCTATGCTTTTGATCATCGAAAGCTATGCTTTCTATATCGGTACGCACTCCAACCACACCTCTGTACGTGTGTACTCGTAGCGACCATGACGGAACCAGCCTCCTTTCTTCGTTATTCTCTCCGTGTAAGATCGCTGTTTTCCATATTGTTTCCCAACGTAGTCGGCAGAAGGGAGAGGAGGATAAATGGTGACGAAGGTCTTGTTGCGCTCGTCATTCGCAGCGCTGTATTCGTCCCAGCTAACAGAGGTCTGTGTTTCCTTGCCCACCCACTTATATTTAACATCCATCGCTTTGAGTTGCTCATTGATAGTAGGAGCTGAGATTGCAGGCTGCATCAGAGAGACAGTATAGAGCTCAGACTCTACAGGTTCGTTCTTTCCTCCCAGCGTGAACTTGAGTTTATTGAACAAAAATGGAACTCCACGGATGACAACCTTCTCGTAAGAGGGGAGGTTCTGCTTCTGTGATTGAGAGAGCAGTAGCTTCACCTTCATGTCGTGAAGCGAATTGCGCAGCAGCAGGTCGTATTCTCGGTAGAACTTTTCAAAGATGCCTTGTGGACCATTATAATGCAAGGCGTAATCGAAGATACGAGGATGAGAAGGTGCATTCACATCGTAAGCTGATATAGTACCTTCAGGTCGACCGTCAGAGAGGTAGGTAAAAGCGAGGATAGCCTTCTGTTTCTCAGCCTTCTCCGAGGTGTGTTCCTTGGGTTCTGTTGCAACCACCATCTTAGAGTTGAGTGTCTGATATTCTCCTACGTAGAGGAACTTACCCATGTCGTAGTTGAAGTCTTCCTCTTCAACGGTATCCTTATAGCTAAGGGTTCTGAACTCTGGAATGAGTTCTGGGACTTTAATCTCCTTTGCTTCAAGTGTCTCACCTGTGTTATAGTTCTGCGATGCTTCAGCGACCTTCACCGTCACTTGGAAGTCGCCAGACCATCCTGTCTTATAGATAGCCCCATCGACAGGGTCGAAGTAAGCGTTCGGATTCGCCTTGACTAAACTGTCTAAGTCGTCGTATGAGTCAGAGATTTCAGAATCGACCTTATCTGAAGCAGCGAGTGTAACACGCTTGTAGTCGTTCTCCGACTTATAAGAGAGTGTGGGTTCTTGTGTCACGCAATACGTAAGGTCTACCTTAGGAGTGTCGTTAAGTGTGTCACGCAGGAAGATGATGTCTGCTGTTCGCTTCCCTTCATCAGAGGTGAACTCACAGCAGAATTTCTTACGAAAAACAGAGATAAAATCAGCACAAGTAATGTCAGGAACAAGGTCAGCAACCTTTATCTTTCCATTCACCAGTACGTCCATCACCTTGTTTATGACTACCATCTTATTGAAGGGTTCTGTCTGTGTGAAGAAATTCTCTTGTAGTTCATATCCGAAGAAAGCGAAGACACGCTTGAGCAGGTAATTAGCACGGATGAAGGGTGACATATAATATCCTGGTGCGAGCGTGATAGGTATCTCGTTGACATACTCAATGCGCTGCACTGCATTATAGAAGTCGCAGCCCTCTCCACTTAAGTCAGGATGAAAACCTATTACTGAAGGTAGTTCAGGCATCCACTCGTAAGGTCTGGTGTATTTCAATACTTTATCCTTTCCAAAGGCATTCAAAAACTTGTAGTTGGCTCCATTCTTTCGTCCAGAGTCGTCAGTGAAGAGGATAGGGAAGATGCCGTAATGCTCGTTAGAGTTATTGCGAAGATTGCGACAGAAATCAATTCCTTCTTCAACGGTGTTCACACCAGGAATGAACTCACCCTTGAAGATGTCCTTGAGCTTCACCTTCTGTATTCTCGAATAGAAAGACCCATCATTAATGTAGAAGGAGGTAGAGATACTACCCTTGTATTGAGCAGACAGTACCACTTGACGACATTGAGCGAAGTATTCACCATCTTGTATCGCTACATCGGTAGCGGTCATCTTCACTCGACGGCCGAAGGAGTCGGGAAAACCAAGTATTCTGCGATTGCGCTCGGATGCTGGGAGCTCGAGCGGTGTGGTCTGCTCTCCATATTCATTGAAGAAAGGGTTAGTACGCTCTACTTGTATCTGTGTATCGGGCTTAAGGTTGTAGGCCTCGCCCTTCTCTAAGTTCGTTATCTTCATATATATATAAGGTGTTGTTTTTATTTACTACCGAAACGACGAGCCTTGTCTTGCAACTGCTGTTTCTGCTCGATCTCATTAAGAGAGACAGATGCAGGAATGCCGTCGATAGACAATCGGTCGAGTACGTCCGTCAATCTTTCGATGAGCGTATCCTTGTAGGAGTCTTTCGCTACGCCTCGCACGTCATTAACTGTTGGTGTGACGTATCCACCAGAGGCACGACCTTGTGCCTGCTGAATGAGAAACTTATTCATGTCGAGTGTGCGAATAGTCCCTGCACGCTGTGCACGATCGATAATGTCAATGAATGGAGCTATCGTAGGGTTCTCTACGGCAGCGTTCGAAGCGACCCACTCCTTACTATGTCCGTATCCGCCCTCTCCTACGATGACAGTAGGTTTATCGATGAACCCACGTCTGTCAGGATCGTAGTCAGCATGGAACATCTTTCCATCCTGCTTGCGCTCTACGTCGATACTACCTCCTGACTCAAGACCAGTGGCAACACGTGCACCTGAAGCAGAAGCAGAACCACCTGCTCCGCTTAGCGTCATTCGCTTCACCTTATTGCGCTCAGCAAGAGCTGCTGCAAGCTGTGCTGCGCCCGTGATACCCATCAAGGCAGCAGCAGGAATACCAGCAGGGAAACCCAACTCGGAGAATGTCTTAGCGATTGCAGAAGCAGTGGATGCGATGATTTGTGCTGCTTGAATTGCGAAGTTAACGTCCGCATATTTCTTCTGTATCTTCAGCTTCTCATTAGCCTTCTTCTTCTCAAGCTCCGTAGTGTCTTTACCTGCATTCTTCGCAGCTTCAATTTCAGCATCATACTTGGCATCGACGTTCGCAATCTCTGCTTGCTGGAGTGATTGCATAGCGTCAACGAAAAGTCCCTTGTAATTTTCAAAGTCCTCCTTCCACTTTTCACGTCTTAAACGTGAGACAGCTTCCTCATATTCTTGTTGACTGATAAATCCAGCCTGTAGCAGACTTTTCAGATGGTCGAGTTCTTCTTGATAGAGGTCTTTGCGTTTCGCAAGGCCATACTGTTGGAGTATTTGATTTCTATAGTCTTCAGCCTCTTTCACAAGATTGCTTTTTGCTTTTTCATACTCTTCTGCCGTGAGAAGTCCTTTTGCGTAGTCCTCGTCAAGTTTCTTCCTTTTTGCTTTTTGCTGTTCATCGAACGTTTCAAGGCCGTACTCCTGTTTAGCACGAGCACGCTCCTCCTCCTTTTTCTTCTCATATTCTGCTACGATTGCAGCCTTAGCAGCTTCGTATGCCTCTGTAACCTCCTTCTCACGTTCTCCATTATCTTTCGCACGCTGTAAAGAGGCCTTATAATACCCATCCAAGATTACTAACTTTGCATCACATTCTTGCTGAAGGGTCTGCGGTTTAGCGGGTGCTGACTGTCGTATCTGATCCAGAGAGTCGTAGTACTCTTTCTCTGCCTCGATATAGGCTGCATTCGCTGCCTGCTGTTGGTCAGCGACAGCCTTAGTTTGCCCTTCGTGTAACGCCTTCTTCTTCGCAGCATCCTTGAAGACCATATTCTCAGAGCGTTGCAAGTACGTCTTCTCGATGTCGAGTAGTTTGTTCTGATGCTGAATATTGAGAGCAGCCACGTATGCACTGTACTGCTCTTGTGTGAGGGTCTTCTTCGCAAGTGCATCCTTCAATGCATTCAGACTCTTATCGTAGCTTCGCTTCTCTGCGTCGAGGTCTTGAGCTCGGTCGTGCGCAAACAACTTGCTTGCTACGTCATCAGGGTCAGTAGTCTTTGTCTTCTTTTCCTTTTTCTTCTTCACCTTGGGGTCTTTCACTCCATTCTCGATGGTGTTGTGGCCACCGCTTAATCCGCCTTGAGAGGAAGAGTGACCCTTAGTGTCTGGGGAAACATCAACAGAGAGATGGGCAACCTTCTTGTTGCTACCTGTGTTCTTGATAGCATCGATGAAGTTGTCGCGAACGTTCGCACCCATTTTCTTAGCGTCATTACCAATTTCGATCCACGTGTCTTTGTAGGCATCCCAAAGTTCCTTGATACCAGTTGTAATCTTATTGATATCGGGAGTGAGTGCACCTTCAATGATTTTACCCCATGCTTTTGCCATTCGACCCATACCTTTGAAGCCATCAATAACAAGATAAACTCCGAACTTGAATACCTCCCACGTGCTCTTGAAGTTGTTTTTTATGTTTTCAATGCCAGCACGAAATACCTTAGACTCATTGTAGAGGTCGATGAAGTAGTTAATGATTTTGACAGTATAATCGATAATCTTCGACAGGGCCTTTACTCCGAATATCTTAGCCTTCATGGTGATTTCGTCGAAGCCGTTCTCGCCCAATCCGAAGAACTTAGACATCTTCTCATTAAGTTCTGCTTGCGCTTCCACCTGCTCACGCTGTAACTCTCCATACTCTCCTGTGACACCCTTCAGTTCCTCCATATTAGTAGACATGTCAGCTAAGGTCTTCACGAGTTTCATACCCTCGTTGCTCGCTGTTTTGCCAAAGACAGCCTTCATGACTTGACCGACTTGCATAGAGTTTTCAGGCAGTTCCTTAATTTTGCCTGATATCATCTTAATAGCCTCTAAGATAGAAGTCTTTCCTGAGATAAGGTCTGCTTCAAGTTGCTTGCTCGAGATACCGATAGAGTTCAGCGCACTCTGTGTTGCAGATGACATTGTGCGAATACGGTTCGTGGCGGTCTGTATCAAACCCATACCTGCTTCATTGAAGATACCTGAGCGTGTCTGTGTGATACTTGCAACGAGGTCCTTAACGGATGCACCAGCATCACTGAAGGCAGGTCCGTACTGTTGAATCTGACTGAGGAATGTACCGTTAAGGTCGGCTCCTGCCTGTAGTCCATCCTTGATGACATTGATAGCCTCTGCTGTAGAGATACCGTACTGATTGGTAAGCGATTCTACAGTACCGAGCACCTCCTTATAGTCTTTACCGAACTGTTCAGCGAGAGCAGATATCTGACTCTGCGTGTGGACGAGTTCGTCGCCCTGTATATTGAAAAACTCACGGGTCAGTCGTTGGGCTTCTTCTACCTCCATATTGTAATTGTAGAACCACTTAGCCCCTTCTATAGCTGCTGAGATGGAAGCGACAGCTGCTGTAGCAACACCCACGAGTTTCGTCCAACCACCAGAGATTGATGAGAACATGCCCTCGAACTTACCCATGATGCCTGTCGATTCTTTACCCATTGACTCGCCCAACCCTGAGGCATCATGCTTCAGCTCCGAGATACGTCCATTGACCGTACGAAGCTCTGACGCTAATCGCTCGTACTCTTGAGGATTAGCTGCTTTTGATGTGTTGTTGAGAGCTATCTGAAGTTCCTTGGCATGCTTCTTGAGCTGCGACATCGTCATAGCATTGACATCCATTGCAGAGCGAAGTTCACGCAGTTTCTTATTATTCTCAGCAATCTGATTACTATAATTCTTCACCTCTGCTTGTAAGCGTTTGTACTCAGCGGTCTCCTTCTTACCAGCTGCCTCGAGGTCGAGCATTCTGTTTTGTCGAGCCTTCATTTCCTTACTAAGGTCGTGCGTAGCACGCTCAAGTTCAAGCAGTTCTTGCTGTGCCTTGTCTGTTTTAGCATCAATGACCAATGTGATGTGGTCTTCTTTAATTTTGCTCATATCTATTGATTATCTGTGAGTAATCTGTGCTGTGAAAGTGCGTCTTCCATTTTTTGCCTCCAAGCCTCACGAACCTCATCCGTAAAGCCTGCTTGGATGTCGGGGAAGGTTTCGTTATAGAGAACTCCCCAGACAACTCTGTTATAGATAGCATACTTAGCACGCTGCTTCTTCGCTCGCTTAGAGCTCATACCAGCGTAGTTCAAGCGATATTGCATATCGAGGAATCGTATGTAAGAGAGTACTTTGATATATACAGAGAACTCTCCATTCGATTCTTTCGAAGTGAACGCACGACGAGACAGGAAATTGCGAAGCGTACCCGTACGCTCCTTGAAGTAGCGATTGGCTACCTCCTCCTGCGTCTGATAGATGATACCTATGTCACGACGGAGGATATCTGAGATAAACTCATCCTTAACGAATTGATCTGTTACCATGTTACAAAGATAGCACGAGCAATGGGAAGGGAAAAGGACAAAAAAAAGCGAGAGCAGCACGTCTCACGACGTACTGCCCTCTAAAAACAAATTACCTAAAACATATTATATTTCACGAAACATCCATTTGAACTCTAAGCCTTGCGCACCAGGTCGGTTGCAAAACTGAAATCCTGCGTGACGAAGTGCGCTGAACACTTGCTCTACGCTAATCTTAGCGGAGGGGTCTATATTGCGAATCGCATCGACAACCTCCGTGGTGGAGAAGAAATGAGTTGTCTCTGCTGGTGTCGACGCTGGCCGATATGTCGCTGATAAAGCAGCTATGTATATACCGATGTCAGTAACAGGCTGCTCTTCTTGTTCTGTTTCTTTTTTTTGTTTCATTGTCGTTAAGATTTGTCAGCTTCCCCGTGAGGGTCCACCGAGGTGAGAAATGCGTTAAGGTCTCTACGCAATGAGCGTAAGGTGTCGAGGAAGGTTAGGGCTGTCTCTGGCTTAATAGTGCCTGCGTCTCGCCACTGGTCGATGAGGAAATCCTCTATCGCTTCTAACCTTTCAATTCTCTCAGAGAGATACCCTGGGTCGAGCATTGTCCGCAGAACCTCTGCGGTCTGCTCATCAAGATTCACAATTGAAGCCTTCATATCTCTTATCATTTTAAGTCAATTAAATTCTTAATCTCTGATAACGTGCTATCAAAATTCTTAAGAGTGTTGACACGTTCTTCCCATCTGACCATAGCGGTCTGCTGACGAGCGGATGCTTCTCCAGACTCATGAATACCTCGATAGTAATTGAGATGAAATATCGCCTTACGGAGCTGACGCTCAATATGATTTCTAAATGACCTAATCAGTCCTGGAGTAGCACGGAAATCATCTAACGCTATGAATAAGCCTTTTTCAGCCTTATAATCATACACAGTAGGGTCAGTTATAATCTTCATTTTACGCCTCCTTCCTTTATGGTCTTTCTGATTTGAAAGGGTAGGGTGTAATACCCTTCACCATCGTCGGGTACAGGCTGAATATCAACATCATCAGAATCGAAACCACACATCCCAACTACAGGCGTGTAATAGATTTTTACAAGAAAATTTTGCTTCGTATTCTTCTTGTAGACACCGATAGCTCCATCGCTGACCTCGAGGAGGAATCGCTCATCTGCCTCGGGTATAGCGGAAAACTTTTCCTTCATCTCTTCAATGACCTTTTCAAAGGTCTTCTGGTCGGAAACTATGACCCGCTGAAGACTCTTGATGTAATCTGCAAGCGGTGCAAGTGGCTCCGGTATTGAGAAGCTACGAACGTAGAAGTCGAAGAATATCATTTCTTGCCTCCTTTCTTTTCTGATTTGTTTATACGATATACAAGGTATCCTGGTTGCGATGACTGATGTGATAGGCTGCTGCTCGATAGCTATCGCTGCTAAGCCCACGCACAAAGTTACGAGGTTAACTCGAATTACCAAACGACGGGTTACAGGGAACTCGCAGATACGACTGTAGAACTCGCTCTTAGCGTCGAGCCAATGATTAAGAGACTTGATTTTGCGCTGTATCGTAGCACGTACGTCGATAGGCTGCTGCCTTACAGAACTCTCGAATTCGATTACTTTTTGCATATTGCATCATTGTTAAACCATCCACGGAACTGCCGTGGCAGAGATACAGAAAAACGGCTGCACATCCCGCTGGTTTAACAATGATGCATCTCTCCGAAGAGCTATACGAATTGTACGAGATGGCAACCGCCAATATTTTATTTGAGGGCATGAAAAAAGCCCAAGCAAAATGCCGAGCAATAACCGATGCTCTTACGAGATGGACTACCATCATTGTTAAACCACTGCAAAGATACGTATAACATTTGGTACTTGCAAGGGAAAACGCAAATAATTTTTGCGTCACGCAAAATTATTCTATTATAATGGGTCTCTCATCGGGTAAATCATCGTGAGGTATTTGATATTCGTCAAATACCCTCAACAGCTGGTTCTCGTTATACACTTGGATATCATAGCCTTGCCCTTTAAGGTCTTTAATTAAGTCTTTCTTCTTTGGACCAGCAGCATAACCCATAATGACAATGTTAGTCTTCTTACTGATAGAAGTGTTCATGTCAGCTCCATACTGCTTCAGGAGTTTTCCCAGTTCATCACGCTTCGGAAAGGTAAGGAACTGCCCTGTGATGACAATCTTCTGACCAAAGAATGGTGTGTTTGGATTCTCCACTTCTTCTGCGCTGAGAGGCTTCAATGTGTCAGAGTCAAGATGATTATTTTCTCACCTCGAGAGAGGGTCTTCTAACCTTTCTCATAGACATATTGATTTCTGCCTTCATTCTCTCACGGATACAGAAATTGATAAATGTGTTGATGTTTTCTTTCTGAGAGAGATAACCTATAAGATCGCTCTCTATAATTAGTTGATGTTCCATAATATAATAGTTTTTAGTTTCTTATTCGAAACAAGGGTACAAAAAGATATAGAATTGTAACAAAAAGCAAATAAAAAGGATTCGACGTCTCAACGTCAGAAGGCTTCATGAGGAGTGAGTTTGATTAATTGGTATATACAACTGGACAGACGGACAATCCAATCCAGAAATTATATAATCAACATACGCTACATAGGAATTAGTTTCATCCATGTAAGCTAATATCTCTGAACATAGGTGTCTTGGAACGTATCCTAAATGGACATGATCGTCAGAGTACACCCTGATTGCATTAGGGTCGTGTGGGTTTGTTGGGTCTTTCTCAAGAAAAACGGACTCATTAGACATAAGTTCTCTTGCTCTTTTCTGTGCTTCATCAGACCTATAATATAGGCCTGCTAATCTAAATGAGAAAACATCTCGTTCAGGAGGAGTTGGTTCTGAAGAAACATCTTCTTCTTCTGCCACTGAGTTAAGTTCCTCCACCTCTTTGCGTTTCTTTAGTTGCCTCTTTCTGATAGAGAGTGCAACGAAAATAGCGAAGGAAATCGTTATAACATTCAATAGCAGTGTGAGTTCTTCGGAGGCATGAATGCCTATAAATTTCAATAGGAAAGCACAAATAATGTTGGTTAAGAGCCACGTTCCAAACCCAGTAAGAAAAGTCTTCATATAATTAATAGTTCTCAGTTAATATTTTTTGCAAATATACAAAAAATGAATAGAAACGCAATGAAAAGTAAAAGAAAAAGCCCCCGATGTATCACACACCAGAGGCTTCGAGTTCTTTTTTTTAGTAAACTAATGTGACATGATGCACATTAATATCTTGCTAAAGAAATATCAGAAAGTTGTTTACCAATATTTCTGATACCTTCTTGTATTTGTTCTACACGTTTTTTGCTTGGTTGCTTCTGTCCTGCTATATATTGACGCATTAGTGAGGCATTAATACCGATTTGCTTCGCAACGAGTGTTGCATTCATTGGGAACTTATCGAAGAATGCCCATAAATCATATTTGAAAGTCATCTCAAGCTCTGGTATGTCATAGCCTTCTTCGATACTTTCTTGTCTTGCTACGAGGAGATCTTCCACAGCAGAATCAACAGTTGCTCCATATCCGCATAACCCAACCTGTCCAAGGTCTTCTTCTACGAAGCATGAGCAGTTTTTCTCTCCTGCCTGTTTCTCCACACACACTGTTACTTTCATATACTTGCTTTATGATTATATTCTTTTTAAAAGAGTCCTTTATATATAATTAGTAAATTTCTGAAGGATAGCCGACACGTGAAAGTGTCGGCTACTCCTTAATCAGAACCAAAAAGTTGTTTCAGAATACTTTTTAAAGTACCTGTATTCACTTCTTGTGCGTCATGTCTTGGCACTGTAGTAGATTTCCCATTTGCAGGGTTTATCCACAAGTCGTGCCTTGAACCGTGTCTTAAAAGTTTGCATCCTTTCTTTTTAAGGATTCGTTTTAATTCACTTGACTTCATATTTACTAAAAAAATTAAAGAACTCTTTGTCTTAATGACGATGCAAAGGTAACAAAAAAGTTACGAACTACCAAATAAATAAGTAACTTTTTTGTTACATATATTATTTTTTTTGCTTAACGAACATGATAACTATTTATCAATATCTCGAGCATCTCTGAGATTGACACTCCTGTCTTAATAGCTAATTGCGTTAATCTTTCCTTTGCCTGCTCGCTCACACGTGAGCTGAGCGGTACTTTGCCTAAGTACTTACGTCCAGAGTTAGGACGTGCGCCACCTCTATTATCACTCATGTCGATTTCTTTTCGTTAAAAACTCAGCAGCCTTGCGCAATGAAGAAGCAAGACTCTCTGCTGTTACTCTATCCTCTTGAAGCTCTAATCTCCAGCGAGGAAACTTTCTGCGATACAGAAACGTAGTCGATTCATCCTCGCTCGTCTCATATCCGTAGACATGATCGAAGCACTTGCTTCCATGATGACGAGCAGCCCATTCACCCATTGCACCTACGATGCGAGCGAGTTCGTCCACTGTTACCGTACAATCTTCTAAAAGAGTTACCTTCTGACTCTCGTTAAACTGCCCATCTTGGAATTTGATGACCACCTTATTCTCTGTATCTGTCAGCACCCAGCCGTTAGGCTGAGTGCTGCTCTTTTGAATTATATATTTTCCCATATTAGTAAACACCGATAACATAGAGGTTTCCCTCCTGTAATACAGAGGTATCTTCTTTCTTCATAGGTTCGCTATAACCACTATTGTCGAGGAAGATAAACTCGTCTTCAGCGAGGTTCTCGATACGAGCTTTCACGGCATTCATATCTTTCAAGAACGATGCTCGTTCATTCTCCGTAAATTCAGAGTTTTCCAAGGTCTCGTCTATATCAATCTCTTGGAAGGTCTCTGCATCTCCTTTAAAAAATTTAGTAAACTCCTCGTAGTTGCCGATAACATCAAATCCTGCACGTGGGTTTTGATCGTAAATAGAGAAGAAAGAAGAGGTATTTCCTTCATTCTTGAAGGTAGCGACCTTCAAGTGATTTTCTTCTGCGAAGTCAACAGCATCTTGGAAAGAGGCAAATCCGATGATTGCTTCTCCTTCTTTAAGACCGTAGCTTGTGCCGAAATTGATTACAGACAAATTATTAATTCTTGCAAGTTCATTTAAATTCTTCATACTTTTTGCCCGTCATGCCGATAGCGCAGCGTTTAGGTTGATTTGATTAAAATTAAAGATTTGTCCTGTATGCAATCCCGTTATTAAGATTGACATTAAATCTAACTCCTGTCTTCTTACAGGTCATAATTTGAAGATGAGGTGCTACCCGATCGTTGTAAGCAAAGTGGGTAAAGAAGATACGTCCATCTTCCATTTCGACGAAACCCTTATGAATGCTGTCTCTACTTTTTACAAGAGAGTCTGCAAACTCTCTTGTAAATCCGTTTTCGTTGTTAAATTTCATAACTATAATATTTTAATTAAAGATTGTTTTCGATCATATATTTGGCCAAATAAAATGCCTGTTTCTCGCTTAAGCGATGATTTACATAGCTCGTGGTAAGGCTGTTAATGAAATCATTGCTGTTTTCTTTCAATGATTTTTCCAAAGCCGATACCGTAGCATCGTGCTGCTCTCTTTCGCAAGGGAGAAGGGAGCGTAGTAGAAATTCTTTAGTATTTTGAATTCTCTCAGCGATAGTAAGCACATGCTTCTTAGCCTTTGGTGTAGCCTTTAGGCTTTCACCGTTCTCATCGAAGAGATTGAATGCCATCTCCTTCTTTACGGTACCATTGAGGTAAGTGACCTCAACGTAACCCGTTGACTTTGTTATAATACTTGTAATTGTGCCTTCCTGGTTTTTCTTGTTAAAAACCTTTGTTCCGATGTTGATTTTTGAAGTTCTCATATTGTTTACAGTTTTTACGGTGTGTCTCACCTTCTTTAATTCTACGATGCAAAGATAACAACTTTATTTGATATATGCAAGCGTTTTTCAAATTATTTTCGAAGAAAGTTTATTTTTTCTCAATACTTTACATAAAAGAGCCGTAACAGTTCGAAAACTGCTACGGCAACAAAGAACGAGCATCGTTATTCTATTATTCAACGGTCACGAAACCGTGACGGATTAAGTCAGCAAGGAAGGCATCGGGGTTGTCAGTCGAAACAAGGTAGCCCTCGAGTTCCTGTAAGCGGTGAGCGAAACGCACCATATAATCTTCGTCTGTGCCTTCGCTATCGAAGCGACTGCCTGTGTGAAGTTGGTGGAGGAACTCCTCGGGGCTGTATGCTACAATTTTGTGGTTGTCTCCTTTAACGTGGTAGGTTTTAAATTTTGGAGAATCTACTCGGTGATGTTCGGGAACTAAATTGTGGGGAAGCTTGCTTTGTAGCTTTGCTTCGGTCATAATAGAGCCAACGAGTTCTTTTGGAGAGATGGTCGGCTTTTGCTGACCATCTCTTGTTTCTATCTTAATTCTTCTCATACAGCTAATTTTTTTGTTCTTAATCTGAAGTATAACTTTTCGCTTTCGGTCAGGAAAGGAATATTCTGTAGGCTGGTATTTGTTTGTACCTGCCCTTGTTTTGCAAAGGTAATC
>QWCO01001262.1_pt1 | contig 16995 bp, 11 predicted proteins | sample 1972611 | NCBI WGS metagenome assembly QWCO01 (sample SAMN09866706, study PRJNA288562) | Human oral metagenome isolate term1_saliva, whole genome shotgun sequencing... | reverse complement strand
CATATCCCAGTTCTTATTACGTAGTACTCTATATGCACCAACTTTAGGTGCCTTATCTTCGAAGCACTTATTAATAACCGCACTCTGTTTCTCTACCATTTTATCGAACAAGCTATTAACTCTTCATTCGATTCTCTTATCTCCTCCGAGGGAGTCAAATATGTTGTTTAATTGCATATACAAAGATACTAAAAAAACATGACATACACAAGTATTTTACTGAGTATCAATGTATTATGATATTAAAAAGATGTATCGAAAGAGTAACCCTACGGGGGAGGGGGTTGGGGGTGGGGCCAGTTGGGACTACTATTGTTCTGCTGTTTTGTTCTTTTATTATAGTTCTTACAGTAAGCTCTCACCAAAGATTGCGTTCTTAATATCCTTCTCGTGTTCGAAGACGAAGCGGGCAACGATGGCACTCAATAGGGCTGTTGAAGGGAGCTTCACACTCGTAGCAGATTTCAGACGGTCGAGGACGCCCTTGAGGTCGGAGTCGATATAGACCGTGGCAAGACGTGAGTCGCGTGCTTTATAGTCGCGTGCCAGGTCGAGGAAAATCTGCCAACTGTCCTCACCGCTATCCTTTGCGAGTGAATACTCACGTGCGAGCTGTCGGCCCTCAGCCTTTGGTAGCTTCTTCGCAGCCGGTGCGGTGCGGTCTTTGCGGTCGACTGCTTCCTGCTTGGGCTCTACCCGACGGAACGAACTTGTAGGGGCCGTTGGTGCTGCTGCTGGCTCATCAACATCTGCAATAGTTTCAGCATACTCCTCTGGCTGCTGTTCCTCAACCTGTGTATGCACCTCCTGATCAACATTGTTCGTATCATACTGTACAGGTTCGTCTACCTCCTGCTCATCCATCGTCGTCTCTTCAGAATTAGTAATAGGATTTGGTCGTGGTCCTTTCTGTACCCTATGCGCCAAGTCGGTCATCGCACCTGGCATCACCACCATTGTTTTCTTCTTCTTAGCCATTGTATATTTGTTTCTTTGTTTTTACTTTGTTATATATAAACGTGGACTTATCATTTCCTTCTTTTGATATGTCCTTTCGTCATCCTCTCTCCCCTATCGCGCCCTTACGAAGTCTTTTTCGATTAGTATTGTCTAACTACGTTTGTCCAAACAACCTTATTGGATTTTATTTATCTAACCTGCTTTCTTAGACATCATTTATCTAATCTGCGTTATTAAATCTCGTTTATCTAACCTGTTTTATCCAACTTCATCCCGTTAGGCACTCCCCCTCTTTCGGAGGGGGCTGGGGGGAGGTTTTTATTTCATCCTCCTCAGCATATAATCAAACGCCTTTTTAACAGCGTCGCGTTGCGTACCAAGCAGTTCGAAGGTGTTTGTGCGCTTCAGTGTTGCACGGCTATTGACGACAGGTGTGACAAGTCCGAAATTGCCAAACACCTCATCTGTTCGCCGCCACATCTCCTGCTCCTCTGCCGTACCAATACGTGGGTCGATGCGGTTGGGGACGAAGAAGAGCTTGGCTGACATCTGTGGGTTATGCTCGCGTAGCACGTTAAGCACCTGCACGAAGACGCCCGTTGAGTCCAGCGCCTTGTCCTCGTATTCGTAAGGACAGACGATGTAGTCGGCCCCCACGAAGAGTGGTGCTAAACCGTCTTCGCTGATGTTACCAGGCGAGTCGAATAGTACGTAGCCCTCTACCTGAGAGGCTGAATCAACCAACGACTGCATAGTCTCGACATCTGTCACGTCGAAGTCCTGCACATTGTAAGGCTCTTCTTCACCCTCGTAGATGAGCTTGTCCTTCCGACGCTGCATCAGAATAGTCTTCTGCAAGTCGGTATCAATGATACAAACGTCCCTACCCTTTGCAGCAAGATAGTTGGCAAAGAGTATACACAACGTGCTCTTCCCTACTCCACCCTTCTGATTTGCGAAAACGATCTTCTTATTCTTCATTGTTTATATATTTATGTTTTTACTTTTTCCCGTACTTGTCTATTTACGTATCTATGCTTTCGAATATTTATATTTTAGCTCTTTAAGCTATTTACGTATATATATTTCAATCGGATTACATATCTGTCTTATCACTCTTCGATGTTTTGTATCTCCCAAGCCTGCCTCGAGGCTCTTGCTGCCTAACGCGGACAAAGAAAGCTCCTTTTTATGGTTTTTATCCTTAAAAACGGCTATCTGAGGCCTTATTGCCTCTCTTTTGCGCTTTTCAGGCTACCTTTTTAGAAGCCGGTAGGCTATCTTTTTATTAGCCTTATTAGCCTAATATGGCACATTAGGCCTATATTCAAGGATAAATCAAAGCTAATAAGCATTCTTCTCCTTACTTTTTGTCACATTTGCCCACCTTTAACCCCTATCATTTTGTCGATTTTCTCAACCACTCGTATCCCTTCCCACAAATACTCAAATTATGAGCCTCCTTTATTGAAGATTTCCTATACTATCAGCATCGGGCGCCATCAATAGTGGGGTAGAGGAGGGACAAAAATGCAATTAGGTCCTACTACCTTATTAATAATGAGCTTTCTGTTAGTCTGCTGCTACCATTGTTCTGCGCAGAAGGCAGTAAGGTGCTAAGCCAAGAACAAAGCTAAGGATAGAAACAATCGTACCGTAGGTCGTTATCTGGTCCATCGTAACACCGCCCACATTATTATATATATAGCCGTAAACCATGTTTGCGAGCGAAATAGCCACGTCACATCCTATCAAAGAAGCACCGTAAAGACGGATTCTCCCAGCATATTTCACCATTAATTGGATGCAGAGGATGAGGTTGGTAACGAAGAGTACGAGTCCACAGGCATTTGAGAACATTGAGAACTTACTTAAGGCTACTCCAGATATCCCGTTGCTCAACTCCTCTGGTGTGCATAAGAACATAGGGAGATTGGATGCTGCAGCAATCAAGAACGTTAGGACCATCACAACGATGACCGCTAATTGTGCAGTGAAATGCTTGTTACGACTCAAACACCTGCGGAACACCTCCAACATTGTTAACTCTGTCGCAAGAAGTGCAACGGCCTCTATCACTTGAATCATGGAGCTGCTCTGAAATGTGGCAAACGCCTGAGTGATCACTCCCTGACCCTCATTGGGTGCCGACGTCCAGTTGTCTATAAAACTGAGACCACTAAAAGCAAGGTATAAACCCATACTCCAATTCAGTACTTCACCCGCCTTAGATGAAACCGAAAAAGTACCTAATTTCATATATAATTATATTAAAATAGATTCAAACAAATACACACATAATGATGTGGTTATATTTTTATACTTGCAAATATACGCCTAATTATTGAAAGAAACAAATACATCTAAACATTTTTAATGAGAAAAATAAAAAGACAAGTAGGCATAAATACAATAAAATAAATACTCTTTTAAGTCTTAATCTTTATATATATTTATGTAGTTACACATCTAATAAATATATAAAACTATCGATTAAAAGACAACAACACATTAGAGAATACTCAAAAAGACACTCTATAATTATAATATATTTATATATTTACGTATTGATAAACATACATTCTGCAATTGAAATAGGTACATATTTACTTACTTGTATAATAGTATAATCAGCCATATACATAAATAAAGAAACAGTTATATACGTATTTAAGGAAAAAGGAGGGTATCATGAGCGAATAAAGGGAAATCCTCCTTCACGAGTTATGAGCATTCAAAATGATGAAAACTGAGAACAAAGAGACTATAAGAATGTACGACCAAAGTAGAACGAGAGGATTAGATTAGCGATAAAATGGGGTAAAAATACATTCATATATATAGTTGAATATATAAAAATACAGAATACTCTGAATCAGAGAGTAACAACTAATTGTTTCTAAAAAACCATGCAAAGCGGTCGTAGGAATACAAGATTCTAACAAAGAAAAACAGCAATTTTGAGCGATTTCATCGAACTAAAACGAAAATGAAAACTGTAACGAGCAAGTTAGCAAACAAACATCTATAACTAAACCTATAACTTTTAATCAAAGAAAAAAGTAAAGATATAAATAGTGATTTAGATAGATATATATAATTCTTACATTCAATAGGTTACAAGGATAGAACTGTGAAAAACGTAGGAAACGTTTGAAAAGAAACAAAAACGCTTCAGAACAGAGACTAAGAGATCCCTCTCCAAATTACAGTAAATGCGAAAAGTGGAGCGATGAAACCATAAAAAGAGTCAAAACGTAGGACGACAAAAACAAAAGTAGGGGAGGGTGGAGAAGTAACTCGGCACCTGTTGAAAAGAAAAAACACCTAAATTATCAAGAAAGAACAAATACAAATGTGTAAAAAGGAACGTAAAAATAACGACGTAATGAGTAATATTGTGTAAATAACAAAAGCGTATATTTGTTTATATGTTTATATATTAATTATAAATGAAGACTATGTTTTGCAAGGTAATATGTATTTATATAGTTAATTAAACATGGTATTATATATACTATTACGTATTTATATATTTACTGAACATAAACCATTAAATACAATAATCTATACTTATATAAATAATGATTTATATTATTAAGCAATAAAACAAAAGTCTACTTACATAAATAAAAAGCAAAAATAAAAACAAAGTAAGTAAACAAGCAAATCATTAAAGGACTAAAAGTATTTTTATATACTTAGATAATAACATGAAAATATGTCCAGATAAAGACATAAATAGATGGTTTTGTAATAGACAATAGGGATAGAATAGAGCAAAAAAATAAGGTCAACACTTGACGAAAATATGCTTTCGTAGACGAGAAATAACAAGGAAAAGCAACGATGAGAAAGTGCGACAAAAAAGTGAAAAAGGGACAGGGTAAGAGGAGACAGAGTAACAAAGGAAACAGTAACGATGGTTGGGAAGGGGAGGTGAAAGAGTGGATAAAAGAAGACAGAGTAACAGAAAGAACAGTAACGATGATTGTGTGGGGGAGTAAGAGACAGGATAAAAAGAAGACAGAATAACAGGGGGAACAGTTGTAACGGGTGAGATGGATAGGAAAAAGGCAGCTTAAAAAAAGGGACAGAATAACAGAGGGAACAGTTGTAATGGGTGGGATGGATAGGAAAAAGGCAACTTAAAGAGAAGACAGAATAACAGAAGGAACAGTAGTAACGGGTGGGATGGATAGGGAAAAGGCTGCTTAAAAAGAGGACAGAATAAAAGAGGGAACAGTTGTAATGGGTGGGATGGATAGAAAAAGGCAACTTAAAAAGAAGACAGAATAACAGAAGGAACAGTAGTAACGGGTGAGATGGATAGGAAAAAAAGCAGCTTAAAAAGGAGACAGAATAACAGTAGGAACAGTAGTAACGGGTGAGATGGATAAGAAAAAGGCAGCTTAAAAAAGAGACAGAATAACAGAAGGAACAGTAGTAACGGGTGAGATGGATAGGAAAAAAGGCAGCTTAAAAAAGAGACAGAATAACAGAGGGAACAGTTGTAACGGATGAAATAGATAGGGAAAAGGCAGCTTAAAGAGAGGACAGAATAACTCTAAATACATCTGTCAGCTCTTTGGATGCACAAAAATCTGTACTAATTGACGAGACAGAAACGAGTATTATTTATGAGATAATAAACAAGAAAAGCGCTAAATATATCCTTCTCTCTCAAAGTTCACAAATGAACAGAATTTACAGAGGGCTTGCACAGAACCCTAAAGGTGACAGAAATCACAGAGACAAAGGGACTGTGGGAGGAATAAAAATACTTGAATAAACAGAACAAAGTGATGGCACGTATAATGATGGATTATCTTTTACACAACGGAAAGAATATTTTACGCTCGTTAGATAGGTTTGGAATCATTCTTGGACCATATTCACACAAACAAAAATCGGTAATGTGCGTCGAAAGAAAGAGAACTGAACGATAAAAAAAATGAATACTTAAGCATGAGAAATAATAAACTAAATAAGACGTGCATATACCTCGATAGATTAATTATGAAACCGACTCACGTACAATCAAGCTATTAACAAAAGCGGAAAGAATCATAACAATAATTCGATAAAAGCCACTTCATTGAGCGATGTAATTACCTCGAAGAAATGAGCATATAACTCACAAGAAATCAAACAATTACACAAAGTGTTGAAGAGGACGCCCCTCTTGATACAAGAAAGGCCCCTTCATTACGCAAGAAAGGCATATTCTCGAACGTTGAAAGGCATGTTCTTAAATCAAGAGAAGCATGTGGAAAGTTTGAGAGAGGCAAAAGATTTGACAAACAGTAAAAGGGGGAAGGAGAGAGAAGGGTGGGGAGAAAGACTACCGAGATACCCCTATAAGAAAGAGGTATCAACTCCATTCCAAGCTGCCCACAGCACTGTCCACAGCTTGCCACAACAACGTCCACAGCTGGCCCCTCCCCCGTCCCCTCCCCCGGAGGGAAGGGGAGTGATCACCGAGATACCCATGTGAGGAAGAGGCCCCTCCCCCGTCCCCTCCCCAAAAGGGAGGGGCGTAATTACCGAGATACCCCTATAAAAAGGATGTAGGCTTCGTTGTGTCCCTTAATGGCAGTCATGTAGGGGTAACCTCACATACTACGCCCCTCCCTGCGGGGGAGGGGAGTGATCACCGAGATACCCCTATAAGAAGGATATCGGCTTTGTGTTGTCCCTTATTAGTATCTACGATAGTTTTAACGCTCTGTGATATCTGTATGCCGGAGACGTTCTGTGAGTTCGAAACTGTAAGCAAAAATGTTCTGTTAAATCTGTGAGATCTGTAAGAGAAAAAACTACCCAGCATGTTGTTTGTGTGTTGTCTCATAGAGTGGGTGCGTTCTATTTCTCACAGAGAACACAGAAGAACAGAACACACAGCATTCCACAGAGACATTAAGTCAACCGATTTCACAGAACCTTACAGCCATCTTTAGTTATAACGTTCTGTGAATTCTGTATGCCGGAGGCGTTCTGTGAGTTCGAAACTGTGCGCAAATGGGTTCTGTTAAATCTGTGCGCTCTGTGAGAGAAAAAACTCACCAGCGTGAAAGAAATGCTTACTCACACCTCGTGTCAGCAAGCCAGTAAAGGTAACCTCACATACTAACAACCAGCTGGCCCCTCCCCCGTCCCCTCCCCAAAAGGGAAGGGGAGTAATCACCGAGATACCCCTATAAAAAGGATGTAGGCTTCGTTATGTCCCTTAATGGCAGTCATGTAGGGGTAACCTCACATACTACGCCCCTCCCTGCGGGGGAGGGGTTGGGGGAGGGGCCACTGTCTTGTAGGGGTAACCTCACATACCACGCCTCTCCCTTTTGGGGAGAAGTTGGGGGAGAGGCCACTATCTATGTAGGTTTATGAAACCTATTCATCTGTGTAATTCTGTGAGAAAAAGAAAGCAAGAGACTCGTTGGATGTTTTATCTCTCACAGTGGACACAGAATGAGCAGATACTACTTTGGACTCGTGCGGAGCTTATCGATTGGGATGTCTCAAGTCATGTTCCCATCCAATAATTACTCCTAATTCCGTATGATCCATAATTTATTCTCTTGTGTCTTTGCTTTTCAGAAAGAAAAATCTATCTTTGCAAAAACCTAATAAACAGGACCTATGTCTATAATCATCACTGATATTTAATGGTCAAAGCTATGATGTCAGACTGTCCAACTATTGTTTTTGAACTATCTGTTGGCCGAGATGATTTCTCAAAGTAGTCTTTTACTGATGGATAACCCCTCCAATAATATCATTTTGGAGCTGATGGTGAAGACGGAGGAAAGCCCCATTGCGGAGAAGAAATGACCACTTACGTTCAGATCTCACCAATGGAAATGTCTATCAATAGGCGACTCAATATAGAACGTAGATTACTATGAAGGTGGAATAAGCGTCCGCAGGAACCCATGTAGATGAAAGAAGGCGTGGCAGAACTTGGCATACACCATCAATGATGCCTAATGGCTAAATCTGAATGAATAGAAATGTAGGAAGTTCTTTGTAGTTGAAGCTGTGAATGTCTATATAGTTCTTGGTAATTACAATGTGGGTGAAACCATAGAATTTAGCTTTAAGAAAGTAACAGATGAGGGAGTTTATTATGTTTCTTGTTCCAGATAAACGGATGGAAAAGGAATGGTAATTATTGGCAAAGTTGAACTTAAAAAGATGAAAATATGGCACAAATTAGAATAACATCACCGCAGGCAGTGGGAAGGGTAGCCATTACAGCAATCGTGCCAGGCATCATTACATATCATGTCTATTGGGATGGAAGAATAGAAAAACTTATTCCGAGAGCAATACAGAAAGGATATGAGGATAAATACAAGTATATCTATCATGATGAAAAGGGACAGAAGTATGAAATTGGCTTTGCGAGTATTAAACCTACAAAAGTGTATGGAGCGAAAAGTGGGACTGTTAATCTTATCGATTTAAGATGTGTACAGGACGCATATAGAGATGGAAATAGGCATTATAAACTAACGATAAATTCACAAAGAGACTATGCGAATGAGCACACATGGGCAAGCCTTTTAGGTGAAAAGTTAGAGGTCTGCTTTGATGATATTGTTTGTAATGGATTCAGTATGTCTGATGGTTCGCCGGTGGTAAGCTCTTCACATCTAAATGGGAAGAATGGTGATATAAGATATTTACGTAAAGATAGAAGTGGAAAGATATTAGACCTTACCGCTACTCCACACGAACTTGATATAAAAAGGCAAATTGCATGGAATGAAGCATTATATAAATTTGGTTGGAAAAGTTTATGAGGTCGGCCTTATAAGATAGGTGGGAACATATATGATCTACCCCATACTAAGAAATACCCTAACCATCATCACCATTTACATTTACAAGGATATTCACCCAACTTAAATATCATTAAGGAATGAGGAATAATATATTATTTATTTTACTAATCCTGTTCTCCTTCTACAATTGCTATGCTGCGAAAGAAAAGGGGAGAGAGAGCAGAGTCCATAATGAGAAATATATGTTCGCTTCTAAGGATGCTGAACAATATTACCAAATGACTCCTGACTCAGTGAAGTATGTTTGTTGCAATACAGACTCATTGCCAATGGCTATTTTTATGCCTAATGACCAACTGTGTAATAGTATCAAAGAAAACATATTTGATGTCAAATCAGAAGAAAAGATACCATATTATACCATAAAAACTATTGTATATAAGGATATAGTCTGTAGAATAATTATATACAACTACACGGGAGAAAGCGACATTGACTTTCTTAATATTCAGATAAACTCATATAAGGATAATAAACTTATTGACAGACTCTTATTAGACAGTCGGTTCATTTCTGAAATCATGTATTATAATGATTTCACCATAACAAAGGACTTTGTAATAACGTTACATAAATATCATAAGACCCTTGTTGAGATTGATGAGAATGGTGATATCATAGGAGGTGTCGTTAATCCCAAAGTTCGTATGGAGACTGTAAGATATATTCTTGACGACACAGGATTATTTCAACGGAAGAAAAAGGCTCTATAAAGAATGATGTGGGACCACCCTGTGCACTGGAGCTATCGAACGAAAAGAAGCGGCCCCTCCCATACCCCTATGGCTAATCATCAACACCTAACAACTATCACCCAACACCCTTCTTTAGCAGTAATGCTCTGTGAACTCTGTATGCCGGAGGCCTTCTGTGGGCTCGAAACTGTGCGCCAAAAAGTTCTGTTAAATCTGTGAGTTCTGTGAGAGAAAGAACTACCCAAGAACTGTGTTAGCAGCCTAATAGGGGTAACCTCACATACTACGCCCCTCCCTGCGGGGGAGGGGTTGGGGGAGGGGCCACTATCTTGTGGGTTCGAAACTGTACGCAAAAGGATCTGTTAAACCTGTGTGATCTGTGAGAGAAAAACCTCCCCAGCGAGTTGTTTGTGTGTTATCTCATAGAGTGGGTGCGTACTATTTCTCACAGAAAGACACAGAAGAACAGAACACACAGCATTCCACAGAGACAATAAGTCAACCGATTTCACAGAACGTTACAGCCGACAGAAGCCTCACCCCCAACCCCTCTCCGAATGGAGAGGGGAGTGATCACCGAGATACCCCTACGTTTCCTCCGTATGTTAAGCAGCTCATCTCCTATCATCAGCAGACCAATAGGGGTAACCTCACATACTACTCCCCTCTCCATTCGGAGAGGGGCTGGGTGTGAGGCCTCTGTAAACTCTGTATGCCGGAGGCGTTCTGTGAGTTCGAAACTGTACGCAAAAAGATTCTGTAAAATCTGTGAGTTCTGTGAGAGGAAAAAATATCAAGCATAAAAGAAAAGACTCCCCACGCCCCACACAAGCAGCCCAATAGGGGTAACCTCACATATTACGCCCCTCCCTGCGGGGGAGGGGTTGGGGGAGGGGCCAGTATCTTATGGGTTCGAAACTGTGCGCCAAAAGGCTCAGTGAACTCTGTGCGCTCTGTGAGAGATAAAACTCCCCACTGCGAGTATCCGACAATCTTTCTCTCACAGAAAATCACAGAAGAACAGAACACACAGGGTTTCACAGAGACATTAAGTCAACCGATTTCACAGAACGTTACAGCCACCTTTAGCTGAAACGTTCTGTGAATTCTGTATGCCGAAGGCGTTCTGTGGGTTCGAAACTGTGCGCAAATGAGTTCTGTTAAATCTGTGTGTTCTGTGAGAGAAAGAAATATCCTTCGTGAAAGATAAAACTCCACACACGACTCCCCAATGTTCTTTTTCTCACAGAAGAACACAGAAGAACAGAACACACAAAGGGCAGAAAGATAGCGGCCCCTCCCCCGGCCCCTCCCCCGAAGGGAAGGGGAGTGATCACCGAGATACCCCTATAAGAAGGATATCGGCTTTGTGTTGTCCCTTATTAGTATCTACGATAGTTTTAACGTTCTGTGAATTCTGTATGCCGGAGGCCTTCTGTGGAATCGAAACAGTGCGCCAAAAGGGTCCGTTAAATCTGTGTGCTCTGTGAGAGAAAAATATACCCTGCGACTTTAGCATACAAAACTAATGTGAGAGAAAAACCTCCCCAGCGAATTGTTTGTGTATCATCTCATAGAGTGGGTGCGTTCTATTTCTCACAGAAGAACACAGAAGAACAGAACACACAAAAGCCCACAGAGACATTAAGTCAACCGATAACACAGAGCGTTACAGCTAATGTTAGTTGAAAGGCCTCTGTGAACTCTGTATGCCGGAGGCCTTCTGTGGGCTCGAAATGTGCGCCAAAAGGCTCAGTGAACTCTGTGCGCTCTGTGAGAGAAAAACCTTCTCAGCGTGAGAGAAAAAAATCCCACACTGCGAGTATCCAACAATCTTTCTCTCACAGAAAATCACAGAAGAACAGAACTCACAAAGGTGCACAGAGACATTAAGTCAACCGATAACACAGAACCTTACAGCCAACATGCATCACCCAACACCCTTCTTTGACTAATCATCAACACCCAACAACCATCACCCAACACCCTTCTTTGGCTAATCATCAACACCCAACAACCATCACCCAACACCCATCAACCCATCAGGCAATCGCATTACAGCAAGTTGGCAAGGCTCGCATTTGTCAAGATAAATGACAACTTACGGGAGAGTAGAGCACAAGATGACGTGCGAACGGCTCACATGTAGAATTTTAGTAGCCAATCCGACAGAATCGATAAGCTCCCTATTAGTCGCCAAAAGCCGTCAGACGGGAATTAAGCAGCAGTCGACTTCGTCATTTATGGTACTTCTGAGGTTAGCGTCTTGGCAATAGAATCATATTTCGTCAACGTTATTAGACCAGGTGAAAGAAGCCCTTCGCTGTCGTGCAAGCGGCTTGACAGGGCGGACACACACAATAATAATACAGGAAAAGACTACGCTTTGAAGGGTTCTGATTACTTTATTGTAAACACAAAGAGTACGCATAAAATTCAACATCACAGGGGGTTAGACGTCATTTAAGACTCGAAAGAAAGCGTAAGAAATACTTACAGAACTGGGGACCACCGTCCGCTTAGTAGGTGTCAGTGCGACAAATAGGGAGAGAAAACTGACAATAGACGCACTAAGTATGTCGACAAAAAAGGAACATCTTTCTTTCTTAGCAATCTGAACGAACTGAACAGAGCGGCAAAGGGGCTGCGACAAATAAGGAACATGGCCTCGAAAGGGAGAAAGACGACAAATTGGGAATGTTTAGAAAACACTTAATAAAACACGATAAAAGACTGATAATCAGTAGAGCTATAAGCAATCATGAAAGTAAAGTGCGACAAAAAAGTGACAAGTTTTGTTACTTCTTCAACGTAAATAACGCTATTCTTCTGCATAAAAGGCTTATTATTAATGAGTTAGAACATTGATAGAGAAGGAAATAGTTAAAAATACATTCCCTATCTGTCGCACGTACTTTGTAGGCGAGAAAGCTACAAAAAACAGGCGTAAAGACTCGAGGATTGATGACAGGCGACTAAAAGGGAGGAAAAACTCGACCGCTGTGAAGAGTGAAAGACGACAAAAAGGGAGGTCGCTTTCTGCCGTTTTTGGGGGTTGTGAAGAGCTGCTTGAGGACACGAAATGGATAGTAAACTGAATACAAATCGACGATGAACAACGACTAAGAAAATTATGGTCAAACGACTTGAAAAGTAAGCAAACAAAAAGAGGAAAAACTTAGTTGGTACGTAGAGGGGTAGGGGTGAGATATAAAGATATTCTTATAAAGATACATTTTTATATATTTCTTACCAAATGAAAACTAAAAGTAGTATAATTATTGATAGCTATGAATAACCGTATATATTGTTTTTAGTTGATTAGCAAGTACTTAACACGATAGTAATTATTTATATAAAGATATATTTATAATCATTTATAATCACTTAAAACATCATGTTAACTAACACAGAAAGGCGACAAAAAGCATAGAAAAGACGAAGGAGCAGAAGATAAAAGGCCTCGGAAACGCATCTTGCATGGGCTACAATTATGGGAAAACGAGCCATGAAAAAACTGAAAGAAAAGCTCGAAAAACGACAAGAAAATGGTGCCGAAAAGATCGAAATGAGCTATACGTATTGGGCCATCCGTGCCGCCGAACATCTGAGAACGTTGTCGGAAAACGGAGGGCGTGGCGTGAGGAGGGGGCGAGAGGATAAGTGCGACAAAAAGGGAGGGTGCATTAGAAACTTGTTTAAAATCGTCTTCACACACGGCAAGAAATTCTATATACTTTTAAATTAAAAAACTTCTTCTCAGGTTAGATTATCGTTATACAATCTTTATAAGACTTAGTAAGGACCGTTGAAACATTTAACACTCAACGAGTTAGAAGGCCGATTGACGACAAATTAGTAAGTTAGCGGCGACAGATAAGTAAGTATGATGCGACAGAAAAGTAAGTATGGTGCGACAGTTTAGTAGCTACTTGGGGGGTGTAGACGACAAGTTAGGAGGTTGACTGCGACGAATAGGGAGGGAATCGTGGGTTGTTGTGAAATAATTATACAAATAAGTAGAATTTTGAGGGGTTTTGTTTCTTTTCTCTCTGTGTGTTGTCTGTGTTTGTGGCTGAGGACTTCTAAATCTTACCTTATTCTCTTCTTTTGTGTGACATGTTAATGACTTGTTTTACTGATAGTTATTTTTTTGACGGTAGAAGTGGGTGACAAAAAGGGAAGAATTAGCGTTGCAGTGTTTTAGACAAGTACCGACAAAAAAGTAAGATGATAAAAATAGTTTACAAGAAGACGGATTAACGAGTGGACAAGGGAACAAGTTAGTTGTATTAATAGACATGGTAACAGGTGAACAAGTTCGGTGAGTAACATTGTAAGTTGACGAGTTGAGGAGTGGACAAGGGAACAAGTTGGTGGCGAGAGGAGACAGGGTAACAGATGAACAAGTTCGATGAGTAACATTGTAAGTTGACGAGTTGATGGGGAGATGAGTTAACAAGTTGGTTGTATTAATAGACAGGGTAACAGATGAACAAGTTCGAGGAGTAACGGGCAAGTTGACGAGTTGACGGGGAGACGAGGGAACAAGTTGTATGCGAGAAGAGACAGGGTAACAGATGAACAAGTTCGGTGAGTAACGGAGAGGGGAGAGTGGGCTGGGGATGGACGGGGAGTGGGTTGGGGACGGAAAGAGAGCGGGCTGCGGACGGACGGGGAGTGGGTTGGGGACGGAAAGAGAGCGGGCTGCGGACAGAAGGGGAGTGGGATGGGGGACGGAACGAGAGCGGGCTGCGGACAGAAGGGGAGTGGGATGGGGGCAGAAGGTGAGTGGGATGGGAACGGAAGGTGTGTGGGATGGGGATGGGACGGGTGTGGATTAGGAGAGGAAGGGGAAGGGGTGGGGAGAATGGAAGTCATGTGAGGGGGAGGAGTATTTTATCTTGATGTAAATTTGTTTTGCCCCACATGAATGCAATGCGTGCGTATTAAGACAGAAGAAGGGGCCTTTCTGTATTTGAGAACATGCCCTTCTTGCTCTAAGAACATGCCCTTCTTGAAGCAAGACAGGCATGGTCTTGAATGGTATGTGTAATAGTCTGATTCCTTGATGATTGTGGGGTTTTAACTGTGGGAAGTAATTCCTTGGGAGAGGGGGCTATCTGGGAGTTTTGTCTCTCACAGAACTCACGGATGAACAGAAGCCTATCTGCGAAGGTCTTAAGCCGTTGGGAGTTTTGTCTCTCACAGAACTCACAGATGAACAGAAGCCTATTTGCGAACGTCTTAGGTCGTGGTATGTTTTATCTCTCACAGATTTTCACAGATGAACAGAGGCCTTTCAGTGAACAGGGGGAACCCACAAACGTCTGCAAGCAGACGACAGATATCACAGAACATTATTGCTAACGTGAGCAGTAACGCTCTGTGTTATCGGTTGAGCGTAAGCCCTTTACAGCCTCACCCCCAGCCCCTCTCCGAATGGAGAGGGGAGTGATCACCGAGGCTACCCCTCCTTCGCTGCTTGTGTCGTGATGGGAATGTACCATTAACTTGCCCCCTCTGTAGGTAATCTTTAACACCCAACATTTAACACCCAACACCCAACAATAGCTGAAAGGGTCTGTGTCATCGGTTGACTTAATGTCTCTGTGGGCCTTTGTGAGTTCTGTTCTTCTGTGTAACTCTGTGAGAGAAAGAACGCACAGGCTCGTAGGATAATTTATCTCTCATAGAGTTCACGGATTTAACGGAGGGCTATCTGCGAACGTCTTAAGACGTAGCGTGTTTTATCTCTCACAGATTTTCACAGATGAACAGAGGCCTATTTGCTAACAGGGGGAATCCATAAACGCCTGCAAGCAGACGACAGAGAGCACAGAATTTACAGCCATATATTAAGAGTTAATAGCTATCTGATGATAAGTATCAGGCTGGATAAGTGCGGAGGGTAGACGAAAAAAGGAATGTTTGCAGGTAATGTATTTAGCTATTGAGTCAACGTTTTAGCATTAAATATGTAGGGGGAGAAAGTACGGAGATGAGTGAATTGGAATATACAGACATGTAGAAAAACCATGAGTTTTACTTGTATTTTGGTTGATAATATTGTATCTTTGCAGCAGAGAACACAGAGTCTATGTTGGAAGGGATTTCTAACAGTGATGCTGTACCGCCCTCTTTGCAGTAGGATGAGCGTCTGCATATAAGTACGATAATTTCAAGCTCCGCAGCCGTCCTACCTTATATAGAGTCGTATCCTTACGGCTCTTTTCTTTTGAGTAGGTTGTGGAGACCAAGTAAGTAACGGCTCGTGTTATTTTGTTCTGGCGCAAAAAAGGCAGATAATATCTTGTGTAATTAAAATATTATTACGATATTTGTATGCAATAAAGACCTATGCTTACAACTAAACGGCTATAATCTATAGATAGATAAATACTTTTTATTATAGAAATGGTATCGTTTTCTCTATTTTAAGAGAATGTGATGAGCTGTACACAGAAGTGATATGAAGCTTTTTCAATCTTAGGAGTAGGATAAAAAGTCAACCTTTAGGCTATTTTATCCTTGTATGGCAATAAGGCTTTTGCAGTAAATATTCATTTAACTAATTTCTAATTCTTATTGAGTAAAGATGGAAGTAGAAAGATTACGTCAAAGAGCAAAGAAGAAATTACTTCGTGTCACCTTTCCTGATGGGAAGGTAATCTGTTGTAGCAAATCAGTAAACACGATGATAGAGGCTTTGGTAGAGATAGGAGCCGAGCGGTTCCCCTCAATAGAAATGACGATGTGTCACCTCCCATTACTATCTAAGACCATCTATCCACAGTATAAGGAGTGGATGAAGCCCATATGTGACGGTTGGTATCTTAATACACAGGCTGACACGGAGACGCGCTATATGCAACTTCGTTCTATCAGTCAACAACTCTCCTTGGGGCTCGTCTTAGAGATGGGTGTAGGCTTTGAGGTGCAGGCCGCATCTACGACGGAGAAGAAGCAGCGCACACGAGATCGCCTTGTTGTAAGGTTTGCCGATGGTGAATGTTTTGATAGTGTAAGAGCCTCGGAAACCTATCTTGGGACGATAAAGAAGTTGGGCGTAGAAACCATTATGCGCAAGCATATCCCATGGGGTAATTATGATCTCATTACTTCTACACAACAGACTAAGTATCAGGTTCAGATAGGTGACAATAGATGGGTGACGGTTCCAACAACAACAAAAGACAAGGCAAGAGTGCTTAAGGTTATATCCGCAATGCTACATATTAAAATCGAGGTGACTTGCCTTTGAATTTTGTTGTTTGAGCTTTATGTTTTGACGTAGTCATAAGAACAAGTTGTTTGTAGAGAAAGATAGAAGGTTGTTCTGTCAAGAATCGGATAAATGTTCGAATTGCTTATCGCCCAGTCAACTAACATCGCAAGTTCAACATAGAACTGCAATCCCAAGTGCTGGTGTAGCTTAATAATCTATACCTGAAAACACCGAGGGGTTTGGGGGCGAGAAGCCCCCATGA
>QWCO01000492.1_pt1 | contig 17228 bp, 12 predicted proteins | sample 1972611 | NCBI WGS metagenome assembly QWCO01 (sample SAMN09866706, study PRJNA288562) | Human oral metagenome isolate term1_saliva, whole genome shotgun sequencing... | reverse complement strand
CTATTCAGTTCTTGTTTGAGTTGAGTGAGTTACGGGTGGCAGGATGCGCGGACAGCGGCGTAAACGGTGAGTGAGGCCGATACGTTGGGTTCCCTCCCCCGTGTGCGTGAGTGAGACGCAGGATACCGGGGTGCGGGTGTCTGTCGGGCGGATGCGCGGTGAGTGAGACCGGCACGGTTCGGTTCCCTGACCCAGTCATCTAGCGTACCTTAAGGTCTCCTTAAAGCGAAGACGAAACGGCGGTGATTTTACGCCCATTTTCGATGTTCAACGAAGTAGGGGCGATATCTGGCAAGGTTTGCCGGAAGTTGGTACGCCGGAAGTTGGTACGGGTTTTCGATGGGGCGGCCTCAGCCGCTCTACGCCGGGGCGTTCCGGGATATGGAATATGTGGGGTTCTGAGGTTTTATGTGCGACACGCCGTTTCGAACCCTTTTCAAAGAGTTATAGTTATTGGTACCCTATCACTGTTTCTATATCCTCAACAAAGGAGTTACCCATGGAGGCCAAGGAATTCTCTGAGAAGGCTCTCCTCTTTTTCGCCAAGTCCAAGTACGCCGACCTTTTCGGCGTAGCACTGGTTATCGCCATCGCAGTCGCATCAGGATACCTGGGCACCCGCCTCGACAAATACGTCGACTGGGGCCCGATTACGCCCTTCATCCCCCTCGGTGTGATTTCCGTGATTAACGTGGGCATTTCAATGATGTCTACCCGCCTGACCGGCCGCCTCTCAAACATCGGCAACGTGCTCGGCATTATTAACACGGCGCTGTCTGGCGCGATTGACTACATTCTGGGCAACAAGGCGGCAATCATCACCTACCCGGTGACCTTTATCGTGTACACCTTCGCAATTCGTAGGTGGCAGAACTCCGAACGCGGCAAGGCAATGGAACCGCCGACCGGCGCTAAGGGTCAGCTGATTATTAGCGGTATTGTGGTGGGCTCGTTCGCGTTCTCCCTGGTCGCGAACTACATTGGCTACGGCGGCAAGACCTCGTTCCTGTTCTGGATCACGACCGTAGTGTTTGGCCTCTCCCTGTCAGCAAACATTCTGAACGCGCTCAAGCTCACGATGCAGTGGCAATTCTGGTTCCTGTACAACACAGTGCAGTGCGTGAAGTCGCTAACCCAGGGCAACTTCGCGAACGTCGGCAAGTACATTTTCTACATCATCAACAGCGTGGCGGCGCTCCTGCTGTGGACCCGAAGCGGCACCGCAACCAAGGGCACCCTGGCGGTGGCGTAAGGGGCGGTTCCCTGGCGCACCAGCTACCGCATATCCACCCAGCGATATGTAGGCACTCATAATAGGTAGGGAGGGGCCCTCCGGCAATACGACCGGAGGGCCCCTCCTCTGCATTGTGCGGGCATATTTGCCCGCTTCGATAAGCGGCTAGGTTAACCCAGCGGAATCGCGCTACCCTTCAGAACCTGACGCTCAGGAGCCGAATCACTACCCACCTTCGCGATGGGGAAAGCAACAAACGCCTGAACGCCCTTCTCACGAAGAATCGCCTTCTCATCCGCCAGCTCGGACACGAAAATGTCAGAGCTCAAAGAGCCGCGTTCCATCGCCTTACCGAGTTCGTCAACCGCCCTACGGTAGGGGTGGCTGCGCAGCACAGTTCGCAGCCGGGCGGGCGTAACCCTTCCGGAGGATACCGGAAGCACCATGAGCCGCGGGTGCAAAGCGTTGTACGGGTACGCACCGGGGGTCACACCAATCCGGTGGATCTGGTGAATCACCGGGAAATTCGCAACACCCACCAGCGCACAGAAGGCGAGCGCGGTATCGGTCGGCTGCGGGACAGTAAAACCGGTTCCGGTTCGGGATTCCGGCTTATTATCCAGCGAGTCGTACAGGGTCTGCCCGGTAATGCCGCTGAGCGTCGCGGAAGGTTCCCAGGTGGCCAGGTCCGCGCACATCAGGCGCAGACGGTCCTTAACGAACTCCTGGCCCTTGTTGCGGGTCTTCATCTCCCAGCGGGATGCACCGTGGTCGGGGCGAGGAGCCTTGGCTTCAAAACGCCAGTAGGCAGGTTCGCCCAGGCCGGAGATCCAGAGCAGAGACAGTAGGTCGTCACGTTCCATCAGCGCATCCAGATGAGCCTGTCGGGTCTTCTGGTGAGAAGCCCAGTCGTCCGGGTACTTCTCCGCGTCGATTCCTCGAATACGCGGGGAGAACGGGGAGAAAACAGCAGCTTCCTTACCCGCACCGTAGGACTGGTCAACGTTCACCCAGCTACCATCAGCAGCCAGGGAAGAAACGTAGGAGTGCACGCACTCGGTAATTTCTTCTTCTGACACGCCTTCAGCATGCATCTGGGCGCGCGGCTGACCTTCCTGAGACCAACCGACAGTGACGGTTCCGGGGTGCTTCTGCTCAACCATCAGGGACAGCCCGTAGAGGGCAAAATGGGTCAATGCCGAGGTGTAGTCACCGGCAATAGTCAGCGTTGCCATTAGTGTCCCTCCCGTGAAATCTGGGCGTCTGCTGCGCGTTCAACAGCCTCAAGGTAGGCGGTAGCGTACGGGCCGTAGGTGCGGCTCGTCTGCTCCATGAGGTTATCCCAGTAGCCGACGTTGAAGAGTCGGGTTGCCTGTTCCTTGAGCGCTTCGTAGTCCGTTCCCTCGGGCTGGTAGCCTTCCTTGAGCAGGAAGCCTGCGTCGTGGTCGAAGGAGAACCGGCCGTGACCGTGACTGCAGCCAATGATGCGCAATACCAGGTCGCGGTGCTCCCCCATCTTTTCGGGCGAGGCCGCAACCATGAGTGCAGACAGCTGCTCGTGACGCCAGCCCCTCGGCAGGGCGCTACGACTACGGGCGCGGTACGCCTCTGCCACGGAACGGTGGCCGCTCTTTGCAAGCGCCTCGGCATCCGGGTCTGCACCTAGCATCTGCTGGAAGCGCAGGTCGCGTTTGCCCTCGTCGTGGTACTTTGCAGCCAGTTCCAGGGCCTCTGAGAATTCCGGTGCCAGGCCGAGGTTCTCGGCAAGCTGACGGGTACGCTCAGCAACATCGTTCTGGTGGTCGTCCAGAAGAACGGGGCCAGTCAGCGCCAGTTCCTGAGCGATATCGGAGCCTTCAATAGACTTTTTGTCGTCGGTCACGTCGGCGTACCAGGAAATAACTTCCTGACCGTCCTCAGCCTCGGTAGAAAGCTCAGAAGCAATCCTCTTCTGGCCGCCCGAAGCTTGGCTGTCAAGCAGTTCTGCTACCTCTTCGGGAGAGAGACCCAGATATTCCCTGAAGTCTTCCTCACGGTCCACGCACTTCTCGTACACGTAGAGCTTGATGCCCTCGGGGAAGGGCACAGCCTCCAGCTCGTCCTTCTTAGAAGGCAACTCACGCTGAGTCACAGCAATGTTTTGGTTCGTGAACGGAATACTCCCCGTATCAAGAATCAGAACGTCACCGGGAGCCAACGTCTGGTTGTTCTCTTCACCCTGGTCAGCATCCTGCCACAGGGAAATTTCACCCTGACGGTAAAGGAACTTACGCGGCTTCACGCCGTGCTCATCCTGGTGGTCCAGAATCTCCTTGAGAATCTTCAGATTCGCGGGGAAGGTTTCCTCGTCGCGCGGTGCGAAGTAGCCGGTCTTGAGAATCTCCATGGCGGCAGAAGTGTTGCTCGGCAGGTTATCGCGCACGATAACACCGCCCATCGCGGTTTCCGCCTCCAGGGAGTCGTGCAGCCACAGGTCAAGGTCCGGCTCGTCGTAGGGGTTCTCGTCGGTACGTGAGAATTCCAGCAGGTCAGACCATTCCGGTCGCTGGTAGAGCAGACGCTCCGGGGAGGACTGTACCGGCGGGTTCTTCACCATTGCAGCGGGGTTCACCGACGGGTTCTCAGCATCGTTGAGCGCTTCGAGCCAACCATACGCATTGCTAAGGTCGACCGCCTTGTAGGGAGGCGCGTCCTTCTTTACCGAGTCACCGCTCGCAGGCTCAATAACGACGACCTTGGAATCCGTACGGTGGCCCAGACGGTTAACACGTCCGAAGCGCTGCGCCAAGGAAGAAGCAGGAGCCAGCTCGGTCACCAGGTCAGCAAAGTCAACGTCAACACCGACTTCAAGAGTCTGGGTGGCCACAACAACCTTCACGGACTCATCGCCTTCGGTAGTGAAGAGATCGGGGTGCAACTTTTTCAGGTCGTACGGGCGCATGCGTCCTACGAGAAGCTGAACCTCTTCCTCCTTTCCAAACACCTTATCCTTAACGAGTTTCTCCTTGATAGAGATAGCCGTCCGCACATGGTTGACGATACAACCAACAGTGTGGGCTTCCTTGGAGTCTTCACCCGCCTCACGGTGGGCAAGGAAATCCTTAATGGCGCCCACAGCAGCATTCACGGTCGCAGCGTTACCGGGCTTGCCATCCCACTTATCAATGGGGTGGAGCACCAGTTCCTTATGCGAGTAGACACGATTGCGTAGCTCTTCATCATTCGGGCTGTCGAGAGCCTCAATGTCCACGCCCAGCGTGGTTGAATCGCTATCCCCAGTGGAGGGGGTAGCAGTCGTCTCAACCACCTGCAGGGTAGGAACACCCAGGTCAACCTCGCGCTTCTGCAGCTCGGCAATACGCTGAGTGGTGTGCAGCAGCTGACGGTTCATGTGTGCCTCATCGAGCACCATGACGGTGTCCATGGTCAGCAGGGCGGTCTCACGCGGGCGGGCAGCCTTGGTGCTGCCGTAGCCACGGAAGAGCGCTCGCGAACCGTACATATCCGGGGTTGCGGCAATGATTGCGCAGGCCGAAATGTCGGTCACCGGCAGGGTTCGGTTCGAGAGTTCGCCACGGATATGACCGACTTCGAAGGGGCCAATCTCCTGAGTATCGTTGCGGGTCTGGAAGCTCTGGAGAGCTTCAGCAACCCTACGCAGAATACCGGGCTCGCCGGATTCATCAGCGAGCGCATCCTTCAGATCGCCGAGAATCTTGTCGGCACGGGTTGCCTGGCTGTCGACCAGCGCACGACGTCCCACGGTCACGCAGAGGCGACGGGGAACGCGCGGCGCGGCGCCAACCGCTGCGAGCGCATTCGCGAAAAGGTGGATATCAACCACGGAGGACTTACCGGAGCCGGTCGGTGCGTTAATGCGTTCCGGCCATACACCGTGCTCGCAAATGTGGTCGAGCACCTCTTCCTGCCAGCTGAAGGGCGCGTACCCTCCATTGAGTGCGGCAAAGAAGTCACCGAACTCATCACGAGTGATGGAGGGTAGCGCAGTAGTGGGGCTAGTCATGCTCTTCCTCCTTCTTGCGGCGGTCGTATTCTTCGGTGGGCACGTCGAACGGAACCAGCAGGCCGCCGCCCATGTGGCGGGACTGGCCGATGGCTACGAGGGTCGTGTCCGTTGCCAGGTTGCCGAGGTCTACAATGCCGCGCCACGGTTCTGCGGGCAGAGTGCGGGGTAGCTTGTAGGCGTAGGCGGCGGGGTTCTGGGTTACACGGTGTGCTTCCAGTACCTTAGCCTCAGCCTTTTTAGCGACCTGGTCCCTCAAGTTGCGAATTCGTTCGCGTGAGGTTTCAGCCTCGGGCGCTTCGAAGCTGTCACGCCACACGTAGGCCATGGAAAGCAGAGCGGCGTCAGCGAAGGTCCAGGCCTTCGTCTCAGCCTTCTTCGGGCGGTTGAAAACGCGCGATTCGGGAACGGCCGCGCAGAGGGTACGCCACAGACGCTTGTACCCGGTCTTGGGAGCATCCCAGAAACCCTGTGCGGGCAGGCGCTTCTGACGAAGCTTCACGGTCAGTCGGGGGAAGTCCTGAGCGTAGAGAGTTTCTACGCTCCTGAGAGCGATACCGAGTTCTACTGCCTCATCGGTCGGGGCGCTTGCCGGGACCAAGACGAGCAGGACTCCCCTAGACTTCACCTCACGACGCAGGTAGTCGGGCAGGTAGCGGGAAGGCAGGTACTGCAGCGCCAGGCTGTTGGCAGGCTTGTGGTCCTTGGGGTACCTGCCGGTGATGAGGCTGGGCGCGCCGAATCCTGCGGCAGCTACGAGAGTCTTGTGCAGCAGGGAGCATGCCTTGACGTACTGTTCGGGCTTCAGCTCTTCACCGTCTACTTCGAGGAGCCACAAGTATTCCCAGGGGCTGGTGGAGGTTTCAGCCTCCACAGGCTGGTACTTGATGGATCCCAGGGCTGCGGTGGGTACCGGGGAAGGATGCAAGGTGTCTTCTTTGTTGGTCTTGTCCGCTGATTTGGTGGGCACCTTGACGGGGTACGCTTCTGCGTGGGCACGCATAAGCGCATCAATTCGACCGGGTACGGGTACGCGGACGGGCATGCCGCCTGCTTCGAAGGGGCCCGACTTAGTGTCGATGGTGTGGGTGGGCTCTACCTCTCCGGTGTAGAGAGCGGTGAAGCTACTGGCTTCTCCGAGGGAGGGTACTTCTCCGCAGAGCTGGGTGATGGTTTCCGCGATGTCTGCAGGTACCTTATCGTACTGCCAGCCGATGGTGTCGGATACTGCCCAGCCGTCGGATACTGCACGAGGCTCAGTCTGCCGTCCCTTGGCGGAGCGCGCTACCTCGCGGTACATGAATCGGCTCATCTTGTTGCGTGAGCGGTACACGGGGCACATGTCGGGAATCTGCAGCCCGGTCGGGGGGTTCTCTTCAAGCCACTTGAGGGCCTTGAGAGATTCTTCCGAGGGGGCGAGCTGCCCGTTTTCGATAATTGCGTGAGGTCCCTGCGCGGCCGCGCTGAGGAGCGCGGCCTGCAAGCGGGCAGGGTCGGGGAAGGCGTCGGGGCTTCCGTCCGCCTTGTGGCCCTGGTATACGCCGAGCGGGAACCTCGCGAGAATTCCGAGGTTCGTCATATTATTCAGTGTCCTCCGCGGTGGCGTTCTTGATGATGATGGAGTTACCCTCGACGTTGAAAGTCTGGCCATTCCAGTCAGCCACGCCAGCCTTCTTGGCATTCTCGATAGCCTCGAGGAGCAGCTGGTCGGTGTCTTCAACGGTCAGGGGCGCGAAGGGCTTCTTCTCACCGAAACGCTGGTCGAGGGTGACAACGGGTGCGGCGGATTCAATCAGGTCGCAGTTAGCGCGGATGTAGAGTTCACGCTCCGCACGGGCAATAGCGTTGAGGCCAAGTGCGGCAAGAAGTGCACGCGCGGCAACATTCTTGGTCTCGTCCTGACCGAAACGCAGCTGACGCAGGGTGGCGAGGCTCAGAACCCAGGAACGGATGATACGACGGCATGCGACGGCGCCGGTTTCTTCGAGCGAGGGCGGGATGCTACCCAGGCCGATACCAGAGGCCGATACGTGAGCGGCATCCTTGTTCTTTGCCTTGGAAGCAGTCGCGATTGCATCACGGTTCTTCTTAATGTTTTTGGGGCTCAGTTCCGCTTCCTGGTCGTTGACCAATGATTCCATATCCTTGGGAGCAAGCTTTACGCTGGCGGCTACGGCGTCGACGCGGGCGCCGCCACGGCGTGCCTGTCGGTGTTCAGCACCAGGATCCTGGTCTGCGAGAACGCCGATGATTTCACCGACGAGGGCGCTACGCAGGCGAACCTGGTTGCTCTTGCGGGTGGAATCCCATGCGCCGAAGAGGAGTGCTGCGGGGGCGGTGTTGAGCAGTGCGCTCATGTCTGCGGGGGTGCAGTTGCGCAGTGCGCGGTACTGTTCGTTTTCGGTGACATGCTCACCATCGATGGTGCCGGCGCGGAAGTGGCCGTCGAAGACGCGGTGGGAGAGCTCCATGTCGGTGTATTCGACGGGGCCGTTTTCGGTCTGGTAGGTGACGACGGCGCGGGGAATCTTGACGGCTGCTTCGTCGCCGTACTGGCGGCCCTGTTCGATGGCGGCTTCTGCGCGGTTGAGTTCGGACTGCTTGCTGTCGATGAGGACGACGGTCTGAGGCTTGCCCTTGACAGCCTTCTCGGCGTCCTTGGAATCTTCTTCCTTCTTGGGTTCGTCCTGACCTTCAGGCTTCTCTACGATGTAGCGGGTTTCGTAGGCAAAGACGGACTTCTTGTCATCAACGAACTTGGCGGGTGCCACGGATGCGTGGGGGCCTGCTGCGGGTTCGAGTTCGGTGATGGAGGTGATGACGGAGCCGCCGCCGAGCTTGACGTTCTCGATAAGGTCGGCGAGGGTGATCACGTTCTGGGACATGGTTGTCTCCTTATATATTGGGTGCACGTTTGCTTCGATGCGTTGGACGTGCACGTTTACTTGTATAGCTTTAAGCTACCTTGCTTTCCCGAATAGTGCGCGTGTTTTCGTCACGTCACTGATTCGGTGTGCCGTTTCCTTCTTCCCCTGTGCTGTCACATCCCGTGTTTTGGGTGGTGACAGCACAGGGTATAGAAGGTATAGCGTAGCCACACAAGCGGTCAGTATGCAGGCAGATTGGGAGGCCCCTCCGTACTGCCGGTATACTGATTAGGTTATGTCTGCGGCAACAGGCATAACCACCGCTTGATGCGGTTTCACTATTTTGAACAAAAGCCGCCCGTTGCGCTTCGCGTAGCGGGCGGCTTTTTACTTCTTGTGAGTAGTCGGACCATATCCTTCACCTCCAAGGTTGGGGCTAGAGCTACTCCAGTGAGTTACTGAAGCAATCTCCAAACCAGTTGATGTCTCAACCATAGCATTAAGATTGCACCCAGACAAACCCCCTTCGAACTTCCCAAAAAATTTTAATATATAAATATTTGACCCTCCGCCAGTAAAATTACCAGCGAAGGGTCAAATTTTTAGAGAAAGCTCCGGCGATTTCCATCGCAGGAGAAGATAACAGCAATAAAGGCTTCCCAAAAAATTTTAATCCCTCAATGAAAGCTCGGGCTATACAGCACGGTAGAGATTTGCTCAGGAAAGAAGCACGAGAAGCCTCTGGAATATCAGCTGTTCCTCCATTATCCCTACCTCTCCTCTACGACGCAATCGGCTCTCTTCTCGGCTCATGACTTCACCATAGCGCTGTTACAGATTACGCGCATCCGATTTGGTCATTTCAGACTCAGATAGCGAGCAAGAGGAATCTACAGTGTGTGCCGCGCCTAGCCCATCTTCATGTTTTAAAGACGAAGCGCCCCGGTCTAGAAACCAATCTGGTTTCCAGAACGGGGCTACGTAACCCGCGTGAGACTTCCCAATTCGCGTTCAGAACCATAACGAAAACCCCACCCATGGTGGAGAAATCGGATAATGATAGGAAATATATTTTAGGAATACATTGCCTCAATGAAAGTCCCCACCCGGAGATGAAGAAATAGCTAGCTAAAACTAGCATGTTATGGCGTAGTAGAAACTGCTATGGCACGAGATTCTCGCAGATTACGTATCCAAAGTGTACATCACGCAGTATCTGTGTCTACCGCAGCATCGTCATCCAAAGGTGGAGAAATAAGCTGGCGGCGCCACCTACCCCTCTCAATGAAAGTCCCCACCCGAAGGCAGGGAAATCGGGGTAAGCCCAAGGTGCATAGGCTTAAAGTTTTTGCCTCAATGAAAGTCCCCGCCCGAAGGCGGGGAAATCCCAAGGGCTTTAGCCGCCCGTGGGTGACTATGGTGCCTCAATGAAAGTCCCCGCCCGAAGGCGGGGAAATGACCCTCTGCAGCCACCCCTAAAACCGCTAGTCCCTGCCTCAATGAAAGTCCCCGCCCGAAGGCGGGGAAATTTCGCGCCAGGGCGAGAAATAGGCCCGCGCTCCACCAAAGCCTCAATGAAAGTCCCCGCCCGAAGGCGGGGAAATGTCAGCGGCACGCTCGGCGGTGGTTTCTTCCGGTTCCGCCTCAATGAAAGTCCCCGCCCGAAGGCGGGGAAATGCGGGTCGACGGCGGCGATTTCACGGGCGGACTTAATGCCTCAATGAAAGTCCCCGCCCGAAGGCAGGGAAATCGCGACGCTCCAGAAGCCAATCGGTCTTGGCCATTGCGCCTCAATGAAAGTCCCCGCCCGAAGGCAGGGAAATGCCATGCGGCACCGGCCAATGGGACACGACGCGGTCGCCTCAATGAAAGTCCCCACCCGAAGGCGAAGAAATCAGAGAGCAGATCGTTCAAGCACACCGGCACCGCCTGTGCCTCAATGAAAGTCCCCACCCGAAGGCGGGGAAATAATCAGCCGGCGAACGAAGCGACACAACATCAGTGCTACCTCAATGAAAGTCCCCACCCGAGGGGGAGGAAATTTGCCGCCTGCGGGGTCATTCGGGCTGCCCCCATGCCCACCTCAAAGAAAGTCCCCACCCGAAAGCGGGGAAATGTAGGTGACCGGGTGCCCGTCAAAGCTGCCCTGAACCCCTCAATGAAAGTCCCCACCCGAAGGCGGGGAAATCTGGGCACACCAGAACGTGTCCCTGCTGTTGACCTTGCGGCCTCAATGAAAGTCCCCACCCGAAGGTGGAGAAATCAAAGACCATCAAGCCCATTAAGGTTGCGGCGCTGATGCCTCAATGAAGGCCCCACCCGAAGGCAGAGAAATTTAGTGTCTGCAGACGAAAGCCTCCAAAGGTCATTATCCGCACCTCCCAACCAGTCCGCAACCAGATTCGTCACCGCCCCTCCCCTGGCCTATAGAATGAGCGCATCCGATTCGGTCACCTCGCGCGCCCGGCCGATGTAACTGAAAGTCGGCTCATCAAGCCGGGCCAGCAGCCCCAGGTCGCAGAAGAGTACTGAGTCCTCGTCCGGATCGATGATTTCCTGAACTTCGTCTTTGATTCGTCGCACCTTGGCGGGGGCCGCATCCACAATGAAGACGCTGTACTGAATACGGTCCCCATAACTGAGAATGAGCTTGGCCAGTTTGGTTCGCCGCCGGTCGCTGGGCACGTCGTAAGCGATGAGTGTTCGTCGGGCGTCGTCACGCATTATCGTACGGTCACCCCCGTGTACTCGCGGGTGGTTCCGTTGATTACGCCCAGGAGCATGCGGGCCTGCACCTCAACAGCGCGGCGCCACGTCACCGAGTACCCGTAGGTGGGGTGGGTAATCTCCGTGGCCATACGCTTCTCGAAAGCGGCGATGACGGTTTTCCGTCCTTCGGGTGTGAGCCGGTAGCTTCCGCCAACCGTGGTGAAGTGCGCCGCCTTGACCTGCTTCCTATTAATAAGAGAAACCACCACAGAATCCGCGATGACTGCACGGAACTCTTCCATGAGGTCAAGCGCGAGCGCAGGCTTGTTCCGTGAGCTGCTGTGCAGGAACCCGGCGTGCGGGTCGAGCCCGCAGGTGAGGATGGCGCGAATACATTCTGAGCTGAGCATCCCGTAGGCGTAGTTCAGCAGAATGTTGATGGGGTCGTTGGCGCCTCTCCCCTGCCGCCCGGCCCAGGTCCAGCCGAGTTCGGCGAGTGCGTCTTCTTTGAGCATGGTTGCGAAGTTGCCGAAGTAGAGCGAGGCGGCTTCACCTTCGATGCCGAGTAGTTCCGGGATTGAGGTAGCCTGCGGCGTGTGCTTCTGGATGTCTCGCATGGTGCGGCATACGTCTGCGGCGTGGCCGTTACGGCGCAGCAGGGTCGCTTGGTTTGAGATTTTGCTGGCAATCATGGCGCTCGCTATGGGCAGGTGCCCCTGCGCTGAGAGGACATGCTGTTGCACGCGGGCCAGCCCATTCGGTCCGGTACCGGGTTGCGACCAGCCGTAGACTCGGCCGGTGCTGGAGCACCAGATGATGGTGCAGTTGCGCCACATGAGTTCTCGTAGAAGCGCGGAGGAAACGTCAATGTTTCCGTGGACCACGAGGCTGTGCACGCGTTCGAGGGGTACGCTGCTGATTGTTTCACCGCGGTGTTGCACGATGAGGCGTCCTTGCTGGACGGTCGCTCTTGATCCTTGCGTGGTGAGGTGTGCTACTTGGCTGTCGGGGTTGCTGGCGACGACGCGCGTAATGTTTTCTTTTCCGTGGGATTCGTCGGGTAGACACACGGAGATATGGGAGCACCAGCTGCAGCGGGGTGAGTCTTCGAGGGGTTGCGGTGCTGTCGGGTTGTCGATGAGTGCGCGGGTGGTGTGTACGTATTCTTCTGCGGTGCGGGTGTCTTCATCTGAGATGTCGACGGGCACGGTTTTGTTGTGGTTGGTGAAGTGCACCGCGCATTCACTGACGGTTTCGCCAGCTTCTTCGAGGCAGATTTTTTGGAGGGCGAGCTGCACCCTGTGGGCTGGTGTGACGGAGGCGTTGCGGCGTACGGGTGTTGCTTTGTATTCGATGATGCGGGTAGAACCGTCTTCTTGGGGTTCGATAGCGTCGCACCGTCCGGTGAGCCCGAGACGTGTTGATGAGATCGTGACTGCGCGCTGTTGCGTGCCGCGGGATGTTTTGGGGTCGTCGACTCGTTTGTGGGCGGATTGCCCTTCTTGCATTTGTGAGGTGTCGGTCTTTTCACCGTTGGATTCAATCCATGCGCGGCGGGGGCAGTACACGGTGTGCATGACGAGTGAGATAGGAAGTTCGTCGCCTGCACTGTAAGGGGTAGACATCGGTGTCTCCTTGGTGTGAGCGAATATGGTGGGCAGTCAGCTTTGACTGCTTGGTTTTGAGGGTAGCACCACGGTGTGGTGTTTTGGCTTATCAGCGAGTTTATGACGCAGGGTCGGCGTGTTGAGTTTTCTGCTTGGAGGTGTGGATGAGGCGGGTAGCAGCTGGCGGGTGGGGTTTGCGGCTGGTGTTTTAGCCTGGTTGCTTCCTGCGCTGCGAAAAAGGAAAAGCTCCGTTCCTGGACTGTGATGGGTCCACGAACGGAGCAGAGAAAGGTTAGGGAAAGCCCCTCCAAAAAAGGAAAGGTTGAGGTGTTGCCCGCGCAAGCCGGGATGAGCCGCCCGCCTCAATGAAGGTCCCTACAAAACTGTAGGGAAATGCGCTACCGGGTCAGTGACTGCTGCCAAGATCAGGCCTCAATGAAAGCCCCTCCAATAAGGAAGGGAAATTTGTGGAGCCACCAGGCATATAGCCGGGGCCAGTCGAACCTCAATGAAAGCCCTTCCCAAAAGGAAGGGAAATATCTTTTCGGGATTCGGGACGAACGTTTCGGTCAAGCCTCAATGAAAGCCCTTCCCAAAAGGAAGGGAAATATTCGGCTCCGCAACAAAAATGTGAGTGAAGCCCGTGCCTCAATGAAAGTCTCCGCTAGAAAACAAAGAAATGCGCGAAAAATGACGGCGGTCAGACGGTCACACCTCATGCCTCGATGAAAGTCCCTCCAAAAAGTAGGAAAATGTCGGGCGGGATTCTGGTCTGCAGTAGATACGCGGGCATCTTAAAGAAAGCCCTTTCCAAAAGGAAGAGAAATCAATCTGGGACATCCATACCAGCATCATTCGCGAGCCTCAATGAAAGTCTCCATTGGAAAATGGAGAAATAGTCAGGCGCTCATCTGCCAGAGTGCGGAAGCGGTTGCCTCAATGAAAGTCCCTACAAAACTATAGGGAAATTGGCAGAACCTTGCGCGTGCGACGGGCTCCGGCAGGCCTGGATGAAAGTCTCCATTGAGAAATGGAGAAATTCAATAATCCATCAGCGTTTATTCTGGGCCTTCCCGGGCCTCAATGAAAGCCCTTCCAAAAAGGAAGGGAAATTCTGGTCGCTAATGGTGCGAACTCGTTTTTTGACGCGCCTCAATGAAAGTCCCTCCGGAAAGGAGGGGAAATTGCACCCCGCCTCGCGTACCGGCAACACTTGGGGGCCTCAATGAAAGTCCCTACGAAAAAGCAGAGAAATACGGATTTCCCTGCGGAGACGAGTCCGCTTGCGGCGCCTCAATGAAAGTCCCTACGAAAAAGCAGAGAAATTCCAAACGCTGCAGAAGAGCCAGCACCGCATCCAGCCTCAATGAAAGCCTCTCCAAAAAGGAAGGGAAATGCTTGCAGACCAGCACCCAGAGCTGCGCATCCGCAGCTGCCTCAATGAAAGCCCTCCCGAAAAGGAAGGGAAATGTTGCTGTGGAAGCTGATTGGACTCCGGTCATCAAGCCTCAATGAAAGCCCTTCCAAGAAGGAAGGGAATTCCCCAATCTCGCATCATCTTACTACCCGAGGTGTCCAGACCTCAATGAAAGTCCCTACGAAAAGGTAGGGAAATCCGGGGTAACGGTCCGTCTTGACCTTGAAGTGGTCCACGCCTCAATGAAAGTCTTCGCTAGAAAGCGAAGAACTACCCAGCCAGTAGAGTGCAGTAGAAAGACCTTAATGAAAGCCCTTCCCAAAAGGAAGGGAAATCAATCTCAATTGTAGCGCTCGGGGTGCCGACCATGAGGCCTCAATGAAAGTCCCTCCCAAAAGGAAGGGAAATTGTCGTAAGCGCCCGAAATGTAGAGGCAGAGGTGGGTGCCTCAATGAAAGTCCCTACGAATAGGTAGGGAATAGCCAGCGGCGATACATGCCGTTGGTGCGGCCACGTTGTGCCTTAACGCAAGTCTCTCCTGATAGAGAGAGAATATCTCATAATATACACCTGTCTCACTCAGTGCATGAGTCCTCAATAAAAGCCCCTCCAAAAAAGGAAGGGAAATACCCCAAAAACAACCCAACAACCCGCGCATGGGTACGGCCTCAATGAAAGCCCTTCCGAAAAGGAAGGGAAACCCCGTCATGGAAGACCACGCGCGGGTGTGCAGCGTTGAAGCCTCAATGAAAGCCCCTCCAAAAAAGAAGGGAAATCTTGAACGCGGCCGCATAGATCAGCGAGGCCACGGGCTTGCCTCAATGAAAGCCCCTCCGAAAAGGAAGGGAAATTGAGTCTTCACCATTTCGCCGCCGCTAATAAACGGCTTGCCTCAATGAAAGCCCTCCCAATAGGAAGGGAAATTTTGGTGCGGGTGTGCTCTCCGCGGCGGCCGTCCCAGCCTCAATGAAAGCCCCTCCAAAAAGGAAGGGAAATTGGAGGGCCTCGCTAACGCTGGTTCGACGGACACGGCCTCAATGAAAGCCCTCCCAAAAAGGAAGGGAATTGGAGTGCCTAGGCTGAGGATTTGAAAGAGCCTTCTGGGCCTCAAAGAAAGCCCCTCCGAATAGGAAGGAAAATGAACCAGACGTAGCCGTTGTTAGCGACATAGCCGTCGCCTCGATGAAAGCCCTTCCGGAAAGGAAGGGAAAATGACCTGGTCAGCAGGAATAGTGCGGGTGCCGTAGGCGCCTCAATGAAAGCCCTCCCGAAAAGGAAGGGAAATCCGGGGCGGATACTGAGCGGCCCGGCCTTGGCACCGTTGGCCTCAATGAAAGCCCTTCCCAAAAGGAAGGGAAAGAGCTGGTGGGTTGCCAGGGTGGCATGCACAGTCGCGCCTCAATGAAACCCCTTCCAAAAAAGGAAGGGAAATCGCGCCGCTGACGGACGATAACGGCAACCCGATCGAGCCTCAATGAAAGCCCCTCCAAGAAGAAGGGAAAATTCGCCGTTGCGCTCAGGGAAATAATAGCGGAACGCCTCGCCTCAATGAAAGCCCTTCCCAGAAGGAAGGGAAATTGGCCCGACAATTGAGAACCTGCGGGTTTGCGGGCCTCAATGAAAGCCCTTCCAAAAAGGAAGGGAAATCCTGGGCGACCAAGATCTTGTCCGCAGGCTGCTGCTTGCCTCAATGAAAGTCCCTCCCAAAAGGAAGGGAAATCTGCGTTGGCTCGTGAGGGCATGCTCGGCGAATCTGACCCTCAATGAAAGTCCCTCCGAAAAGGAAGGGAAATGTAAAGTGCTTGACGCGCCCCGCGCGGGTGCTATGAGCCCTCAATGAAAGTCCCTCCGAAAAGGAAGGGAAATTTACTAGATATTTTTCTCAGCCGCTTTGTTTTGCGCCCTCAATGAAAGTCCCTCCGAAAAGGAAGGGAAATACGAGAGACATTCAGACATGCCGCCACTGCGGGGAACCCTCAATGAAAGTCCCTCCGAAAAGGAAGGGAAATCCCAGCGTATGGAGCGTGAACGCCTAGAGGTCGAGCCCCTCAATGAAAGTCCCTCCGAAAAGGAAGGGAAATGACCAGGCAGGTTTCACCCCCGGGACCGATGCCTGCCCTCAATGAAAGTCCCTCCGAAAAGGAAGGGAAATCTTCTTGCTGCTGGCGGCTATCGTGCTTGTGCTCGCTCCCTCAATGAAAGTCCCTCCGAAAAGGAAGGGAAATCCTTTTGGCGGGTCTGCTACTGGCTGCGGCAAAAACCCTCAATGAAAGTCCCTCCGAAAAGGAAGGGAAATCCGCGACTCGCGAGCATGACACAGAATCCACACGACCCTCAATGAAAGTCCCTCCGAAAAGGAAGGGAAATGGTCGTGTCCACCGTGAAAATGCCGGTGCCGGTTTCCCCTCAATGAAAGTCCCTCCGAAAAGGAAGGGAAATCCAGACAGAGACCTCAGACATGCCGCCACTGCGAAGTACCCTCAATGAAAGTCCCTCCGAAAAGGAAGGGAAATGGTCTAGAGTTCGCCACTCGATTTGTAGTACGCATGTGGGCCCTCAATGAAAGTCCCTCCGAAAAGGAAGGGAAATTAGCGGTCAATGCGGCATCATTCAAGCTGATACCCCCTCAATGAAAGTCCCTCCGAAAAGGAAGGGAAATTATTGCGTCGAGGTGGTCGGCGGTGAATGAGAGCGGCCCTCAATGAAAGTCCCTCCGAAAAGGAAGGGAAATTCAGCCCCCACTAACCGACCCGCTCTCCACCTACACCCCTCAATGAAAGTCCCTCCGAAAAGGAAGGGAAATTGCCGCGCGGTAGCGTGAATCTCGCTTGTTGGTCCCCTCAATGAAAGTCCCTCCGAAAAGGAAGGGAAATCCGCAGGGCTGGTTTGCCCTTTAGCTCTTCCAGACCCTCAATGAAAGTCCCTCCGAAAAGGAAGGGAAATCGTCAGCGCGTTGTACCGTTCACCTTTCTTTCTCTTGTCCCTCAATGAAAGTCCCTCCGAAAAGGAAGGGAAATCTAATGGATCCGTTCACGGGCTGGGTCTGCTGCTCCACCCCTCAATGAAAGTCCCTCCGAAAAGGAAGGGAAATAGCTACCCGAAAATAGCCCGCAACCATGCGGCAGAAACGGGTGCTTCGCGAGAACCTCGCGGAGGCTACACGCAAAATTATACACTCCAACCACATCTACCCCCGCATAACTCCCTGGCAAGGGAAGAAACCATGCGAGCGACACGCCATGTTCCCGTCACGTACCAGGTTCTCGCTCACACAAAGACCCCCGCCGGGTGCTTCCTAAGCGACCCGGCGAGGGTCCTCACGTATGAGAGGGGTTGGCGCGGTTCAGGTAAACCAGACTAACCAAGCTAA
>QWCO01000489.1_pt1 | contig 17304 bp, 14 predicted proteins | sample 1972611 | NCBI WGS metagenome assembly QWCO01 (sample SAMN09866706, study PRJNA288562) | Human oral metagenome isolate term1_saliva, whole genome shotgun sequencing... | reverse complement strand
GATTGGTAGCGCAACTCCTGCTGGTTGGGTAACTGATAATGGTGTTGCTTTCACTAAGTCAGGCGATCATCTCTTCTCTGTTGAGGTTCAGTTGGCTGAAGGTGAGATGAAATTCATGCTTGATAAGTCTGGTTTCTCTGATGAAAAGCCTTATTTCTTTGCGCCAGCAGAGAATACTGAAGTGAATGAACAAGGTGTTGCTAACGATGCTCTTGCCTACGGTACGGAGAAGAGTTATGGTGACAAGAAGTGGAAAGTGACCAAGGCTGGTAAGTATAAGTTGACACTCGACTTAAAGAATAAGAAGTTTAAGGCAGAGTACTTAGGTGCATAACTCCACTAATATAATAAGGTAGCTGTAAGATTATAGGCTTACACTCCTGATACAAGAGTGTAAATAGAGATACGATAAATGTCGACTCTTGCAGCTGCCATTTAATAACTACTTATGACAGAATAAACAACAATGAAGAAATATATATTTGCAAGTTTAGCATTCGCTGCTTTGCTATCCAGTTGTAATAGTAATGAGTGGGATGTCACCAGCGACTTGAGTGTCGATAAGCAGGACCCTACTGTTGGCCTTACACCTGTTGCAGAAAAGGAAGGTATGGATTATGCTCCTCTTTATTGGAGTGTATATGGTAACCTCCGAGCACAGGAAAAGGCGGGCTCATTCCCAAATATCTTCACAGAGAACGACTGGGATGAGACAATCGATTATGTAGTCACTAACCTCAAGTCACATGGCTATGATATGCTTGTTACTGATGGCTTCGCTGCCATGGGCGGTGATGATGGTTACATGACACGTTACAGTCACTCTACAAAGGATGAAGGTTCTCCAGAGATACCTTTGACTACTATCGTTGCAAAGCTGAAAGAGAAGGGTCTGAAGTTAGGTGTGTATGACAGTCCATTCTGGTTACACTATTCTAACCCTAATGCAATCATCCCAGGAACAGACTCTATCACAGTGAGCAGTCTTGGTTATGACCCAGCAAAGGACAAGGATGTGAAGTATCCTACGGCTAAAGAGCAGTTCGGTTGGGTAATGACTGACCACCCAGGTGCCGAACAGTTCTTTGAAGGTTTCTTCAAACACTATGCTGACTTAGGCGTGAAATTCGTGCGTATGGACTTCCTCTCTTGGTATGAGGATGGAATGAATTATACCGACGTTATCGATAAAGGCTTTGGTCGTGAGCGTTACGTGAAGGGTATGCAATGGATCAACAAATATGCACAGAAGTATGGTGTGTATGTTTCTCTTGTAATGCCACACTTGCGCAATGACGCTATCATTGAAAAGTACGCTGGTAACATGGTACGTATTGATGCCGATGCACTTGAAGGTAGTTGGTATCGTTTCTCAGATAACAACCGTGGTAGCCTTCGTGGTGGGTGGCCTAATTCAGAGAACGCATTTGATGGTTTCATCAACTGGTCAAAGATCTCTGGTCGTAAGAAGATACGTCTTGATGGCGACTTTATTCGTATTGGAAGCTATGCGGACGACAATGAGAAGATGTCAGTTATCTCTCTTCCTTTGATGGCAGGTGGTCCTATCTCTATCACAGATATGCCAACTGGTAATGATTTGACCTTCTTCCAGAATGACGAATTACTCGCTTTGCAGAAGGACGGCTTTGTCGGTAAGCCATTGGAGCGTAACCTTTGGAACACAGATGGTGAGGTGTGGTACGGACAGATGAAGGATGGCTCTTGGGTTATCGGTCTCTTCAACCGTGATCAGGCAGCTGCAACTCGTTCTATCGACTTGACAAAGGTGGGTATTACTGGTACTTGGTCTGCACGTGACCTTTGGAAGCATGCTGATGAGGGTACTGTAAGCGATAAGATCGAGGCTGTCATCCCAGCACATGGTTGCAAGATTATTAAGCTGACAAAATAAGTCTTCTCCTTTCTGATTGCTTAGGTCAGGAGAAGAAAGTACACAATTGGGCCAAACGGAGTTATCTGTTTGGCCCGATTTTTTATTGTTGTGGCTATTGAAGTTATTAGGATTATTGGGCCTATAAGGCCTATAGGCCTAATTAGCCTAATATCCAAGGCAAGACTGGGCATTATCATTATTGGGCCTATAAGCCTTATAGGCCTAATAAGCCTAATATCCAAGGCAAGGCTGGGCATTATCATTATTGGGCTTATAGGCCCTATTGGGCTAATAAGCCTAATGTCAAAGCCAAAGTAGCCGCATTACCATTCGGGGCAATGCGGCTACGACCAAATATTCAAAAAAACAATTCAGAGAGTGTTAAAGTTTAACGCTAAGACCCACATACCATGTTGCGCCGTATACTGGAGCATACATGAAGGCTGCGTCATCTGTATGCTTTTCGTCTTGAATGTAGCTAAAAATGTTCTTAGCACCAGCATAGACAGTACACATACCGAAGCGTTTTGCAGCACGACAGTTGAAGAGCATGAAGGTGTTAGTCTTCTTTATCTTTGACGTTGCACCATCGTCTTCAGAGTTGTAGTCGATGTACATTCGTCCTTGCAATGAGCTTGTGAGAGAGAAACTCCATGTGCCAGGTGTATAATCGAGGTCGATATCGCCAGTCATTGCAGGGAAACGAGAGATGTTACGACTGTCCTTAGCATACTGCAAACGCTGTGGGAACTCCTTTACAGTCTCATCGTTAGGGTCCGACCAGTCAGCACGCTCATGCTTGAACTTACCTTGATTGAAGGTCCAGTTGACGCCAGTATTAAAGTTGCGGAAGAGGTTTGCTTTTGCACCTAACTCCACTCCCTGTACGTAAGCATCGTCGACATTCTCCCACTGATAGGAATAACCGAATTTCTTAACCTCATCGTCTGCAGGAGAGAACTGAATCTTATCCTTCAAGTTGGTGCGGAAGATGTTGATGCTGAACTGATACTTCTTTGCATAATAGTCTGCTGAGAGGTTGTAGCTGATAGCACGCTCACCCTTGAGGTTAGATGACTTCCACACACGTGGGGAACCACTACAGAGGTGAAGGTCCTCAGAGAATCCGTAAGGAGCACGGAAACCTGTACCTACATTAGCACGAAGAACGAGGGAAGGAGTAACTTCGTATTTAATAGCAATACGAGGATTGACAGTTGTCTTACTGAATTTCGTTGTTGGGAAGGCACTATCAGAAACCTTTACACTGGTAGCATACTCCTCACCAGAGCTATGAGAGTCGACACGGATACCCGGTACAACGGTCAACTTTGGTGTCACGTTCCACTCATCTTGTATGAAGAAGCCAAGCTCGTTAGCGTGCTTCTTACCGATAGAAGTGTAAGGAACGCCATAGTAAGGACTTGTCTTCTCGTCCTCAGCAGAGATGACATAGAGTCCAGTCTCACGCAAACGAGTGAAATAACCCTGTACACCACCAAGCAGTGTATGGTTGCCAAGGATAGAAGTGAAGGTGAGCGAAGGTGTTACCGTATTCTCTTTAGCGATGTATGGACGCATCATAGAAACGTCAGGTTCCGCACCGTCCTCATCAGGATGTGCTGGATCCTTGTGAGAATCCATATAGTCATGGAGGAAGGTATCGTTAGTTGCCTGTCGTTTATGGTACACGTAAGCTGTCGTAAGGTTCAGTTCTGAATGCTTACCAATAGGTAAGGTGTAAGCAAGGTCAGCTGAAAGGCGGTTGGTGCGGATGTCTTCTGTTCCGTCAGTATATGGGTTCAAGTATTGATCATTCGTCATGACACCACCGAAGCGATGCTCATCAATTGCCTTACCACGCAGTATGAGTTTATCGTTCTTAGCAAAAGGCTGATAGAAGTAAAGACTGAAACCAAGATTATTCATCGTCTCGTCCACACGGTCAGAGATACCATCCTTATGCTTAACCTCCTTACGTGTCAGACCGTTCTGTGTGCGGTCGATAGCATCCATCTGTGTACGCTGTGCGAATACACTCAAACCGATGTTGTTATAACGCATAGATCCAGAACCCTTATAGCTCTTAAAGCCAAAGTTACCAAACTGAATATCACCTGTAACAGATGGCTCGAAGGTTGGTTCCTTTGATATAATGTTGATAGCACCAGCAACAGCACTACTTCCATAGAGGGCTGAACCTGCACCCTTAACTACCTCAAGACGGTCGATGTCATTGGTTCCAATCTGCTGTAAGCCGTAGACACCAGCCAAACCAGAATAGATTGGCTCACCATCAATGAGTACTTGTGTGTGTTCGGCACCCAAGCCTTGCATACGAACCTCAGAGAAATTACAGAACTGGCACTGCTGTTCTACACGAATACCAGGTACACCTTCAAGTGCTTCGTATAGGTTCTGCGCATTCTTCTTTGTGATAGCTTGTGATGTCAAAACCTCCGTACGGATAGGCACATCCTTTACGAAGTGACTGGTGCGAGTACCAGTTACAACGACCTGGCTCAACTCCAAAGGGTCTTTCTCCAGTTCAAAGTAGACCTCAGTACCTTTATTATTAACCATGTCTACCTCTTTTTCCTGTTGCTGATAACCATCCAGTGTGGCAATGACAACCTGCTTACCCAGTGGAAGATTACTCAGTTTGAAGTGTCCTGTAGCATCGCACTGAGTCTTGAGGTTGGTACCTTTTACTCTAATTACAGCATGTGGAAGATGCTTCCCACCTTCTTTAGCTTTTACATCACCGAAGAGCATTGCATCGGTATTTTGTGCCATGGCCACTATAGAACAAAACATGGCCGTTAAGATTAGTAAATACTTTTTCATTAGTAATTATTTGGTTTGTAAATAACATCGCAAAGTTATGCGATTATTATTAATGTGTCAATACCTAATAGTAGGTAGTTTGACTACTATAAGACTAATGAAACTAATGGAGATGATGAGCCTGATAAAAGTCAGAAGGGTAGTTTTTCTTGTCAATTTAGGAATAACTCTTGGTGAATTCAATATTTTCAATTTACTTTGTAGGCAAATAATAATCCGAAGCTATTGAAGACAATCCTCACAATAACAGGTTCAGATAGCACTGGTGGGTCTGGTGTACAAGCTGATATCAGGACGATAGTGGCCTTAGGGGGCTATGCCGTGTCGGCTGTTACATCTGTCACGGTGCAGAACACCTTAGGTATTCAGGCCTTCTACGACCTCCCTGCGGAGATTGTAAGGGGTCAGATCGAGGCTATAATCAATGATATGCAGCCCGACACAGTAAAGGTTGGAATGATAAGAACTACTGAGACGTTAGCTGTTGTGGTAGATGTACTGTTGAAGTATCGTCCTCATCATATTATCTACGACCCTATTGTCACAGCGAGTAATGGTGACCGACTGTTGGCAGATGATGTGATAACGCAGATACGTTGCCGACTACTACCTTTGTGTTCACTTGTCATCCTACGAGAGGGGGAGACGGAGAAAATCTTTAACAGTCCTTCGTTGAAGGGAAAGAAAGAGACAGATGTTTGCACCTACGTGCTCGACGACCCTTTACAACACGGTCTTGCCAATAGTTTCTCGTCGTCTCTTGCTGTCTATCTAAGCCAAGACGAGCCGATGGAGCAAGCTATAAAGCATGCACGAGAATATGTCCGCACACTTATAACAAGGAAGAGTGACATCAGTGGACGCAGTAGTCAGCTGTATTATGAATTCTTAGAAGCAGTGCAATTACACTACCGTACGAATCGTGATGTAGCTTTCTATGCTGATTGTCTGAATGTCTCTCCACGTTATCTATCGCAGGTAGCACATCGGATATCGGGTAAGTCGCCTAAAAATATTATCGATCATACACTTGCAGACGCACTTGCTTGTCAGCTTCGGACGACACAAAAGACAATTCAAGAGATAGCTTACGAGCATGGATTTGCCTCACAAGCACAGTTCTCTAAGTTCTTTAAGAAGCTGATGGGGCAGAGTCCGAGCGAATGGAGACGGACGTAGGAGGGGGGACCTCCCCCTGCCCCTCCGAGGGAGGGGAGAGCCTAACGGGATATAGTAGGGGCAGGTCTATAATTTCCCAACCTATTTCTCTTAAGTAGGGGAGAGCTTAACGGGATATAGTAGGGGATAGATATCGAACTCCCCAACCTATATCTCTTAAGTAGGGGAGAGCCTAACGGGATATAGTAGGGGCAGGTCTATAATTTCCCAACCTATTTCTCTTAAGTAGGGGAGAGCCTAACGGGATATAGTAGGGGCAGGTCTATAATTTTCCAACCTATTTCTCTTAAGTAGGGGAGAGCCTAACGGGATATAGTAGGGGATAGATATAGAATTACCTAACCAGTTTCTCTTAAGTAGGGGAGAGCCTAACGGGATATAGTAGGGGATAGATATAGAATTACCTAGCCAGTTTCTCTTAAGTAGGGGAGAGCCTAACGGGATATAGTAGGGGATAGATATAGAATTACCTAGCCAGTTTCTCTTAAGTAGGGGAGCGCCTAACGGGGTATAGTAGGGGATAGATATCGAACTCCCCAACCTATTTCTCTTAAGTAGGGGAGCGCCTAACGGGATATAGTAGGGGCAGGTCTATAATTACCCTACCTTATTATATTAAGGAGGGAAGGGCTTTATCAAAGTGAGGAGAGCCTAACGAGGCAGAGTTGAGGACAGCATGAAGGCTTTTGAAGCAGGTAAATGCGAGCATTGTCCTTACGATTCTCTGCTCGTTCCAAAGCGAATTTCTATTATTAACTAATACATGTATTTCCTCATGCACATTCATTTATGAGTGTAGCAGGGTAGGAGAACTAAAAAATTAAACTATTATGGCGAATAGACAAGAACTAAACCGCAACCTTGCCCAGATGTTGAAGGGCGGTGTAATCATGGACGTAACCACACCAGAGCAGGCTCGTATCGCTGAGGCTGCAGGTGCTTGTGCAGTAATGGCCTTAGAGCGTATCCCTGCTGATATACGTGCTGCTGGCGGTGTGTCACGTATGAGTGACCCTAAGATGATCAAAGGTATTCAAGAGGCAGTGACTATCCCTGTGATGGCAAAGTGCCGTATTGGTCATATTGCTGAGGCTCAGATACTACAGGCAATAGAGATTGATTACATTGATGAGAGCGAGGTTCTCTCTCCTGCGGATAATATCTATCATATCGACAAGACCCAGTTTGAGGTGCCATTCGTCTGTGGTGCACGTAATCTGAGCGAGGCCCTGCGTCGTATTGCAGAGGGTGCAACGATGATACGTACCAAGGGCGAGCCTGGTACTGGCGATGTTGTACAGGCTGTTAGTCACATGCGTCTGATGCAGAGTCAGATTCGCGAGCTCGTTGGAAAGCGTGAGGACGAACTCTTTGAGGCTGCTAAGCAGTTGCAAGCACCATACGACCTCGTGAAGTATGTACATGAGAATGGCAAGCTTCCTGTGGTTAATTTCGCTGCAGGTGGTGTGGCTACTCCTGCTGATGCGGCGTTGATGATGCAGTTAGGAGCCGAGGGTGTGTTCGTTGGGTCTGGTATCTTTAAGAGTGGCGACCCTGCTAAGCGTGCGGCAGCCATCGTGAAGGCGGTTACAAACTATAATGACCCTAAGGAGTTGGCAGCATTGTCAGAAGACTTGGGTGAGGCTATGGTTGGTATCAACGAGCATGAGATTGAAGTGCTCATGGCCGAGCGTGGACAATGAGAATTGCTGTTCTTGCTCTGCAGGGGGCGTTCTTAGAGCATGAGATGATGCTCAGAAAACTGGGTGTCGACTGTTTTGAGGTGCGCCAATTGGAGGATTGGCAGCAGGAGAAAGATGGGTTGATAATCCCAGGGGGCGAGAGTACCACCCAAGGAAAACTCCTTCGCGACCTTGGTTTGCTTACTCCTATTCGTGAAGCGATAGAGGGAGGGCTGCCTGTCTTTGGTACTTGTGCGGGTTTGATACTCCTTGCTCATGAGGTAGAGGGGAACAGTCCGTCTGCTCCTGTCCCTCCTCGCTTGGCTACAATGCACACGACTGCTGCCCGTAATGCTTACGGTAGGCAGTTAGGAAGTTTCCATACGGAGGCTTGCTTTAAGGGGATTGAGGGCGACATACCAATGACCTTCATTCGTGCACCTTATATTAAGGAGGCAAGCGAAGAGGTGGAAGTACTCGCAGAGGTCGATGGTCATATCGTTGCCGCTCGTCAAGGAAACCAACTTGTCACAGCTTTTCATCCCGAGTTAGACGATGACATGCGTGTGCATGAATACTTCTTGAAGATGGTGAAGAGTAGATAATCCTTAGTTCCAAAGTGTTTCTTTGGAATGAAAAAGGGATATAGATTAGATGTGTATAGGCTGTTATGGATGCTCATGAGTGTCTGTAATGGCCTATATTTGTATCTGTAAGTTGCTTTAATGTCCCTCTTCTTATTGTTTGATTTGCGTTTAATAGTGATAGAGTTTATCATGCACACTATAGGTTTGTGGGATACCCACTATAATATTATAAGGTGAGGAAGGTTTATGAAAAGCGTCATGATAATGGATGAAATTTCTTTGGGGGATGGTGTGATGCGTGAACTTATCCCTACAAGAATACTGATAGAGAGAGAAAGAATACTAACCATACGGATAGGAATTGTTGATATTTTTCGTTAATCATTTCCCCTTTCATTCGAGAAGAGGCTGATGTTGAAATAAGAAGAGGCTCTTCTACATTCAAGAATATGCCCTTCTTGGGTGTTGAATATGCCCTTCTTGAAGCAAGAAAGGCGTCTTCTTAAACGCAGCTTGTAACCTATTGATTTCTTGTTGGTTATAAAGTTGGGGGTGGAGAATGTTATGCACTTGTTGAGGGGATGATAGGCTTGTTGCTATGTAAAGATATTTTGCGCTCTTAAATTGACCTTCGAAGGGTGAAATGCTTATCGAGGTAGTTCATATAAAAAGACTATAAAAGATGATAGGGCACGTTCGTTCGGCAAGAGACGCAGGCGTTAAGGCTATAAGAAACATCCGAAAGCATAATGGGAAGGACGGATGAAACGAGTAAGATATGAAGGAGTAAGGGTTATGAAGATTGTTTTTCGGACAGCATAAAACAGTAGGGTAGAGTCGTGTTTATTGTTAGAAAGGTTATAGTACGAGACTTATAGGTATAAAAAAAGGACTACCGCTGTAGTCCAACCTTTGTTAACCTTAAATCTAATACTATGAAAAACACGATGCAAAGATATGGAGTTTATTTCATATTTGCAACTTTTTCAATAGTTATTTTGGGTTTATGCGTTATTATTGATTTATATCAAGTAAATAATATAACAATGTGATAGTTTGTAATCAATAAGCTTCAAAAAGTGTAGTAGGCCTGTTAATGCCTCAAGAACTGTTTCTAAGACAATTAAGCGACTACTTTTTCCTGTTGAAAGCTATCGTACCAACGTCGGATGCGTCTATCGCTTTTTAGGGCCACAGCTATCTTGTATGCGCTCATAGAACTGTCCGAGGATATTGAGCATATCGTCGGGCAAGTAGCTGATAGCCTTCTCTATCATCCATTCTGGTACAGGATAATAGGCTTCAGCAACTGAACCTGCGATGCAAGCCTTCGTGTCGGTATCGCCATCACACAGTACTGCAAGGCGGATAGTATCCTCAAAACTATTAGCATCCATGAAGCAGCGCAGTGCCATCGGTACTGTTTCTTGGCAGGTACCATCGAAGTGTCCCTCTGAGCCAATCTTCTTTATGTTGCGCATAGGAGGCAATTCGTATCCAAAGAATTTCTCAACTTTGCGCTCGACATCCGCCTTTGAGAAACGCATCAGTCGTAGCCAGCAGATGGTTTCAGCAATACATTGTGCACCCTTGATGCCTTCTGGGTGGTTATGAGTTACCATTGCACTCTTCTTAGCCTCCTCAATCACATCCTCCCACTCGTCAAATAGCCAGCCAATCGGGCTGACACGCATGGCAGAACCGTTACCGAAAGAGTCCATTGGCACTGGGTTGTCTGCGTTAATCCATTGATAGAATCGATTGCCATAGCCGCCCATTGGGTCTGGATAGCGCCGACACCAATCAAGCAGACTCTCCTGATAGTCGCGCTCGTTCAGCACCGCATCGGCAATAGCCATGGTGCATATCGTATCATCAGTGTAAGAACAATCGGGGGTGAAAAGCTCAAAGCCTTTCTGTGGGACTGCTCCGAACTCGAAGCGTGAGCCTACAATATCTCCTATAATAGCACCAATCATAAAGTTTCGTATTTAATCTCTCTATAGTTTGAGAGCGGATTGAAAAACACTATGGGGTATATGTTTCCTGTTAGGTTGTTAGTAGTAAATCCGTATAAAAAAGGATAGTCAGCCCCTTGTCTCTTGTCGATAAGAGAAGAAAAGCAGCTGTTTGTACTCCGACCGGGAATCGAACCCGGATCAAAGGTTTAGGAAACCTACGTTCTATCCATTGAACTATCAGAGCGAGCCTGTCGAGTATTACTTTGCTTCTGTTAGGAGGCTGTGGAATAACTCTCGGTTGCAAAGATAGGAAAAAAAAGTTATATATAAGGTGAAATGATAGTTTTTTTACCTTTCTATGGTTGTCCTACCTTATTAATAAGCCATAAGAAGGGCTGTATCAAGTGTGTTCATACAAGTTGATACAGCCCAATGTGTGATGGAATTATCTATAATCCCTTCTCGATATTATGCTCCGTGGAAGAGATATTCCTGCTGTATGTCTTGTGTCATCAGCGTGAAGAGTCGTTCTTGCAGACGGTCGGCAAGGTCGAGTGCACTGTTAAGAACCTTGTCAGAGAACGCCTGCAACAGGTCTTGTGCATGGAGAGGTTGCGTCTTGTAGATGCGCAGATATTCCTCTTCCATCTCACGTTGGCGCTGGTCGGTCTCAGCTTCAAACTTCGCATACGCCTCCTTGATGACAGGAGCATACTTGTTGTAGTTGGTCATACCCAATACCATTATCTTGCGGAACTTCCAATAAGCCGAGTCAGCACTTGACTCTCCATTACCCTTTGTATAGGCTTTAGGATAAGAAGTGATACCCTGATAGAGTGGGAGGAACACACCGAGGTCGGCCATACCCATAGCAACATAGTTGATACAACCGATAGCCTGTGGCAGTTCTGGGCGTACCTGTAGGAGGTGAGTCTGGGTGGTACGGAAGATAGAAACAGGGCGGTAAGGCTCCTTTGGATTGCTATTGAGATATGGATCGTGCTCTGTATTGTCGTAGTGGAAGCGGAATGCCGTGCGAAGCTCAGTCAGTGTGATTTTATGCGCAGGCTTAGCAAAGACAGGGAAGGTGTTCTTTGTTACGTCATTCTTGATTTCTGGAGAGAATAACTGCTGTAGACCCCATACACGTGGGTAGTTATAAGTAGTGTCAAGGACGACATCACGTGCATAGGCAACGTGGAAGTCGAATGCACCCTGTGCTGGGTTATAGAGTCCATGCTTCTCGGCAAATTCAATCAAGTCGGCTGATGCGAGGTAATTCTCCTTATCATTTGGGTCGTAAGTACGGAAGCGACTCTGGTTGCCAGTGACGAAATATTGGTCTTTTGGCATACGGCAAGCCAACCAACGATGGCCACAAGCAGTCTCTAAGTACCATATCTCTTTACTATCCACAAAGCCAATGCCGAAGCCTTCAGCAATACCATACTTCTCGATGAGCATACCCAATCGCTCAACACCTTCGCGAGCGGTGCGTACGTAAGGTAGGGTTATGTTGAAGACAGAGTTCTCTGCCACGCCATTCTCTACTAATGGGTCGTGTTCCAACACCTCGTCACTACTGAAGATACTCTCCGTAGCACTCATGCCCACACCTGCAGTGTTGAAACCAGCACTACCCCAATGGCCGTGAAGATTATACGGAGAAAGGGCAGAATAGCCCAAGGCCTTCTCTGGGAGTTCGCAACGGAAAGGACTGTCCATCGCAACGAACTCACGTGGACCATTGTCTGTATCTTCGAATATCTCGTAGTTCTTAGCTTCCATAGCGTCCCAGTCTTCTGAACGCGCTACTATCATAGAACCATCAGCAGTCTGTCCTTGACCAATGATGATGGTTGTACACTCTGAAGGGAGGTTGTGTTCAATTTGCATTTTGTCTGTTTTCATAAGCTTAAATGTCTTAGTTCTTATTGTCAATTATTGATGACAAAAATAGTAAATAATCGTGGAAGTGGTGTAAGAAGTTAGGATAAAAATGATAAATAAGGGCTGTGAAGAGGCAAAATACCCACTTATAGTTATGCTTCCGATGAGATAGAAGGTGATAGTACTAACTGTAATCATAGACAAAAGGTCGGCAGGACTAAAATAGCACATTTGCGATGGGAGTGCTGACAGAAAAGTTATGAATTAAAGCAAAAGACTTTCACGACCTGATTCAACCAAAAATAAATTTGCTGTCATATCTGTCATGGGTTGTAGGTGTGCAACTGATTAATCTACAAAGGATTGTATGAAATGTTAAAAATGACAGCAAATTAAAATTAAAAAAATGTAGTATAATAGGCTTAGAGATTTATGTTTTTGGAGGTAGGTGCTATGGGTGTCTTTGTAATGATATACCTCCCTTTGGTGGTGAGGGTACTTTGTTGTGCTCTCTTTTCAAGTGAATCAAGGTTGTTAACTGTATTATTTAATACATTTTAGGACGAATTTCAGATGGAAAATGCTATATTTGTAGCGTGTTATATATAATATGGTCGTTTGTTGAAAGGCATTAATTATGTGATTATGAAGAAAGTTAAGCCCCTATTCTTTTTGTTGACTCTTTGTATGATACTTTTTTCTTGTACAGAAAAGAGTTCTGTCAAGGTGGTTAGAGAGAGTGGGATTTTTAGTAAAGATAATATGTCTGAGGTGCAGAAGAAGGGGAAGGATAGCATAAAGGATATGTCGGTAAAGGATTCGAAGATAGAAAACCGTTCATACAAAATACTTATTCCTTTCGATTATCGTCAATGTAAGGTTGATACATTGATTGATGATACTTGGGTGGAACTGTATAAGAAAGGTCAGAAATACTATCTTTCTAAGGCAGAATATACAATCGGTAAAGAGTGGGATGAGATTATAGGAGACTCTGTATCAACACTGACAAGCGAGAGAGACGTTATTCTATATGTTAATCATTTGCCCTCTAAAATGGGAAAAGTGAATAGTGTAGACCTTCATATTGCCCCTAATTCTTTCTTGGATTCCTTTTATTTAGAGCCAGGAACTCCGTTACGTTTTACTTTTGAGGGTAAGCATTACGAATTGAAAACTAAGGAAAAGGTTTTCACGAAACATGGTAATCAATCTTATGAAGGGATCATTCTCTTAAATGGAAAGCAGATTGTCAGAAGGACAAATTTGGATAAAGTTGACTTCAGTCTTATGTTTGCAGGTGATATTGATGGTGATGGAAAGTTAGATTTAGTATTTAATTTGTCAGGTGAGTTTGGTGAACTTTATGTTGCTTTATACTTATCCTCCTGTGCTTTACCTGGTCAACTGGTAAGAAAGGTATCGGAAGTGGTTGATGATTTTGGGTGTTAGAACTTTCAGTAGTTTGTTCTCTATAGTATTATAAAGTCAGTATTCATACATAGAAATTAATTTTAAATTTGTAAATGAGAATTACGTTACTTATCTTTCCTTTGTTAGTATTCTCGTTATTGTTCTCTTGTTCGGACATGAAATCAGCTAAATCTGATCAAGAAATATCTGTTTCATCAAAAGATAATGCTGATTCTGTGGAAACAGATACCATGGAATCCAACAGGAATCATTTACATGTATCATCCCAAAACAGTAAGTCTCTCAATTACAAATTCCTTGTTCCGGCTCATTATCATTATATAAATCCAGGCAGGATGATTGACAGTAGTTGGGTGGAGATTTACCAAAAGGGGAAGAAGTTCTATCGTGCAAAGGCACAATATACCCTTAAGAGAAGGTGGTCTGACTATATAGGTGATATCGCAAATGTATTATATGGGAAACGAAAAGCATTCCTTTTTGTCAATCATCTACCTGCAAAGTTAGGAGAAATAGAGGCTGCAAACCTTAATTTTGATGAATATATTACCTTACGACCTAATGAAGTTTGCAGCTTTATGTTTGGTGGAAAACGTTATAATTTGGAGATAAAAAAAGAAAAGAAGAAGTATGATTCAGTACCCTTTACGTGTTTTACCTTATTGAATGGTAAACAGATAGCAAAGCGAACGAAAGTATTTGAAGCTGCTTTTGAACTCTTATTTGCAGGTGATATTGATGGTGATGGCAAGTTAGATTTGGTGATAGACTTTAGAAGTGACACTGGTGAGTTCAAAGTTGTCTTGTTCTTATCGTCCTGTGCGTTGCCTGGTCAGCCAGTTCGACAAGTGGGAGAGATAGATGATCAATATGACTGTTAAGTCACTTTGATACTTGTGTGAATCAGAGGAAAGGCTGATATGAAAATTTAAATATTAAATAACTCATTCAAAAATAAGGTGTCTAAGGAAACACTGCACCTTTGTTAGACCTTCAATCATTTTTTTGTTTGCAGGGAATTTGGATGAGAATTGTAAATAAAACCTTGTTATTTCAGCACCTTTAGATAATGAATATCTCAGAATCTCCTTGTTCGCTCCTGGTTTGTAAATGGAAAAAGCTGCAGAGACAGTGGTTGACCTCAGTTGTTAGTCGGGGTTTATACTTGTCAAAGTATAATATAAGGAATGTATTGAGTAGTATTCATCTGTAGGATGTAATGCACTAAGTTATGTATGTCGAAAGGCAATTAATATATATTTATTATGAGATTAAAGTATGCTTTTTTATTATCGATTTTTTGTGTCATAATACTTTCTTGTACCGACAAGAAGCCTGTTAGTCAGGCACAGGCAGCGTCGGTACAGCAGGAGGATAGTGTGCCTGTGAAGAAAGTAGATAGTGTTAAGGTTGCAAAGAAGCAGCCACCAACGTATAAGATCCTTGTTCCCAGTCCTTATCGTTATTGTGATCCTGATACGATGATAAGTAAGAATTGGGTTGAATTATATAAGGTAGGGAAGGAATATTACGTTGGAAAGGCACGTTATAGTATTGAAATAATACCCGATGAATGTGGGTCTGGGACAGCACCTCAGTTGTCGGGAAAAAGAAATACTATCTTGTTTGTAAATCAGTTACCTATTCGTATGGGGAAAATACAGGTTGCTAATATAGAAATGTCAGATACTTCTTACTTGTTTCCAGGTACTGCATATAGTTTTACTTTCTTAGGAAAACGCTATAAGTTAGAAGCAAAGGCGCATGGTGAGGATGTCTTTCAAAACTATGTTTTATTGCTGAATGGAGAGCGAGTCTTTAGAGAAGTGGAAGCAGGTGATGCTTATTTTGCCCTTTTGTTTGCTGGTGATTTGGATGGTGATAGTAAATTAGATCTTGTTGTTTCAGTACCTTTAGATAATGAAAGTCTAAGAGTTTTCTTGTTCTTATCTACTTGTGCTCCCCCTGGTTTACAAATAGGTAAAGCTGCAGAGATAGTGGATGACTTCTGTTGTTAGTTGAGGTTTATATATGTCAAAATATAAGGGATGTGCTGAGTAGTATTCACCTATAGGGCGCAATGCGCTAAGTTATGTATGCTGAAAGGCAATTAATATATATTTATTATGAGATTAAAGTATGCTTTTTTCCTATCGTTTTTTTGTGTCATAATACTTTCTTGTACCGATAAGAAGCCTGTAAGTCAAGCGCAGGAGTCGTCTGTACAACAGGAGGATAGTGTGCCTGTGAAGAAAGTAGATAGTGTTAAGGTAGCAAAGACGCAGCCACTAACGTATAAGATTCTGGTTCCTTTTGCTTATCGTTTTTGTAACCCCGATACATTGATAAATAAGAATTGGGTTGAACTATATAAGGATGGGAAAGATTATTATGTAGGAAAGGCGCGTTATAGTATTCAGAAAAAGGAAGATGAATGTGTGGGAGGAATGACACCTCACTTGTCGGGGAAACGAAATACAATCTTATTCGTCAATCAGTTGCCTGTCAATCTGGGGAAGGTAAAGGCTGCTGATGTAGAGATTTCTGATACTACTTTTCTTGCGCCGGGCACTACAAGTAGCTTTACTTTTGCAGGAAAACATTATAAGTTAGAGGCAAAGGCACAAGGTGAGGATGTCTATAAGAACTATACCCTGTTACTGAATGGAGAGCGAATCTGCAGAGAAGCGGAGGTGGATGGGGCTTATTTCCGTCTTCTATTTGCTGGCGATTTGGATGGAGATGGAAAGTTAGACCTTGTTCTTTCTTTGCCATTGCATTATGAAAACCTCAGAGTTGTCTTGTTCTTATCTTCTTGTGCGCCCCCTAATTTGCAAATGGGTAAAGTCGCAGAGATAGAGGATGACTTCAGTTGTTAAGCCCTTCTTGTTTTTTATTCGTTGTAGAATGGATATTAGATAAAAAGTATTATATTTGTAACGTGTTTGAAACAGAGATAAAGCGATTAACTTGTCAACTTGTTAACTCGTCAACTATAAAAAGATATAACTTGTTTACTCGTCTACTCGTTAACTTGTCAACTAAAAAAAGATATGCTTCAGGAAAGTCCAATACAACTCTTACAACGTCAACGTTTACTGCTCCAAATGGAGTATTATGCCGAGAAAGAAGCCTTCAGAAAGCAGACAGAGACTGCTGGTATGCAGCGGAAAGTGAAGCGAGGTGACGCTTGGTTCCCATTAAGAGTGGGCAAACGGTTTTATAATGGACTCAATCAACTGTGCATTGAGGTGTTTCGTACACAGGATGGGGATATCGAACATAACTTTGAATGTGGTCGTCCGCTCCTTTTCTTTAAGTTTATTACGAAAGAGGAAGGTACTCCGAATAAGAAAGTTCAGCTGAAATACTATGGCTTTACAGGTACGGTATCGTATGTAGAAGGTGACAGAATGGTTGTTGCTGTCCCTGATTCCGCACCCTTATTAGACCTACAATCAGTTTCAGAACAGGTTGGTTGCCAGTTAGGTTTTGATGAAACGAGCTATCAAATGATGTTCGATGCGTTAGATCGTACCATGAAAGCAAAGGGAAATAGACTGGCTTATCTTCGCGACTTGTTCTATTCACGACAGAAGGCAGAGAGGTTCTCCTTTGCTCCAATTCGATTACCTTGGCTGAATCCGACGCAAGAAAAGGCTGTTAACGAGGTGTTATGGGCAAAGGATGTGGCGGTAGTTCATGGTCCACCGGGAACAGGTAAGACAACAACATTGGTCGAAGCAATCAACGAAACACTGATGAGAGAAAGCCAAGTGATGGTCTGTGCGCAGAGTAATATGGCTGTTGACTGGATTTGTGAGAAG
>QWCO01000991.1_pt1 | contig 17305 bp, 18 predicted proteins | sample 1972611 | NCBI WGS metagenome assembly QWCO01 (sample SAMN09866706, study PRJNA288562) | Human oral metagenome isolate term1_saliva, whole genome shotgun sequencing... | reverse complement strand
GGTATCCGCCACAAGGCTGGTCTTCCAGTCAACGGCCAACGTACTCGTACGAACGCACGTACACGTAAGGGTAAGGCGATCGCGGTCGGTGGAACACAACCAAAAGCAGCAAGTAAAACCTAGTTAGTGGAGTAAATTATGACAGAAGAAGTTAGAACTGAAGAAGTCAAAGTCAAAACCAAGAAAGGCAAGCGTATTGTCACCTCTGGTCAGGTCCACGTCAAGGCCACCTTTAATAACACCATCATTAGCATTTCCGACAAGAAAGGCCAAGTCCTCGCTCAGTCATCTGCTGGTGCTAACGGTTTTAGAGGTTCCAAGAAGGGTACAGCTTACGCTGCTCAAATCGCCGCTGAAAAAGCTGGTGAAATCGCCAAAAAAGATCACGGTCTGAACTCCGTCGACGTTTACGTCAAGGGTATCGGTCTCGGTCGTGATAGCGCCATCCGTGCTATCTCTGGTCTTGGCATCAAAATTGATAGTATAACCGACCAAACACCTATCGCTCATGGTGGTGTACGTCCTAAAGGAGAGAGGAAACCGTAATGGCACGAGATAAATCTCCAATTGTCAAACAAAGTCGTCGCGAGGGCTTTGCCCTAGCACCAAAAGCTCACAAAATCATGGCTAAAAAATCTGGTATTCCAGGTCAACACGGTGATATGCGAGTTCGCGGTGGTAGTTTGTATCTTACCCAACTTCGCGAAAAGCAAAAAGTTCGTAGACTCTATGGTCTTCTCGAAAAACAATTTGCTAAATTGATGAAAGAAGCCCAAAAGGCCGAAGGTCTCACCGGTGAAATCCTTCTAGAATATCTAGAACGCCGCGCAGATAACGTTGTCTTCCGCGCTGGTTTCGCTTCTACTCGTCGCCAAGCACGCCAACTTGTCTCTCACGGACACTTCACTCTTAACGGTCGCCGTGTTGACATTCCTTCAATCCGCTTGAAGGCTGGTGACAAACTCGAAGTACGCGCTAAGTCTCAAAAGTCTGAATACTTCAAGAATCTCGACAACATCGTTGCTGCCAGTGGTGTTACTCCACTCAGCTGGATGAAGTCTGATGCTAAGAAAATGACTATCGAAATTACTGGCAAGCCAAAACGCGAAGAAGCCGAAGCAGGCATTAACGAACAACTAATCGTTGAGTATTACTCACGCTAAGGAGAAAAATGACAACAAAAGTAATTCACGAAGCAAATCTTGCAGAAGTCATCGACGTATCCGAGAACTGTGCCTCATTTGTAATCAAGCCACTTTACTACGGCTATGGTAACACTTTAGGCAACTCTCTCCGCCGCGTCTTACTCTCAAGTATTAAGGGTGCTGCAATTACTTCCTTCAGTATCGAAGGTACTACTCACGAATTCACTGCAATCGAAGGTATTCGTGAAGATGTCGTCGACATCATGCTCAACCTTAAAAACATTCGTTTTAAGAGCCACTCCGACGCTCCAGTCGAGCTTACTCTTGAAATCAAAGGTAGCGAACAATCTAAAAAAGATGGTGACGCACGTGTCGTCGCCGGCGATATTAAACTTACTAACGAAGTCGAAATCGCTAACCCGAACCAGGTAATTTGTCACATTGATGATCCAAATTACACCTTGAAGATGCGCTTCATTGTCGAATCTGGTCGCGGTTATCTTACCATTGAGCGCTCAGCCGAAGAACGCATCCACAGCGACATGATCGCCCTTGATGCTGTCTTCACCCCTGTAATTCGCGTTCGTTTCAATGCTGAAAACACTCGTGTCGGTCAAGATATCAATCTACAACAATTGACTATCACCGTCGAAACCGATGGTACTATCACCCCACGTGAAGCTTTCGAAGAAGCCGCTGCGATTCTAGTGAATCAATACCAGGCTCTTGCTGGAAAAACTGTCGCTGACACCGCTCCAGCTCCAGGCTCCAAGAACGAACAGGAAGATGCTGGCCTGATGCTTCCAATCGAAGAATTAGGCTTATCAGCTCGTACTGCTAACGCTCTTGTGAACAACGCAATTCACACTATCAGAGACCTCGTTGTCTTATCTGAAACCGACCTCAAGGACCTCAAAGGCTTTGGTCAAAAGGCTCTTGATGAGGTTAAAAATAAACTTAAGGAGTTAAATATCTAATGCATCGCCACGGATATAAAGGCCGCAAGTTCGGCCGTGAAACCGACCAGAGAAGGGCACTACTACGTGGGCTGATGTGCTCTCTGATCAAATACCAGTCGATCACCGTGACTCTAGCTCGCGCTAAAGAAATGCGCCGCTACACCGAGAAGCTTATCACCATCGCCAAAAAAGGTGGTCTCGCTAATCGTCGTCTCCTCATCGCAAGATTGGATGACCTTGAAGTTGCAGACCTCTTGATGGATGTCATTGCTCCTCAAATCGAACGTGATTCTGGTTACCTCAGAATTGAACGCGCTGGCTTCCGCAAGGGTGACCACGCTGAAATGGGTACTATCTCATTTGTCGATTCTATCAATCTAAACAAGGAGGCTAAATAATGAAGACTTTTAGCCAAAAATCCGCTGAAATCAAGCGTGAATGGTATGTTATCGATGCCGCTTCTTTACCACTTGGTAAATTAGCCGTTGTCATCGCTGACAAACTTATGGGTAAGTCTAAAGTTACTTACACTCCACACATTGACAATGGTGACTACGTCATCGTCTTGAATGCTAAGAACATCCAAGTTACTGGCAACAAGATGGTCGAAAAAATGTACTACCGTCACAGTGGCTTCCCAGGTGGTCTCACCGAGCTCAAACTCGAAGAAATCATCGAGAAGAATCCAGCTTACGCCATCAAAGAAGCTGTCAAAGGCATGCTTCCAAAGAACAAGCTCGCTGACGATCGTTTAGCTCGTCTCCGTGTCTTCAATGGCGCTGAGCACACTCATTCCGCTCAAAATCCAAAGGAGATTAAATAATGGCAACCAAATATTCCTACGGACTTGGTCGTCGCAAAGCAGCTACTGCTCGCGCACGCCTATTTAAGGGTAAAGGTGAAATTACCATCAATAACAAGCCAGCTCTAGAGTATCTTTCTCTAAACAAAAGCTTACTTGCTGAAGTGACCGATCCTTTAGCTCTCGTTAACAAGCAAAAAGAATTTGATGTTACCATCCTGGTTTCCGGCGGTGGTCTAGCTGGTCAAGTTGACGCAATCAAATTGGCTATTTCTAAGGCTCTTACCTTGGAATTTCCAGATTTGCGTCCAGTCTTGAAGAAAGCTGGTCTCATCAAGCGCGACCCACGCGAAAAAGAACGCAAAAAATACGGTTTACGTTCTGCTCGCAAACGCGAACAATTCTCCAAGCGTTAATCAAAAGAAAATACTCCTCTTCTGGGGAGTATTTTTTATGTTAAAACTAAGATTAAAACCCTAATCATCTCTAACTACCATAACTCCTAATACCAAGACAAAACCACCTCAGCAGAAACAATCAAAGAAAAAAGCCCGTGAATCACGGGCTAGGCAGACATTGCCGCAAGTTTATAATTTTCTACCAGAAAACTACTAAAATCACGGATCCAGCAGGTCGCTAAATGTCTGTAAGTTTGCGAGATGCGCACCACAATGGTTCTGGTTTCCTTAAAATCTCTGTAATCAGAGAGAAACGTCAGCTCCGCCCCCGTAAATGTACCAAGAGAATCCTCGAGTAATCTAAATTCCACCTCATCCGGCAGCTTCTCCTGAGCGTATCTGATGGTGAAATAGCTCCAACCTAATTCTTTACTCAGATTTAATTCGATACCAGCGGTCTTTGAATGTAGTTTATTGAACTTCTCAAAAAAAGTTAACATTTCTTTACGCATAAAAAATACCCCCATTCTAGGTTCTATTGTTTAACATAAGCAATCTTTATTATTATAACCCAACATAAGCGAAATCAATCAAAAAATAGAAAAATTCCGTCCAACAATAAGCGAAATCAATCAAAAAAATAGCCAAAAATCCGCAATATCCGCTATAATATAACCATGGCAGAATCTAATGAATCCGCAGTGCTTTATCAAATCAATCTCAAAAACCTGATCTGGGCCTGGGTCGTTGCCGTAGCCTTTGCCTTTATTACCAATCGGCTCTACGTTTTTGAAAGTACCGCCAAAACTCACGCCGCTATCCTCCGTGAAGCGATACTTTTTTTCATTGCGCGCCTAGTTACACTCGGCATTGAAGTTTTTATCATGTGGCTCTCCGTCGATGTTTGCGGCCAGAACAAACTCATTTGGAAAGTTATCTGTAATATTATTGTCATTATCGTAAATTACACTCTCAGTAAAGCTGTCGTTTTCTCCAGTAGCCGCACCTCCAAACGCCTCGACAAACGCCAAGATAAAAAGAATAATAAATAATTGCTTCGCCTAGCCGCGAAAATTATTCGATATATCTAACACGAAAACACCGAACACTAATTCCGCTTGCCAAAACACCCAAAAAAATGTATAATATAAATATTGTTGGGCATTCAACAGAATAGGAGGTCATTTTTATGACTAGCTCTTTACGATATAGACCGGTAATGATACCCGCTATGGAATTTTACAACGAAGACGGACACTTCACTAAAGAAACTACTGCGGCCTACAAAAAATCATTGGATTTTTCCAAGAGATCTAGAGACAGACATCTTTCTAGTTACATTAATCAGATACATAATGCAGCCGCCGATTACCAAAAAAACATTGTCACTCAAAACTCACTACAGAGACTTCGCTCTCAGCAAGAAATAGATCAAGCCTGCGCTCACATGGAAGTAGTAAAAATGCGCAATTCTGAAATAGACTTTATTGAGGAAAAACTTCGAAATAATACCTAATTTTTAATCACAAAACTGATTATTTTATTAGATTTTTAAATTTAAGTAACTATATTATCGCCCAACAAAAAACGGGAGCCAGCAGGCTCCCATTTTTATCTTTAGTTAAGTAGAATCTATTCCACCAGACATGCTATTTTACATTTGTTGTGTTGGTAGCATACCACTATTATTAGGATTATTATTTTGCTGCGAGTTTATATAAGCCAGACATCCAACTGAAATTGCCACTACCCTCGCTAACTCACTAGCCTCCCCGGATCCTTCATCCATCAACTACCCAAACAAGATATTCTCCAGATTCTCGACATTCTCCTCGATAACGCTATTAAACATGGTGATCGAACCCTGGAAATCCATCTCGCTAAGATCTCCCTTTCTATTTCAAACGACGCCATCAAGGTCAAAACCGCGGACCTCGAAAAAATCTTCGATCGTTTCTATCAAACCGATAAATCTAAGGAAGGTTCCGGCCTCGGTCTCGCCATCGCCAAAACCCTCTGCAGTCAGAACGGCTGGACTATTAGATGCAGTAATCAAAACAACCGCACTACTTTCACAGTCTATTTTAATTCGAAAAACCGCACCTAATTCCGGAACTATATTTTTACCAGCGTGGGCCTAAAATACCATACCCCCTACTCTAATCCCTCAAGTGCAACACTTTGAGATGTTAACTCAGGGTCAAGTTTGCGTTTTTAGCTAAATCTTGTATAATATAAGTGTATCGTATTTACGCCTATATTTTTTGGCGTGCACATTAACAAGGAGGGTGTTTATGTCAGAAAATTCTGAAATTGCCGTATTGAAAGCCAATTACCGTGAAACTAATCGTAGTATTAAGGAAGCTGAAGCTAAACACGATTTAATTCGTGCCGAGTACGATGCTATTATTAAGCGTCACAGTGCCTTTTATGGGCCGATTGAGAGACTTAGAATTCAGCTTGCCGCTGAAAATCTCAAATCTAAGCCGCATAGAAGCCTTATCGCGACACTGAATCGTGAACTTGATAGCCTACTCAAAGAGCAGGGTATTGTAAAATCGGAAATCGAAAATCTTATGCGAAAGAAAAATCGTGCTTTTAGTGAAATTCAAACTCAGAGAACTAAATTGAAAAAGTTAGATGAAAAAATTCGTTCCAAAAGCGGTGATTTAGAGCCATACAAAAAGCCGCGCAATTTTAAATTTTAGAGAGGGGAATAAATAATGCCACGAAGATTTGTAGTAGCCGATAAAAAACTAATCAAAAAACTGACTAATCATCCAACTTAAAATACCATAAGAACCGGAATCTTCTTCGGTTCTTTTTTTGAATAAAAACACACAAAACAAGGACATTGGACATTTCTAAAAACTATCAAATCTAAAACCATATATAAAACATATAGCAGTAGATTTTTCTAAAACCACCAGCTCGAAGCCCCATTTGCTTTTGACGCATTTTCTATCTGTTATTAAGTTGACTCTATCTAGAAAAAGTTATAGAATATTAAGTAATTAATAAAGAAAACTACAAAGTTGAGATTGTGGTTTTATGTAAAAAATAACGGAAAGGCCCAGACTCACAAGATGAGCCAAACAGAAAAATCCAAGAAACCAGTTATTGTTGCCCAAATCATGGGTAAATGGATTGGTGGCGGCGTTGAATCTGTCATCATGAATTACTATCGCCATCTTGATCACACCAAGATCCAGTTTGATTTTATCTGTGACGAAGACTCTACCCGGATTCCGTATGACGAAATCAAAAAACTTGGTGGCCGCGTCTTTCTCGTGCCAAAATATCAAAAGCTACCTCAGTATCTCAAGGCCCTTGAAGATTTATTCCGCAAAAATCACTACCGTATAGTACATTCCAACGTAAATACTCTCTCAGTTTTTCCTCTTTATGCCGCAAAAAAAGCTGGCGTACCAATTCGTATTTCACATAGTCACTCAACCAGCAATGTTCGCGAATGGAAACGCAATATTATCAAAAATATTTTGCGCACATTTAGCAAAAGATACGCCACGGATTATTTTGCTTGTTCCGAACTAGCTGGCCGTTATCTCTTTGGTAGTAAAACTTTTGATCGCGGCGAAGTGAAAATCATTCATAATGCCATCGACCTCGATAAATTCAAATTTGATCCCATTGCTCGCAAGAATCTCCGCAAAGAACTAGGCATCGATGATGAAACTATCGTTATCGGACATGTCGGACGTTTCGTTCAAACTAAAAATCATCATTTTCTTATCTATGCGTTCAAAAAATACCACAACAAGAATCCAAACGCTAAACTCCTTCTTATTGGCACCGGTCCACTCGAAGAAAAAATCAAAGCCAAAGTTAAAAAACTTAACCTAGAGGATTCAGTATTATTTTTAGGCCAACGTAATGACACAAACAAACTTTATTCCGTAATGGATATTTTCTGTTTGCCAAGCCTATATGAAGGTCTACCAGTAGCAGGTATTGAAGCACAAGCAGCGGGACTACCATGCGTCTATTCAGACAAAGTTACCATCGAAGCAGACGCAGCCAATAACGCATATTATGCTTCAATAAAAAATATCTATTCTTATCTTCAGACGCTAGAACAAGCTATAGCGAACAGAGTAAAAAATCGTAATAATATTAAATTTTCAAAACACTTCCAAATTAGTTCAAATGTTAATATATTAGAAAAATTTTACCAACAGCCACTACGTGTAATGCACTTAATTAGCACCGATGTATTTTCGGGAGCTGAAAATGTAGCATGCCAAATCATTAATTTATTCAAAGACAATCAAGAATACATCATGACGTATTGTACTGTAATTGGCAAAAATAAAGAAGCTTTGGAATGTAGGGGCATTAACACTACAGAATTAGATAGATTTAATCTAAAATCTATCAAAAAAGCCTGCTCATCTTTTAAGCCAAATATTATCCATGCCCACGACCCAAAGGCAGCTATTGCCGCAGTACTTACTAACAACAAACAAAATATAATTTCGCACATACATTCAAATCATCGATACATGAGAAAGATAACCCTAAAATCTCTAATCTATCATTTTTATATCGAAAAACATATTATTGGAATAATTTGGGTATCAAATTCAGCAAGAGACGAATATGTTTTTGCAAAAAATATACCCAAAACATTACCATCATACGTCATTCAAAATGTAGTAGACGGCAATCAACTAAAATCCATTGCTAAAACTGACAAAAACAACTATAACTTTGATATTATTTTTCTCGGCAGATTAGAAGACGTAAAAGACCCACTACGCTTCGTGAAGCTGATAGAAAAGATAAAACAACATCAAGAGATAAAAGTGGCCATGGTAGGAGATGGCTCACTACGCAGCCAAGTAGAGGAAGAGATAAATAAGCTCTCGCTTAATAAAAATATTGTATTATTTGGCAATCAAGTTAACCCATATAAAATACTCTTGAATTCTAAGATTTTAGTGATTACTTCAAAATATGAAGGGATGCCAATGAACGCTCTAGAAGCAATAGCTTGTAATATTCCAGTTGTATCTACTCCAGTAGATGGACTTCTAGATATAATTGATAGGAAATATCTATGCAAAACTGATCAAGATTTTGTAGAAATAATATTAAAAATTCTTAACAGCGAAGAAGTTAGAAAACACTATAAAAATAAGCTGTCTGTATTAGATAAAAAATTAAACAATACAGTCGATTTTAGTAATAGTATCTCAAGATTGTACAATTAATATGTTAAAATCTAAATACCATAATATAGCAATTACTGAATTTATATTCTTTCTAAGTTTATTTTTATTAGAAATTAGATTTTTTGCCACAAATTTACCATTAATTCAAAATTACTCATCGGTATTGGACCTGTCAATTATTTTAATGCTGTTTATAAATGTTTTTATAATAACTGTAAACACATCGAAAAACAAAAATGATTTTATCAAAACCATATTAATAATTATACTTGGCATAATTAGTTGGTATTTTGCAAAAAATCCATTAGTTTTAAAAACTGGATTACTAATTATTTCAGTAAAAAATATTAATTTTAAAAAAATTATTCACGCCGATCTACTAATTAAGATTACAGTATTCTTCTTAGTTGTATTCCTGTATTTTTCAGGATACATTTCTTCAAGTTTTACATCATATCGAGACGGTATATTAAGAAATTCATGGGGTTTTAGTCATCCAAACACATTGGGCTTAATTATAGCAATCATTTATTTCGAAGTTTCGTATTTATATTTTAATAAAAAAATTATCAAGAAAATCTTACTTGCAATACCTTTTGTTTGCTTCATTTCAATTGTGCCAAATTCACGATCAGCAATCTATGTAATTACTATATTTAACTTGTTGTCGATCATTAAGGTCAATGCAAATCAAAACAAAATAAATAATTTTATATATGGAAAAAACCTAATATTTATTCTCTTCACCATAATTAGCCTGCTATCAATCATATATTATAGACAGTCAGAATTTATAAACGATATTGATGTAAATATCATGAGTAACCGAATATACTATCAGGAAAAAATAGTTCAAGAAAAGGGCTATACCATGCTAGGAAAACACCTAACTAGTAATGTCGTATTAGATAATTCATACATATACATTTTAGTCGGATACGGTATAACCATACTTGTGATAAGCTATATTTTATATAAGAAAAATTTCTTAGAGATACTTCACAATAATGATACGGAACTACTATTAATATCACTATCAATACTAGTGTACGGCTTGTTTGAAAACTCACTCACAAATATTATATGCAATATCTTCATTCTATATCCCTTTTGCAAACTAGAGGTGAAACATGCCTAAACTATCTATTATTATTCCAGCATACAACGCAGAAAAATATATCAATGAATGTATTGATTCGATTTTGAGAAATAGTCAAAATTCGCTTAGTCAAACCGAAATCATCATAATCAATGATGGTTCTACAGACCGCACTCTAGAGAAGCTTGAAAAATACAAAGGGTATAAAAACATCCATATCTATACTACAAAAAATCAAGGAGTTTCCGCTGCACGTAATTACGGAATCAAGCTAGCAAAAGGAAACTGGATTACTTTTATTGATGCGGACGATAAGGTAACTGAAGGTTTTATTGACAAACACATTAATGAATTAAACAACAACACATTACTAAAAACAACAATTTTAACTAGCGAGAATGCAAACTCAATCAAGAAAATTAAAGCTGCTTCCATTCAACAGCTTTTATCAAAAATAAACTATGGAGAAATACCGGCTTTTATTTTTTCATACTTCTATAAAAAAGATATCGTAAAATATATACAATTTAATGAAAAAATCCACTTCATGGAAGATTCATTGTTTATAATTGAATATCTAAAAAAGACGGACGAAATTCAATGTCTGGAAACAGATCAAGCCCCTTATCTATACAATAATAATCAAGATTCAGCATCAAATAGCTCAGGAAATGCAGTGAGGAATATTTTAGATGCTGAACAGGTTTTCTTATTAAGATTCAATAATCAAGGCATCGATAAACTAAAGACACAATCGTATAAATTTAAAATCTACGAAAATCAAATATCAAAAATCCAAAAACGCATTGATTTTACTAATCTAAAAAACAACAAAGATATTTTGTTGCTATTTCAAAGAGAAATACAAGGCAAAAACACTAAATTATTTTGGAAAATATATTTTACATTGATCACAAAAATACCATACGCCTGTTTCGTCTTATATAAAATAACTCGAAATCTACTAAAAGGACTAAAGCATGCCTAAACTATCCATTATCATCCCAGCATACAACGCAGAAAAATACATCAATGAATGTATTGATTCAATTTTGAAAAATAGTCAAAAATCGCTTAATCAAACCGAAATCATCATAATCAATGATGGCTCTACTGATAATACTCTAGAGAAACTTGAAAAGTATAAAGAATACAAAAACATTCATATTTATACCACAAAAAATCAGGGAGTTTCCGCTGCGCGTAATTACGGAATCAAGCTAGCAAAAGGAAACTGGATTACTTTTATAGATGCGGACGATAAGGTGACTGAAGGTTTTATTGATGTATGTAAATTACAAATATGCGAAGAGACATCACTCGTTATACTAAACAAACAAAATAAACTACTTCTGACTAAAGAAGAATTAATTAAAAAAACTCTCTCTACAGAAAATTTTCTTGCCGCACCTTTTCTTAAACTGTATTCAACTAAATTCTTAGAACAAGAACAAATTTTATTTGATTCCAGAGTAATCATTGGAGAAGATCTATTATTTAACCTATCAGTCATACTTAAAAGTAGAAAAATCGAATATGAAGATATAAAATACTATCTTTATAGACAAAATAATACTTCAGCCACAAAAACTTTTAATCCAAAGCTAATTGAATCGGATAAAAATTTCTATAGACACTTAGCTAAATTATTTGAAACTCAAAAAAATAACCAGAAATTTTATGACCAACTAATAGATTGCGAAAAAACCAAAGCTATACTATCATTAATTACAAGAATCTCTTTCATAGATAATTTTAATAAAGCAAAGACCCAATATCAAAATATTGACATTAACTTCTATAGACCAAAATATCAATATTTAAATATAATACAAAAAATAATTCTAAGCTTAATGTTAAATAAGCATTATTTAACACTTTTTATAATTACAAAATTTAGAACATCAATCGGAAAAATAAGAAACAAAGGAGAAAGGTTTATTGAATTATGAAAAATAACAAAGTAGGAATTATTACGTTCCACAATTCAAACAACTGTGGATCGATGTTAGAATCTTTTGCTATGAATAAAATCGTAAATTCAATTGGCTATAATTCAGAAATAATCAATTATAGTTCAAAAGGACAATTGCAGCTCTACAAATCACTGTTTCCATGGAATAGTCTAAAAAATATTATAAAGAATATTGTCCTCCTGCCGCATAAAAGCAAATTAGATACAAACAATAAAAAATATCAAGAATTTAAACAAAAATATATGAGTTTAAGTTCAAACAAAATCCAGACAGAAGAACAAATTAAGGAACTAAATTACAGTGCCTTTATTGCTGGAAGCGATCAAATTTGGAACGTAACAATTGAAGATTATAATGATGTTTATTTTTTACCATGGGTTAAAAATAAACTAAAAATCGCCTACGCTCCAAGCTTTGGAGCCAAAAATCCATCTAAATATGATTCAAAAAGAATCAAGACTTATAAAAAGTTCTTACAAGATTTTGATTTTCTATCTATAAGAGAAAACAATGGTCAAAAATGGATCAAAGAAATTAGCGGAAGAGATGCTGAAGTTGTACTTGATCCCACCTTACTACTTCCGATTGAAGAATATAATAAATTAGAGCGTACCGACATAAATCTTCCTGAGCAGTATATTTTCTTCTATAGTCCCGGATTCGATCTAGATATTTGTGATTTTGTCAAGAAAGTTAGTAAAAAATATAACCTCCCAGTGATTACATGGAGCGCAAAACCATACTACGTGAAAGGAGTCCAAAGGTATGGATTTGAATTACCAGACTACGAAGATCCATCCACCTATCTGACATTAATTAAAAATGCTACACTAGTATTTACCACGTCCTTCCATGGCACAATCTTTTCCAGCCTTTATCGTAAAAAATTCTTTGTCCTCAAAAATGGCGGAATGTACGGAACTGATGATCGCGTAATTACACTCGTTGATAAACTAAAGCTGAATAAACATCTCATTGAATATAAATTCAACAAAGAGCTTGATTACTTAAGAGAACCAGATTATTCTGATTTCGAAAAAGCCTTAAAAATCGAAAAAGAAAAATCTTTAAAGTTTCTTGAAAGCAGCCTATCGAAAATTAAATAAATTAAAATGAAAAATTTAAGTAAAAATCTAGTCTACAATATCATCTATCAAGTATTGCTATATGCTATACCTTTTATTCTAACTCCATACCTTTCACGTACCCTCGGCGCAACGCAGATTGGAGAATATTCCTATACCTATTCAATAGTATATTATTTTATGATGTTTACATTATTGGGTATAAATAATTATGGCGTCAGAGCAATATCAAAAACCAAACAAAATAGACAAGAACTCGGAAAAACTTTCTCATCTATATATGGACTACAATTAACGCTCGGAATTATATCATTGGCTGTATATAATTTAGTGTCATTTTTATTTATAAGGGAACATTATATCTTATCATTGATACATAATCTATTTCTTATTTCCGCAATCGTAGATATTAATTGGTTTTTCTTTGGCATCGAAAAGTTTAGCATCACCGTTACAAGAAACGCAATTATAAAAATTTCCACCACAATTTTAATTTTTCTACTAGTGAAAACTCCAGAGTCAATTTTTACGTATACGGTAATCATGGCAGGAAGCACATTGATTAGTCAATTATACTTAGTCACAATACTACATAAGTATATTAAATTTCATCAACTAAACATCTTAGACTCATTTAAGAGTCATTTTATAAAATGTTTAGTCTTATTTATTCCCGTTATCGCTTATAGCATATATCGAGTTATGGACAAAACCATGATTGGCGGAATTGTGTCCACAACCGAACTTGGATATTATGAAAATGCAGAAAAAATTATAAATATTCCAATAGGAATTCTAACAGCAATAGGAACAGTTATGTTACCTTTCATGTCAAAACAGTTAAAGGGCGAACATAGTGATCACGATTTTGAGCATAATGCTGTTTTATATCGTATGTTTCAGATATGCTTTATTATCATGATACCAATAGCGTGCATGCTTTTTATTATTGCTAAAAATTTCACTTCAATCTATTTCGGACCAGGTTTTGAAAAAAGTGGGGATATTTTAATGATTCTATCATCAACAATTTTATTTGCTACTCTAGCTAATGTAATTCGCACAAACTATCTTATTCCAAATGAAAAAGATGGGATCTATGTATCATCAACAATCATTGGCGCAGCAATAAATTTAATACTGAATTTAATATTTATTAAAAAATTTGGAGCAATAGGCGCATGCATTGGAACAGTTGCCGCAGAGTTTTCAGTAATGCTTTATCAGGTTATAGCAACAAGAAAAGAAATAAACTACAAAAAAGTCTTTCTATTAATAGCTATCACCATAATCAAATCGATGGCATCCGCAATATTTAGTATGTTAATCGTAAATACACTACAAATTCAAGGCATTACCAAATTAATTCTTATTTGTATTTTATTCACATCATTATATTTACTAATGAATATAACATTCCTAAAAAATTTCATTTCCAAAAGTTAATCAAGTGATAATATATAAGAAAATATAAAAAAGATATACCATGAATACACTTATCTCTACAAAAAAAATCCAACCAACCCACCTAATCGTTCTTTTTCTTACATTTTTGTCCACCAGTACCGTCTTTTATTTTCTATATCAAACAAAAATTCTACCACTTTACCTTTTTACTCTTTTAGCTATCGTGGTTTTTTCAATTATTGCCACCCTTATCTTTTTTAGTCACCGACATAAAATTGCCGTCATCATCTTAGGTATTATTATTTTCATCAATCTCATCCTCTCCTTCCTCCTCTTCAAATACAACGATTACTTCTCCAAAATCAGCCCCAACGAGACTTACTACGAAAAATATAGTCTCGTCGCCCTCAAGGATTCTGATCTCGCGAAAAATAATACTAAAACCATCGCTCCGCTCGGCCTTCTCACTAGTGATCCGTATTTTGATACTGTAAAGCAATATCTCATCAACGCCAACCAGAATACCGACCAAAATACCGCAAACCAAAATAATACAGACCAAAAAAACTCCAACAATAAGACCTCCGACCAAACCCAATCTTGTCCAGACCTCCTCAAAACCCCTCTCGAAGAAACTAATCTCAAGACCTACGACAATCTCCTCGCTCTCACCACCGCGCTCACAACCCCTAAATCCGCCAACGACAAGCTCCAAACTATTTTCCTCGGCCATACTTATCTTGACGCTCTAAAAGACAATAACGAAACCATCTACAATCAACTTCAAATTCTCGCCGATATCGAAATCAAAGTCGCACCGAAGCATGTCGAAACCACCTCGCACGCTTCACTCGACTCGCCATTCACTATTTATCTCAGTGGCATCGATAATCGCGACCATACCCTGCCTTTTGCCGCCCGCTCCGACGTCAACCTCATCCTCGCCGTCAATCCCGCCAAGCACAAGATTCTCCTCCTCAATACTCCACGTGATTTTTATGTCCCCCTCGCCATGAATGGCAAACTCGACAAACTCACTCACGCCGGACTTTATGGCGTCAATGAGTCCATTCATACTCTGGAGAATTTCTATAATATTAAATTTAATTATTACGCCCGTATCAATTTCGATGCCACTTCCACCATCATTGACCAACTCGGCGGCGTCGATATTCATATTCCCTACGTCGTCAATACCTATCACGGCCACCGTCACTACGAGCCAGGGAATTATCATTTGAATGGTGATGAGGCGCTCGATTTTGCGCGTGAACGCGTCTCGATTAGTTGGGCTGGTGGTGATCGCGAGCGTGGTCGAAATCAAGAAAAAATTCTCACCGCTTTAATTCAAAAACTTCAGTCCGACAAAACCAATCTCACTCGCCTCGATCAAATTTTTAACTCTATCGCCAAAAATATTCAAACCAATTTCACGCCTGATGATCTCAAATATCTCGTCCAGAAACAATTAACGAATTTTTCTAACTGGCAAATCGAATCCATTGACGTCGATGGTAAAGCCGACATCACCTCGACCTACACCTACCCAGAACCGAAACATTTCGTCTGGCACCCTTATCAAGACACCGTCGACCGTGCCAAAACCAAGCTTCAAGAATATCTCGCCGAATAAAAAAACTTACACCAAAGGCCAAGCTCCATAAATAGCCCAAAAATCAGACCAAAAATTCGTATTCATCCGCGCCCTCTCACAGCTCCGGCCTTTTAGCGGCACCTGTAAAGTGTTACAATAAGCTAATGACTATTCGCACCCACAAATTTTTCTTGCCCGCCCTTCTGATTTTTCAGATGATCTTCATCTTCACCATGTCTTCTTTCGGTCACACTTCTTCCGATGCCCAGAGTAATCTCTTCGTCGATTTTATCGCCCAAAATTTCCCGCACGTCCGTCACGGTTTAGAGAATAATTTAATCAGTCTCAGCACCCTGATTTTTCTCGTGCGAAAAACCGCCCACTTCACCGAATATGCCATCCTAGGCAGCCTCTTTTTTCTTAATCTAAGAAACTGGCAAAAATCGAATGGTACACTCGCCATGAGCATCCTCTTTAGCTTCCTCTATGCCTGTACCGACGAGCTTCATCAATCGACACCCTCGGCGCGAGCTTCGGCGCAACTATCACGTATTTAACCATCAAGCTTTTCGCCAAAATCAAAACATGCTCTGATAAATAAGTTCACTGCATGACAAAACCAGAAATCAAACCCCACACCAAGCTCTAATCTAGATATCTAAACAAGTCAGACCTAATTATTATAGTAGTTATAATAATTATTCTTCCCACCACGGCGCTTATCCACCACCTGGTTCAAAATCACCCCAGGCATATTAATCTCAATCGCTTCCAACGCGCGCTTCGAATTTTGCAGATCTTCAATCGTGGTCTCATTTGCCGCACAAACCAAGATCACTCGATCCGCTCGCTTCGCCAAAATCAGAGAATCTGAAATCCCCTCAATTGGTGTACCGTCAATTAGCACATAATCATAATGTTTCTTCACCTCAGAAAGTAACATTTCCATCTTCTTCGATTCCAGAAGCTCACTTGGATTTGGTGGCACCACGCCACGCGTAATCACCTCAAGATTTTTCACATTCGTCTTCAGCGCATACTGACGCAGTTTTTTCAAATCACCCTCCGCCAAAATATTCGACAGACCAAACTGATTACTTAATTCAAAAATTTCATGTTGACGACCCAGGCGCATATCACAGTCAATCAAAAGCACTTTCTTGTTCGTCTTCGCAAAAGCCACCGCCAAGTTTGAAATAATAAAACTTTTACCTTCGTGAGCTCTCGAGCTACAAAACAGCACTGTATTCGAATTCTGATTATTTAGCGAGAAGTATAAACTAGTGCGAATCGTACGAAAATCTTCCGCCACCGCCATTTTCGGATTATCGCGCAAAACCAATTCTGAATCTTCATTGATCTCCACCGCTTCCACATCTTCCACATTGGCGATTTCCGCTTCTTTTTCCGCGGCATTTTTTTCTTGCTCCAAGGCAATCTTCTCTTGAATCGCTTTTTCCTCTGCAATAATCTTACGCCCCACCGCCTTAATTTCCACAAACGGTCTCTCCGGCGTTCCTTTAGCTTTTTCCGCCTCTTCCGCTGCCTTGGCTGCTGCTTCTTCCGCCGCTTTTTCTGCCGCTATTCTCTCAGCTTCCGCCTGCAGCTCAGCTTCTTTTTCCGCTTCTTTCTGCTTCTGTTTTTC
>QWCO01000484.1_pt1 | contig 17393 bp, 16 predicted proteins | sample 1972611 | NCBI WGS metagenome assembly QWCO01 (sample SAMN09866706, study PRJNA288562) | Human oral metagenome isolate term1_saliva, whole genome shotgun sequencing... | reverse complement strand
CCCTTGTCTTTTCATAATGACAGGGGCTTTTTTATATTACTAATTGACGTAAAGTAAAGCATTTTTCTATAATAATAAGGATAGGTAACAATTAGTTATATAATATAATACTTTCAGAATAGATATATAAGGAGTAACGATGCGTCTTCGTAGAAAACCGTGGATTGATGAGGCTATCCACGAGTATGATTCACATATTATTTTATCTGGACAAGAGGCTTATAAAGGCAAGTGGAGAGAGGCTTTTTCGCATCCAGAACGACCATTGTACATGGAACTAGGGACTGGTAAGGGACGATTCATTGCAGGCATGTCTGAGGCTTATCCAGAGGCAAATTTTGTGGGCTTTGAAGTTCAAATCGGTGTAATTTACTATGCAGCACAAAAGATTTTTGAAGCAGAGCGTGATAATGCAAAAGTATCTTTATTTGATATCGCCGGAATTGAAGAGATTGTAGCCCCTGGAGAAGTAGATCGATTTTATATCAATTTCTGTGATCCATGGCCTAAGGCTAAACATGCAAAACGCCGTTTGACATATCATACATTCCTTGATCGCTATGCACGTTTGTTAAAAGATAATGGCGAAGTTCACTTTAAAACCGACAATGAAGATTTGTTTATGTTCTCTCTAGAGGAATTCAAAAATTGTGGGTGGGAACTCAAGAATGTAACCTATGATTTACATAGTACAGATTTACCGAATGTAAAAACGGAATATGAAGAAAAATTCAGTGCAAAGGGACAACCTATTTTCCGATTAGAAGCAGTAAAACCAGCTGTTACTAAGGAGGCATAATATGTTGCAAAAAGGGGAAAAGAAGGGACACTTTTGGGAGAAAGTATTTAAGAATGACCTACAAGGTATGTTATTGCCTATAGCCCTTATGGCCTTGATTGGCAGCATTAATATCTTTAGTGCTACCTATGTTGGATCTATTACCACTGAAGATGGATTGTTGGGCTACGCGCCGAGACATTTAGGTTATTTATTGGCTTCTGCCATTTTGGGCGTGCTTTTGTATCGATTTGATTATCGGCGCTTGCAGAATGTTAAATTGCTAACTTGGATTATGGGCTTGACGGCCATATCCTTAGTGGCCATATATTTGGTCGGTGTAGAGGTCAATGGTGCGCGTCGTTGGATTTCATTGGGGCGATTTTCGTTTCAACCATCTGAGTTCGCGAAATTGGCCGCATTATTGTGGACAGCTGCTAAATTAGCGGATAAACCATGGATAAAGCCTAAATTTACATCTATGATTAAACCTAAGAAGGGGTTATCTCAAAAAGAGGTAGCATTAGGGTATATTTTTGAACGCGTAAAATATATGGGTTATATGTTGCTGTGGCCAATCATATTTGCTGGTCTTACTATTAAACAACCAGATATGGGGACGGCCGTATTGATTATAGGTTTTTCCTATCTGTTAATATTCTTATCAGGCTTTGAAAAAAGTGTATTTGGTTTATCTTTGGTGGTGGCTGCTTTAGGTGGCTTTTATGCAGCTCAAAGTAGTTCATATCGATGGGAACGCGTTGTATCTTGGTTTGATCCCTGGTCCTATGCTCAAGATAAAGGCTATCAAACTGTACAAGGTTTGTTAGCCGTAGGCTCCGGTGGATTTTTTGGACAAGGCTTTCTTAATGGTACATCTAAGTACTTCTATCTACCGGAAGCACATACGGACTTTGCTTTCGCTGTTTGGGCTCAGGAAATGGGATTCCTAGGTGGTATTACGGTCGTATTCTTAATGGCCATGTTCACGTTCTTTGGATTCCGCATTGCCAATAGAGCACGCGATGCCTTTGGTAGATGGTTAGCCATTGGTATTACGATTCTCATCAGTGGTCAAGCATTCTTCAATATCGCTATGGTTTGTGGTATGTTGCCTGTCACAGGTGTACCATTGCCATTTGTCAGCTATGGTGGTTCATCTTTGATGATGAACTGTTTGGCCATCGGTATTTTAGCAAGTATTGCAAGACGTGGCGTAGAAGGTGTTAAACCTATAGGTACAAAGGATACATTACTTTCGTTGCGCGAAGAAACAAGAAGCCGTTTTAAACCAAGTAGGTCTGTTGAACCTAAATTACCAGGCCGTTTTGTGCCACCAAATAAACGATAATATATGTGTTGTGTATGAGGGAAAATTATGAACGATTTTATTGATATTCAAGAACGCCCATCATTGGGGAAATTATTGCCACTTAGCTTTCAACATTTATTTGCCATGTTTGGCTCTACCGTACTTGTACCGTATTTGTTGAAAGTCGATCCAGCAACGGCATTATTTATGAATGGTATTGGTACTTTATTATACTTATTTGTATGTAAAGGTAAGATTCCAGCATACTTAGGCTCTAGTTTTGCTTTTATCGCCCCTGTTAGTGCGGTGTTGGCCGCAGGATTTGGATATGAAGCAGCCAAAGGTGCCTTCGTCGTATTTGGCTTATCCTTTGTTATTTTATCGTTCTTGGTTCGGTATATTGGTATCGGCTGGATTGATAAATTATTCCCCCCAGCGGCTATGGGGGCCATCGTTGCCATCATCGGTCTTGAACTCGCACCGGTTGCTATGGGCATGGCTGGACTTATCGGTGATCAAAATCTTGGCATGTCTCATGAACAAGCTATCATTGTTTCTATGTTTTCTTTGATTGTAACCTTGCTAGGAACCGTCGTCTTCCGCGGTTTCCTTGCAGTCATTCCTGTGCTTATTGGCGTAGTAGCAGGTTATATCTTATCTGCTATCATGGGCGTTGTTGATTTCTCCGCTGTTGAAGCGGCACCATGGTTCTCCTTACCACAATTTTATGGTATGCCTGAATTTGATATCAATGCTATTGTCATGATTATGCCAGCATTATTTGTAGTATTTGCAGAACACGTAGGTCACCTTGTTGTTACAAGTAATATCGTATCTAAAGACCTTATGAAAGACCCTGGCTTAGAACGTTCTTTATTAGGTGATGGCTTGGCAAACATCCTTTCTGGTTTCTTTGGGGCTACACCAAATACGACGTACGGTGAAAACATTGGTGTACTAGCGATTACACGATGCTTTAGCGTATGGGTTATCGGTGGTGCCGCTATATTGGCTATGATAATTTCTTTTGTAGGCAAGGTAGCCGCTCTTATCCATGCCATTCCAGTTCCTGTTATGGGTGGCGTATCTATCCTTCTATTTGGTATCATCGCAGCATCTGGTTTGCGTATGCTCGTAGAACGCAAGGTAGACTATACAAATCCTGTTAACATGATTCTTACATCTGTTATTCTTGTTGTAGGCCTCAGTGGTGCACAACTCGTAATTGGTCCTGTTGTATTAAAAGGAATGGGGCTAGCAACTGTTGTAGGTATGGGTATGAGTATCGTACTTCTTATCTTACAAAAAACGGGTATAGGTAATGATCAATTGAAGAAAACAGAGGTATAATTGATTATACATTTGCATATAAAGCAAGACTTACAATTAACGCGTAGCTTTTGGGCTACGCGTTTTTGTATAGTAATGCTTTATATATGACCATAGAAGCGTGTCTATTGGAAAAATATAAATGTCTATTGTATAATATATTGTATGAAATGTTTTTGTGAAAGGAGGTTTATATGGATTATATTTTTTGGCTTATTATAGGTCTCGTATTGATGGCTATTGAACTAGTTGTGCCTGGTGGTATTGCGGGCCTTATCGGGTACTGCTTATTTATGTGGGGTGTATTTATCGGCCTCGGTGGTACAGATATAGCTTTATATGCGGTGCTGGGTATTACGATTGTATTAGTCGTGGTATTATTAACCTTCTTTAATCACTTTTCAAAAACCTGGATTGGCAAGCTCTTTACCTTAGGGCAACGATCTACCACAAAAGCTGGATATGTTTCTAATGATGTATTAAAGGATCTAGTTGGCAAGGAGGGCATAGCACATACAACACTACGCCCTGCAGGTATTGCTAAAATTGATGGTAATTTAGTGGATGTTGTAACCGAAGGGGGCTTTATCGATGCCGGTTCACCCATTGTGGTGCTTCGTGTTGTAGGTGGCCGCAATATTGTTAGAAAGCGCGATTAAGCTTTCACCACATCGTCGTAAATAATGGAGGTTATTATGGATGTAGGTATTTTAATTTTGATTCCCATTCTACTGATTGGGATTATGGTGTTCTTGTATGTTGTGCCATTAGGCCTTTGGGTATCTGCGTTAGCGGCGGGTGTTAATGTTGGAATCTTTACACTCGTAGGTATGCGTTTACGTCGTGTAAATCCATCTCAAATCGTAATGCCTTTGATTAAGGCTAATAAAGCGGGCCTTGAGGTTAATGTAAATCAATTGGAAGCTCATTACCTTGCTGGTGGTGACGTTGACCGTGTTGTCGATGCATTGATCGCTGCTGAACGCGCATCGATTCCGTTGACCTTTGAACGTTCCGCGGCTATTGACCTTGCCGGTCGTGACGTATTGGAAGCGGTTCAAATGTCTGTAAACCCTAAGGTTATTGAGACACCAATCATTTCTGCAGTGGCAAAAAATGGTATTGAACTTAAGGTTCGCGCTCGTGTAACGGTGCGTGCTAATATCGATCGCCTCGTTGGTGGTGCTGGTGAAGCTACCATCATCGCCCGTGTCGGTGAAGGTATCGTAACGACCGTAGGTTCCTCTGAAGAACATACAGATGTATTAGAAAATCCAGATCACATTTCTCGTACTGTATTGGGTAAAGGCCTTGATGCGGGTACTGCCTTTGAAATATTGTCCATCGATATCGCCGACGTAGACGTAGGACGTAACATTGGTGCCCAATTGCAAACAGACCAAGCGGAAGCGGATAAGAAAATCGCACAAGCTCGTGCCGAGGAACGCCGTGCTATGGCGGTTGCTACAGAACAAGAAATGCGTGCTAAAACACAAGACATGCAAGCTAAGGTTGTGGAAGCGCAAGCTGAAGTTCCTAAAGCATTGGCAGAAGCTTTCAGAAATGGTAATCTCGGCGTTATGGATTACTACAATATGAACAATATTATTGCAGACACTAAGATGCGTGAAAATTTAGCAGATGGTGAATAGGAGTAGTTATGGACTCTATTTTGTCTACAATACTATCGGCCTTTACGCATAATCCTATATTTGTTCTAGCTGTAATTGCATACATTGTATTCTCTTTTTTGAAAAGCTCAAAGAATGAAGATGCTGATGAGTATGAAAACTCAGGTGCTGAAAAGACTTGGGAGGATATGGAGCGTGAATATGGTATTTCTATTGAACGTAAAGTAGAAGAACCTCCGGTTAATGCTACATCTAACGATACTGTCTGTCAGTCGCCTAATACTCAGATTTCTTATAAGCAATCTGCAGAACCACCTAAAAAAGAGCAACCTAAAAAACGAGAAGAACATAAAGTATCTACGAGTAAAACGGTTGCAGTTTCTACATTGACTGAGCGTCTAGCAGAATTTAAGCGCCAAAAAGCAATGGGAGAAGTAAGAGTTCCTCTTGTTGATGTAGAGACCCATACGAAACCTGTAACGAAGAAGGCTCGTAAGTCTCGTCATGATATAAGAGAAGGTATGAAGTGGGCTTTTATACTAGAAAAACCAAAGGCATTGCGTCATAGGGCTCGATAATGTATATATGTTCCTAATAAAGACAAGGGTTCCTAATGGTCACGGGGGTGACTATTGGGAACTCTTTTTCTATTGCAAAGCGTACAGATGAACTTTCATAATATGTGTAATAGGTGTGGGTATACAGTTCGCCTAAATTAGATGAAAGGAGCGATTATATGTATCGCAGCGTACGAAATATTCCCAAAGAATTATTAGAGAATCTATATATTAAAGAAAAATGGACCTTACGGGATATTGCCGATTATATTGGTTGTAGCGTAGATACAATTGTAAGGCGCATGCAATTGTATAAGATACCGCGACGTGAAACGCGTAAAGATATTAATCGAGCAACCTTAGTAAATCTATATGAAGTGAGCCATACAAGTATTGAAACATTGGCCCGCCGTTTTAATGTGTCCACTGCGACCATATCTAATCGATTACATGAGTATGGATTGCTTTGCACCCATGACCATTCGATACATAGTGTAGAACCGGATCGTATTAAAAAGGCCTATGAAAGTGGTAATAGCACCACTCGTATTGCGGATATGATGGGGCTTTCACGGTGGAAGGTATTACATATTTTACATCATATGGGCGTTAATATACGAGGTGGGAGGCGTAAGGTGATGCCCATCGATGAAATGAGCTATTTATATAGCTATCATGGGCTGAGTACAAAAGATATAGGTATTGCTTATCAGCTGCAAGCTAATACGGTTGCCTTATATTTGCGAGAATCCGGTGTTGCCTTGCGTGGCAAACGGTTAGAGATAGATACGAATGAAATTAGTAGACTGCGTATGGAAGGGTTGTCGATTGTAGCTATTGCACGACAGCTCGAATGTTCTACATCTGTCATAAGAAATAGACTCAAGCGTCACCAATCCTAGTAAAGATGTAGTATAGGTTAGCATCTCATAGTAAATCTGTATAAACCTCAAACCATTTGGTATAGTAATTTGTAGTTAATTACTATATACTTAGATTTATATGATGGGAGGTTTATTATGTTTGAATATTTAACTTTATTATTACCATTTTTACTTCTAGGTTTTATCGCCGCTGGCTTATCTAGAATATCTGGTGTGGCATTATCCATGATTATCGTACCAACCTTGTTGATTTGGGGGGCTACGCCATTGGACGTTGTTGCATTTATGCTCCTATTTGTGGTGTATAACAATTTCACATCTGAAACACAAGATGTACGCCTTGATTACAAGGACCTCGTGTTATTTCCTAAATGGCGCTTGTTGATTCCTTTAGTTTTTACAGTAATCGGTATCTTCATTAATCCTGCTATTGGCATTGCTGTCTTTATGGCTTGTTTTGTATTGGAACTGCTAGCAACCGTGTTTAAACGCATTCCTGAACGGGAACGTCCTGCTGTTCATCGTGTCATTGTTCTTTCCATTCTCAGCGCTATTGTAACCGCTATTGGCGCCTATGTAGGGCCTACTATTAGTGGTGACTACTATTTTGGTTTAGTTGGCTTGGCTATTTTGGCCATTACTGGTTTTGCGTGGTATGCAGGTCGTAATCGTAATGCATTTAAAGGTGTTTGGGAATTTATCTGGGTTGATTTGGGTCTTTTGCTTGGCTTGTTTGGTATTGAAAGTTCCAACTATCCATCTGGGTTGACACGCGACTACAAGAGTCCAATGGATCGTATGTTGCCAATGATTACTGTAGTAGGTGGTTATGCCGGGCTAATGGTCATTTTTGGTGTGTATGGCATGTTCTCTCTACCATCCTTCATTACGGCTATTGGTGCAGCCATTGGTACGCGCATGTTCGGGTTGTATGAATTCCCTAAACGCGGTACATTCTCCTATTTAGCTATTGGCTTTGCCGTTGCTGCGGTTATATGCTTATATCTCGTATCTCCTGTACCAACAGGATTTGATGCGGTTAATACCATCATGACGCAACCTATGGTTCAATAAAAGGTGAGTTTTGTCATAGTATCAATAACCTAAACTTGTTAATGTGAAAGTAGATAGTTAACATAAACAATAAGGAGATGCGTATCGTGAAAGATAATACCACTGTTGAAGTGAACTCTAATGAAGTTGTAGAAACGAGACCATTTCCGCCATTCTTACCAAAGAATGCAACGGTTATGATGATGGGCACATTCCCACCAACATCTGAAAAACGAGCTATGGAGTTCCATTATCCAAACTTTCAAAATGATATGTGGCGTGTTTTCGGTTTGGTGTTTTTTGATGATAAAGAACATTTTAGAAAAGGTGAGGAAAAGGCTTTTGATGCAGATAAGATTAAAGCTTTTTTATCTCAAATTGGCATAGCATCTTGTCCAACGGTTTTAAAGGCTATTCGTGAGCATGGTAATGCATCTGATGCATTTTTAAAGGTGGTTGAGCCGGTTCCTCTTGCTGAAGTATTGGCACAAATACCAGATTGTGCTCATATTGGTACAACAGGCGGCAAGGCTACAGAAATCTTGCTTAGCTTATTACCTGAAAAGGTCAAACTACCTAAAACAGGGGAAACGATTCCTTTTGAATATCAAGGTCGTAAACTTACATTAACGCGCTTGCCATCTACCTCTAGAGCGTATCCATTGAGCCTTGTTAAAAAGGCTGATGCATATAAAGCATTTTTTAAAGCTTGTGGCCTAGAAACAAAATAATAAATGGTTCATACTTAGTAGAATACCTTTGATTGTCTACTCTAATTGGTAAATTAGGGGAGAATGGTCAAAGGTATTTTATTATCAAAAATTTACGTAAATAGGTGATATAGTAAGTTGTTTGTTGTATATAAACCTATGGCATCAGTCATAATTAAAAGTGATAACAACAATAACTTTTTAATTCTTGTTTTTTATGATGAGAGGTCTATAATTAACCAATGTCATTATATGGTTGACAAATATTTTAGAAATAGGAGTTGATACTATGGATAAGGCTAAGGAGGCCTTATGGACAAGATCATTTGTCCTTGATACTTTGATTAATTTCTTAGTATTTTTGATTTATTATTTATTAATCGTTATTATTGCCGTAGTTGCAAAAGATAACCTTCACGCTACAGCTAGTCAAGCGGGATTAGCTGTTGGTATATATATTATTGGCACCGTCGTGGCCCGGTTGTTAGCTGGACGTTTTATTAGTGTCCTCGGATGTCGCAAGATGCTCTACTTGGGTCTACTTATTTATTTGGCTTCAACGGCCATGTACTTTTATACCCCAAATCTGTTGATGCTCGATAGTGTTCGTTTCTTAAATGGTTTCGCTTACGGTATTACATCAACTGCAACAAGTACGATTATTGCTGCTATTATACCTCAATCGCGCCGTGGGGAAGGGATTAACTACTATGGTTTATCTACATCCCTCGCCGCTGCTGTAGGCCCATTCCTCGGTATTTTAATGCTTCATAGCCTTGGCTATGACTTCATCATTGCATTCTGTGTTGCCCTTATCGTTATTTGTGGCCTTGGCGCCGTGATTATGAAGTTTAAGGAACCTAAGCTTGATATTGAGTCTGAAGAACATAAGGGGATTAAGATTTCCGATTATATTGAACCACGTATGAATTCTATTAGCCTTGTTTCTGTGCTTGTAGGTTTTGCATACTCTGGTGTTATCGGTTTTATGGCGGCCTATACAAAAGACCTAGACCTTATTATGGCCGGTACATTCTTCTTCGTTGTATATGCCGTAGTGATTACCATTACAAGACCTTTACTTGGTATTCTATTCGATATGAGAGGGGAAAACTTCGTTTTATATCCTTGTTTCGTATCCTTAGCGCTTGGTATTTTCTTGTTATCCATTGCTCACTCTACATGGCTTGTACTTTTATCCGCCGTATTTGTCGGACTTGGCTATGGTACATTCATGTCCAATGGCCAAGCGGTAACTGTTAAAATTGTACCGGTTCATCGCATTGGTGTTGCCACATCAACATACTTTATTGCTTTAGACGTTGGTCTTGGCTTTGGTCCATATATTTTAGGTGCCATTAAAGAAGTTGTAGGTTATACAAGCATGTTCCACGTAACTGTAGTAGTTGCCCTTGTAGCTTTAGTTGCATATTACTTATTCTATGGCCGCTATGTAGGGACAGATAAAGATCTTTCTATGAAAGCTCGCGCTGAAGAAGAACAAATTAGAAATCGTAAACGCAATGGTAAACTTGTGTAAAACGATGTTTTACATTGGATATATAATTTCATAGATTAATAAAAAATGACTATTCGAGCCATTGCTCGAATAGTCATTTTGCTTTTTATGGTATTATTTTTCGATATTTACGATGTTAACGATAACTTCAACAGCTTTTTTCATATCATCGATACATGCAAATTCATGACGTCCATGAAGGTTTTCTACACCGGTAAAGATATTTGGTGTTGGAATACCCATGAAGGAAATTTTAGAACCATCGGTACCACCTCGGATAGGATCGCAAATAGGTGTAATACCTGCTTTTTCCATGGCCGCTTTGGCTACGTTTACACATTCCATATTATCTTTGATGATGTCATACATATTGTAATATTGATCTTTAACAGATACTTCGCAAACTTCACGGCCATAGATTTCATTTAATGTTTGACCGGCTTGTAGGAAGAATACTTTTTTCGCTTCGAACAATTCTTTGTCATGGTCGCGGATAATATAGTTCATCTTACCTGTATCCACTTGTGTTTCCATGCTCATAAGCATAAAGAAACCTTGACGACCACAGGTGTGTTCAGGAACAGCGGCTCCTGGTAATAGTGCATCAAATTGCATAGCCAGTTTAGCACAGTTAATCATGATTCCCTTCGCGGTACCAGTGTGTACTGATACACCTTTGAGTGTAACAGTTCCGCCAGCTGCATTGAATGTTTCATATTCGAGTTGACCTAGGCTTTCACCATCGATTGTATAGGCAAAGTCTACAGGGAATTGTTTTACATCGAAATGGTCTGCACCAGTTCCGATTTCTTCGTCAGGGCCAAAGGCGCACATGATTTTACCGTGTTTGATTTCTGGGTGAGCCACAAGATAGGAGAGGGCTTCCATAATTTCACAAATGCCGGCCTTATCATCACCGCCTAATAGGGTGAGACCATCTGTTACGACTAGAGATTTACCAATATAGTTTTTTAGATTAGGAAAATCTTCGTGGCGTGTAAAAATCTGATGTTCTTCATTGAGGCAAATATCGTTGCCATCGTAGTTTTCAATGATGCGTGGCTTAATATTTTCTGCGTTATAGTCGGCCGTATCCATATGAGCGATAAAGCCGATCGAAGGAGCCTTTACATCTGTATTAGGATTTAATGTACCAATGACAAATCCGTTTTCTCGATTGTAGATGACCTCATCAAGACCGATTGTTTTCAAATCAGGAACGAGCACATTGGTAGCAAAATCGACTTGCGTTTGTGTACTAGGAATCGTTGTACTTTCCTCGTTAGACCGTGTATTTATGCTTGTGTAGCGTACAAAACGTTCAACCATTGGTTCCATAATAAGCCTCCTTGAGAGAATGTATTGAATATATAATAGGTTGATACCATAGTTAGACCTATTTAGCCTATATATCTTAATTGTAGACCAGTAGTACATAAAAAGCAAAGTGTATCAGTGCATAATGTGTAAAAATATTCGTATTATGCATATAAAGCAATTGAAACGTGTATAGCACCATGATAGTATAAAAGTGGATAGATATACGTTTGTGTTTTTTATGAGGAGGTTTTACTATGTCGGACGAAACTCGTTCTATTCCGTCCGTAGAACCGGTACTTGATCCTAAAAAGGACTATGAAGAAATTAATTCATACGTAGTATTTTGGGGCCTGTTCTATGCAGCAATCTTTACACTGGCTGTTGGCTATCTATGTTTGAAAATTGGTCAAACAGTAGATGCCTTTGCTCCAGTATCTGTACTTGCCATGGGTACAGCAGTTATTTTGAAACGGAAAAATGCGTTTGCTGAAACTGTACACATTCAAGCAATCGCCAGCTCTAGTACAAACACATTAGCTGGGGCTATGTTCTTCTTGCCAGCCCTTTACATTTGGGGTGTAACAGATGTAACTTTTACACAAATGGCAATTCCAATTATTCTTGGTGGCGTACTTGGTGTTCTATTATGTGTTATGTTCCGTCGCTACTTTGTAGAAGAAATGCACTATGTGTATCCGTTCCCAAGTGGTCGCGCTGCAGCTGAAGTATTGATGAGTAATGAAGGTAGTAAAGCTAAATTGATGTTAGGTTCTGGCCTTGTTGCTCTCGTATATGACTTTATTCTAAACAGCCTTGGCTGGTGGGAAGAGGTCATTCGTACAGCTACATTTAAATGGGGCGCTGCCTTAGCCGACCAAACTAAATTGACGGCTGCCGTAGATACTGATGCAGCATTGCTCGGTCTTGGTTACTTTACAGGCCTTCGCTATGCAGCGATTATCGCAGCGGGCTCATTCTTCTCTTGGTTCGTATGTATTCCGATTGTGTACTTCTTAGCACCAGAACATGTGATGCACATCAATGGTCAATCCGTATTTTTAGCGGATGCTCCAATTCGTAAGGTATTCCTTGATTATGTGCGTCATATCGGCATCGGTATGCTCGCTATGGCCGGAATCATTGGCCTTTTGAGCATGTCTAAGGTGGTTGGCGGCGTTGTTAAAAACGCAGTTTTAGATATATTCACATCCAAAACTACAGAGGTTAATTTGCTCCGTACGCAACGCGACGTTCCTACATCTTGGATTGGTGCAGGCATCTTGTTATGTACCGTTTTATTTGCCGTATACTTCCACTTTATGTATTCTGAAAGCCTCGCTCAAACAGGAGTAGCATTCTTAATTGTTTTAATCATGTCCTTCTTACTTGCTGTAGTCGGTATTAGCTCCATTGCCTATACTGGTACAGAACCGGTATCCGGTATGACAATCTTTATGATTATCATCTCGGCTGTATGTTTAACAGCTGCTGGCATGACTGGTAAAGTAGGTATGATTGCAGTCCTCATGATGGCATCCTTTATCGGTACAACCATCGGTATGGCTGGTAACTTTATGTCCGAACTTAAGGTAGCGCACATGACAGGTGCTACACCTAAGAAAATGGAACAATGGCAAATCGTTGGTACCATTCTCTGTGCTGTACTTTCTGTAGGCGTAATGATCTTATTAAATGGTGCTTATGGTTTCGTAGGAGACCATGCATTGAATGCACCTCAAGCAAATGCGATGGCTGCTATCATCGAACCTATGATGACTGGTGGTAGTGCACAATGGCCTTTATACATGGCAGGCGCATTGTTCGCAATTATTTTGTGGATGGTAAAAGTTCCACCTTTGGCATTTGCATTAGGTACATATTTACCAATGGAAATCAATACCCCATTACTCGTTGGTGGTTTGATTGCATACTTTGTACAAAATAGTACAAAAGATAAAGTGTTGGCAGACCTTCGCTTCTCCAAAGGTAGTACAATTGCATCCGGCCTCGTAGCTGGTGGTGCTATTGGTTCCTTGTTCAGTGCCGTACTTCGTATTGCCGGTATTGATGTATTTGCTCAAGAATGGGTAGAAACACCAGAAGCAACTTACCTCAGTATTGTAATGTACTTGTTGCTTTGTGCATTCTTGTACAAGGTAGCTATGTACATTAAAGATAAAAAAACAGCTAAATAACATGAATCCCTTTTAATGGGATTATGAAAAACGCTCTCTATGAATAGAACTCGTAGAGAGCGTTTTTATATGGAGCTGACCAGATCATAGTAGATTGTCTTAGATATATATATAATCTATACCTAATAAAACATATTTATATAGTAGGAATTATTGACCTAGTATATATAGGGTGATATGATATGTTTATAATGAATTCATCAGAGAGCGAAAATAGGTGATAGAATGGCTAAACGAAAAGCATTTTTGAAGATTATTAAGGAAAATGGACCTCTTGTATTAGATGGTGCATTTGGCACTGAATTGGAACGCCACGGGTGTAACATTCATGATGCGTTATGGTCATCTAAGATGCTCATTGAAAATCCAGATATAATCAAAAAGGTTCACATTTCTTATTTGGCAGCTGGCGCAGATATTATTGAAAGTTCTGGTTATCAAGCAACTGTAGCTGGGTTTAAAGCTCATGGGTATGGTACAGAAGAAGCACTAGATTTGGTGAAGTTATCCGTTCGTTTAGCCGTGCAAGCTCGCAATGAATTCTTAGAGGCTAAGGCTAATGATGCACTCACATTGCGCGGCATTACATTAGGTGAACAATTGCCAGATGGCAGTGTTCGTTATTTTTCTGAGGGTGCCTTACCTAAACCATTAGTAGCTGCATCTGTTGGCCCATATGGTGCTTTCTTGGCTGACGGATCTGAATATCGTGGAGATTACGGTGTACAAACGGAATATCTAGAAGTATTTCATATTCCACGTATCGCCTTATTCTGTGAAGAAAACCCTGATGTGCTAGCTTGTGAAACAGTTCCATGCTATGATGAAGCTATCGCCATTGCTCGTACCTTGTGTGATCCACTTACGACAAAAGGTATTCCTGCATGGATTTCCTTTTCCTGCAAAGATGAACATCACATTTCAAGTGGGGAGACCATCATTAAATGTGCTGAAATGATCGACAAGGTGCGTCAAGTAACAGGCATAGGTATTAACTGTACAGCACCAGAATATGTAGAGTCCTTGATTACGGATATTCGGTCTGTCACAAATAAGCCGATTGCTGTATATCCAAATCTCGGTGAAACCTATGATGGAGAAACTAAAACGTGGTCTGGCGGACAACAAAGCTTCATTGATTATGTTGACGTATGGCGCAAGGCCGGTGCTAATATAATCGGTGGATGTTGCCGAACAAACCCTGATATTATTCGTGAAATAGCAAAACAAATACATATAAAATAAATGAGAGGGGCTGTTTAAATACAGTCCCTTTTGCTTTAGTGTAATGCTATAATGTATATGTAAATAATTGATATTTATTCGCAACATGATATAGTTAACATAAGGAGGTGTGTACAGATAAAACAGAAGATTACGAACATAGCGTGGAAACTTATATTACCTATGCTACTCATCGTTATATGGATGGTACTGAGTTCTCTAAACATCTGGTCTACCTATATCCTACCAACGCCGTATATGGTTTGGTCCGAGTTTGTAGATTGTATTGTATCAGGACTTATATGGAAACATGTAGGAATGAGCTTATTGCGGGTCGTACAAGGTTTTTTCTTGGCTGCTATTGTTTCTATACCACTTGCCATTATATTGACGGCCAGTCACCGCATGCGCACTCTTTCATCTGGTATGATTGAATTTTTTCGACATGTCCCTCCATTAGCATTGTTACCACTATTGATTTTATGGTTAGGCATTGGTGAAAGCTCTAAAATCGCCATTGTGTTTCTAGCGACTGTGTATCCTATTTTCCTCAATGCTCTCATGGGCTTTAGTGAGGTGGATGGAAAGCTCGTTGAAATGGCACATCAATACGGTTTATCTAAGAAACAAATTTTTCTACATGTTACTATTCCGTATGCCATACCTTACATTGTCAGTGGTCTTCGTATCGGCTTAGGCTATAGTTGGCGGTCCTTGATTGGGGCGGAAATGATTGCTGCATCTTCTGGTATCGGGTATTGGATTCTAGATGCACAAACGATGGCTCGTTCAGATATCGTCATTGTTGGTATCATCGTTATCGGTTTGTGTGGCATTATTTCTGATGCGCTGTTTAGATGGATTACCAATAGAATGCTATCGAAATATATGACAGGTGGTGATGTATATGGCGCCTAGTTTGCATATTAATGGTCTTAGCAAGCTGTATAGGGGTGAACACAATGTCTTAGTAGGATTACACCCCTTAGAGGCAACATTACCATTGCAGAAATTAATTTGTATCGTAGGTAAAAGTGGTTCTGGCAAGACAACGTTATTACGTTTGTTGTCAGGACTCGAAAGGCCGACGGCGGGCACGATTTTTGTGGATGGTATGGACAATGATGCGGTGCAACATTCCATGGCCTTTGTATTTCAAGAACTGCGGTTGTTGCCATGGCTTACGGTACGTGAAAACATGGCCTTTTCAAAATATGGCGGCATTACGATTGATGAGCCAACGATTGATTACTATATGAAACAATTGGGGTTACAACAATATGATTCATTTTATCCGGCTCAATTATCGGGGGGGGTAGCACAACGGGTCGCATTAGGACGCGCTTTTTGTAGCAAAAAGAAAATTCTCTTAATGGATGAACCCTTTGGGGCACTCGATTATTTTACACGACAACAATTACAGCGTGATTTATATGATTTGTATGTAAAAGAATCCCTGTCCATTGTAATGACTACGCATGATTTACAAGAGGCATCTCTGCTGGGGGATATTATTATTGTTATTAATGCAAATGGTAATCATGAGATTGTAGAAAACCCCATTGCACAGGATGAGCGATGGAAAGAGGATGTTCATGTTTTGGAACGTCGTTTTGCATGTATTGAAAAGCTACAGTCTATGATTGCCAATGATTGATGAGACTATATGAATTTATGAAAGGAGATTATATGAAGTACTCTATTCGAAAAATACTTGTCCTTGGATTATGTTTAATTGCAGGATTACTTGTAATGGTAGGTTGTGGCTCTGAACAGTCAAAACAAGAGCCAAAAGATTTACATTTGACTTATGTAAAATCGCCTCTAAATATTCCGTCCATTGTGGAAAAACAAAATGGTATTATGGAGAAGGCTTTCAAAGAAAAGAATATAGGTGTTACCTATTCAGAAATTACAGAAGGGCCTAAACAAACAGCAGCGTTGGAATCCGGCGATATTGATATTGCTACCGTATTGGGTGGAACATCTGCCATTCTAGCAAAGGCGAATGGGGCAGATATCAAGATTATCGGTATGTATAGCCGTGCGCCAAAAGCATTTGTGTTAATCACTAAAAATCCAAATATTCAGTCTGTAAAAGATTTGAAAGGTAAGAAGGTAATGGGGCCGAAGGGCACGATTTTACATCAATTATTGTTGACTGCATTAGATAAAAATGGCATGACTGCTAATGATGTAGAATTCATAAATGGGGGCATTCCACAAGCGGCTAGTGCACTTGATTCTGGCGATGTAGATGTCGCTATGGTAGCAGGCCCTGTAGCGTTAAAAACGATTCAACAAGGTGCTCGTGTTGTTGTAAGCGGTGAAGGCTATATTGATGGATCCATTGTTATTGCAACAAGTGGTAAGTTTGCCAAAGAACATCCTGAGCTCGTTAAACAATATATGGATACACATAACCAAACAGTTCAAGCCTATGAAAAAGATCCAAATGCTTATTATGATATCGTGGCGAAAGAAACTGGTTTAACAGCGGCAGATGTGGCTACAATGGCCCCTTGGTACAACTTTGATACGACAATCGCCGATTCTGACATTAAAAGCTTGGAAGCATCACAGGATTATTTAATTTCTATAGGCATGATTCCTAGTGATAAAAAGGTAGACATTCAATCCATGATTTTACATTAATAATGGAGCGTATTGCTAACCATTAATCGGTACAAATGAAAGACCGCTTAATGCACGCTGATATATCCCCCTTTACTGGACGCCCAGAAAAAGGGGATGAAATATCACGCGTCATTAAGCGGTTTTTGGGGTTATAGGACAAAACGTGTTGCAAATTTAATCCCATGAATTGCTAAAAGAGCGATCATAATTATGTAAATCACTCCAAACAATGGCATCTCCCCAT
>QWCO01000615.1_pt1 | contig 17438 bp, 23 predicted proteins | sample 1972611 | NCBI WGS metagenome assembly QWCO01 (sample SAMN09866706, study PRJNA288562) | Human oral metagenome isolate term1_saliva, whole genome shotgun sequencing... | reverse complement strand
TGGTAGGCTTGAGTATGCCCTTAACCCTTCGGAGTCAGGAACCTACAAAGTAAATGTTCAGTTAATGGATGAGTATGGTTCTGAGAGTGCTGTAGAGTCCATTCCTATTACTGTTACCCCAGAGGTTACTCTTACAACTCCTATTAATGGTAATATTAAGATTCATAGGAGAAGAAATAAGGGCACCCACGAAGAATACTTTGAGTTTTATCGAGGCTTTGATTTTCGATATGCCCTATCGAGTAATTACGATATAGAAAGTATAACATATGATTTTAGTTTTGATTCATCTGCTATTACTTTTGGAAAGACGGAGAAGGTGAGTGGTTCCCAACTACCGAATAAGAGAAATGTTGATTATACTGTTAATCCATTTTCGAAAGATGCTTACGAGGAATATTGGAATAAAGGAAATGATGGTAAGTTTTATAGAAATGCAAGATGGAGCAATGGACAGCTGACGATAAGTGTTCTTCTTTCCAATGGAAAGACTTACAAATTTAGAGAAAAACTTAATATAAAAGAAGTCGGTTAATATAGTAGAAGTCTAAAATAAAATACTATCTCATTAGAGATAGTATTTTTTATTTTTATTATTTTCTATAAAATGTATAGGTGATAGTATCAATTGCTCCATCATCATTTACATCTTCTTTGTTTTCTAAAACGAGTGTTTTATCTGTTATTTGTTTCACTACTCTGTTTTCCGATACAGGATTCTTACCTTCTAATGATTGATATTTCATTTCAGTTCCCTGCTCATTTAGAGAATATTCTGCTCTACTTATTGATTCTACACATTTTCCATTTCGATTACTAAATCCATGTTTGGTTATAACACCACTTCCCTCTGCTCCGAAGTCCCAGTAAGTTTGTGCTTCACACTCGTTTTCGTCATAATATTTTGGGTCATCGGCTGGTGTTGCTGGGTTTCCAGATACCATTGTTATACTTTTGGCATACCATTTTCCGAGTATTTTTTTTCTTACTGGTATTTGTGTTTCTGTGGATTTTTCATTTTTATCATCTCCACCATTTCTACAGGATACACTTACTAACGCTACGGCAGACATCATTGCCATTAAAAAAACTGCTTTTTTCATTTTAAAAAAATTTTATTGATTTACTGCCACAAAGGTATGTATATTTAACAGTAATTTAACTAAAAATAGTGAATATTCCTATACGAAAAATGAATAAAATAATACATATAATGCATAATGTGAAAAAGAGAACCACATTTTTAGTGATTCTCTTATAAATTACATAACTAGGATAATATTCGAATAATTTATAAAAGTATTAAAATACTATAAAATAATATACATAATATCTATGGAATATTAATTTTGTTTTCGCATAAAAAACTTATAATAGCTCTTATATAATCCTCAAAAACAAATCTAATTTCCACTTTCTTTTAAAAGATAATTTTTCATCGTTTAAAAAACTAACTTATAATTAGTTTTTTCTTCTAAATCCTCTTTTTTGGTCATTTTCTTGACCAAGATTTTTTAATTTTTCTAAAATTTCATTGACCTTTGGTTTCAAGTTATCAGAGATTTGACTTAGAGTATTTTCTCCTCGCTCAATGAGTTTTGTAATATTCTCTTTTCTATGCAACTGAATTTCCCTTGCATCTATAATATAATTAGAAGGCAAATCATCAATATTCCATTCATTGTTTTGTAATGAAAAACTCACAATATGCTTTTCTGCTTGATTCTCGGTAAATATCGCCATTGACAAAAAGAATATTATCATTAGAAAAATTACCCATAAACTCTTTAGCTAATTTACTTTTTCCAGATGCTGGTTGTCCACCTAAAATAAAAGCCAAAGGTTTTTCTTGTGGCGTTAAATCACTTAATAAATCCTTTCGCTCTCTTAGGTAAATCTCTTCAACTTTATGTAAATCCATTGAGGCGTTTTATTAAAGGGCTGTAATAATTCACTACTTTATCCATTACTGAATTTTTTTTGTATTTATCCGCACCATAAAGCATTCTTTCTTCTTCTAAAAAAGTTCTAATTTGGAACTCTAATTTTTCTATTTCAGCAGGATTTTCCGTTGAGTTTTTTTCTTTGATAGCTCTTACTTTCAGTGAGCCTACAATCTGTAAAGCAGTGTCTAAACTAATAGGATATTCCATAATATTTTTAATTTTATCTTCTATTAGGTAATTAATAAAAGTAAGTTTTTTTAATTTCACAAATTCTGTTTTATTTGAAGAATTATTAGACATATTTTTTATTTTTAATGTTATAGTGCAAAGATAAAAAAAGGTATTATATTTCAAAAATATTTTTTTTGATAAAAAAATAAAATAAATGGATAAAAAATATAGATAAATAAAGATACAAAAAAAAGGTTTTTTATTTTCAATAGATAAAAGTGAAATTCATATATTTGCATATGAAAAATGGTTTTTTAAAAGATGATTTTTAATCAGATTTTAGAAAAAGCAAGACGAAATCGGCAAAACCGATTTTGTCTTGCCCTACGGGATTGATAATCAAATAGACAAAAAGTAATTTCATTAGAGGTATGGTTCGCTTTTTTCAAAGCAACAAATCTCTAATTACTGCGGATTTTTTTTTGAAAAAAAAATCAAAAAATAGAATAATTACTAAGGATAGAAAAACAATTAAATCATCCGTAGAAAATTTTCAAAAAGAGATAGAGGAAAATATTCAAAAATTAGTACAAAAAGAGACTAATAGAGTGATTTCATTTCTAAAAGTGCAAGATAAATTTTTGTTGGATATGAAAGAAGATTTTTATTCTAAATTAAATAAAGATAGTCAAGAGGAAAATTTTCATCCATTGTTTAATCATATGGATTTAGTTTTAAAAAATATAGAAGAGTATTTACAAGCAAAAAATGGAGAAAGTTTTGAAGATGTTTTTGAGTTTTTAAAAGAAAAAGCAGGTGAAAAAAGAGGTGAATATTTTATGAGAAGTTTGAAAAATGTTCGTGAAAAAACTTTAAAATATTAGTATATGTATTCCGTGCCACATCTCATCTCCACAAAAGGAGATAATAAAGGTTCTTGTCGTAAATATGCAGAATATTTACTGAAAGAAAATACAATGTTTTTTAACCATTCTTCTAATGAAATTTCATTAGAAGAAGGAATTGCTTTTATCGATGAAAATTCGAAAAGAAGGTTAGGAGAAAATGATGCAAAATGGTATGCACCAGTATATGCTTTGAGTGAAGAAGAAGCACAATTCGTTGCGTATAAAATCACAGGACGAATGGTGGAAAATTTCTCAGATTTATCACCAAAAGAACAGAAAGAATATAATGAATATATCGTAGATTTAGCAAGGAGTTTTCAAGGAGAAATGGCAAGAAATTTTAACAAAGAAGATTTAGGAATTAAGGGAGGAGAAAACTTATTTTATATCGGAGTTGTTGAAAATAAAAGGAAATATATTGGGACAGATGATGAAGTAAAATTAGGATTAAAAAAGAATGGGGAAGAAAAAAAAGGATTCAATACGCATATACATATTATACAAAGTAGATTAGCCAATAATGGTAAGCAAACTAAAATTTCACCAATGGGAAATGATAGAAAAACAAGAGTAAATAATTTAGGAGGAAAAGTGGGATTTGATAGAAATTATTTTACTAACAGAATAGAGCGATGTTTTGATATAATTACAGGTTATGTTAGGCTGGTGAAAGAAACATTTGAATATAAAAAAGCAAAGAAAAAAGGAAAAGATTTATCCGAATTTCATAAAATACAACAGATAAATCCATTTGTTGAAGTAGAAGAAGAAAAAGAAGAAGAGGATTTACAAAAGAATCCTATTGGAGAAAAAGAAGGAGAAAAACAAGAGACTACCGAAAATACGAGTGAAGAAAAAAAAGAGTATAAATTTTCTTTTCAACAGGAAAAAACATTTAGAAGACGAGAACGCAAAGAACTTAGCAGTGAGGAAAAAAAAGAATATGCAGATGGAATTGGAAGACTTCTAAAAGAGAAGAGAATTTTGCTTAAAGAGAAGCCAGTAATTAAGAGGAAATATATCCCTAAAAGTGAAGCGGATAGAATTATTAGTAATACTAAGATATTAGAATATTTTCTCCATTTAGAGAAAATAGGTTTGTTGGAAAGACAATATGAAAAGGGAAGAGACATATATTACAGAAACTTAAAAGGAGAACTAATAGCGGTAAGTGAGCGAGGGTATCGTAATTATACGAGAAAAACAGGTGGACAGATAATGAACGCTGTGAGAGAGATGCAACAGGTTTCTTGGAGTGAAGCCCTTGCGAAATTAATAGAACTTAATGATGAGCAAGTAATAGTCCCAGAGGCTAAGATAAAAAAAGAATATAAACTTCTGAAAACGGAGGATAGCCAAAAATCTTATTTGAAAAAACCTTATGAGGAATTAGGAATTAGTGATTTTTATGCGGAAGAGTATCTTACCTCAGTCAAATTTGAGAGTAATGGAAAAGAGATAACAGCATTAGGAATGAAAACAAGGCGTGGAGGATATTATGTATATAATCCAAAATTTAATACCTTTAATAAGGTAGGAGGAGGGGGAATCTCCATAGTTGAAGCAATGGTGAAAACAGAGAGTGATTATGAGCGTAGTAGAAATATTGTGATATTCCCTAACTATGTAGAATATCTTGCGTATTTACAAAAATATAAAGGAAGAGGAATGAAAGAGACCGTTTTCATACTTAACGACCGAAAAAATACCAAAGAACTACTTTGGTATATTAAGGCGAGGAGTAGATACACAGATAAAGTGTATTCCTTCTTGGATGATAACTATGTTTTAGACAAATTGAGTGAAAATAATGTTGAAGTGGAAGATATGAGAGCCAGCCATCGTATAGAAAAATCTTCATTCTTGGAGCGTCTAACGGCTGAAAAAGAAGATATAGTGGAAACTCCAGAGGAGACAATTAGAAAAATGAAAAGGAGGTTATAGTTTTGAAAACTATTTCAAGAAGAAATTTTAGAATTAAATTGCTATTAATGTAAAATAAATGCTTATTTTTGCGGTTTTAATAACCATTTAAAATAAGTAAAAGTAAAAAGAGAATAGGCAATATAGTAATAATTTTGATTATAGGTGTTTTTACTGTTTATCAATATGCTATACAGAAATATTATGAGTATATGATAAATAGAGATTTTAACCTAAACATAAAAGGGGGAAATATAGAATTAATATCACGAGAAGAAGAATGGTTAGATAATGGAGATGGTGAAAAACTATTAGTTTTTTAGGAATATTGTGTTTATTGCTTTATCAGTAGATAGAGAATATCCATCCACCTAATATCAAAGCAAATAGTTACTTAAAACAATGTCAATCAAAGTCTTAAGTTTTATAATAATCACTAAACAGCAACTCTTAACAGCGTACTACAAACCTCTATTGGATACTCAAATTCTCCAACTACTTTCCTTAAAATGTTAAGTAAACCATTCATCAGCATTGATTAACTTTCCTTTAGCCGACTTAAATAAACCTCTTTTAATTCGCTTACCTAAATAATTTTCATGTCTTTCTATTGATTCATTATCTAAGAGACTACATTTAGAAGTATAAGATTCTCCTGTAAGTATAAAGTTGATTCCTTCTAACTTATACTTATACTCTAATTGCTTAATCAAAGTATAGAAAGGTATATTCACAAAAGATTGATTATTTTTCTTACCAATATTAATGTTTTGTTTCCACTCCTCATTGTAACCTACTACAAGAGTACTTATATCATTAGAAACTAAGAAATTTACTAATATTCTCGAAGATTTATGTAAATAATCTTTAACCTTATTATTTCCTTTATTCGTTATATTTTCTATCCTTTTTGAGGTTTTCCTATCACTTTCTAAAATAGATTGCAATCTTGCTTTCTCTTTATTCCAATATTGATTAATTGACTTCAAAGGTCTACCATTGATGATAAAAGGCTTAACTACATTTGAGCCAATAGTCATCAAATTGTTTAAACCTAAATCAACAGAAACATATCTGTTATCGTTAGTTTTAAGTTTACTCTCTTCAACTTTATAAACTACTTCAACAACATGATGATTATTTCTTGGTAAAACTCTAACTTCAACTATATCAAACTCTGTTACCTTAGTTGGTATTAAGATATTAAGAGAAGATAACTTAATCAAACCTTTTCTAAGATACTTCTTTGATATAGCATCTTTGGGAAAAGTAACTATAAATCTACCTTCTTTATCTAAATACTTAGGAATTCTGATAGTTTTATTATGTTCACTTTTCTTTTTATTTTTAAATAAAGCAAAGAATGACTTAAAGTTTTTATCAAGTAACATCAATGTTTGATTAGAAACTTTCGTAGGTAAAGCATAATAATCTACATCTTTAGAATCAACCATTAAACGATTTACACTATAATAATTAAGATGTTTCTTGTGATTAAAATAATGTTGTCTAACCAAATACAAAGCTTTATTGTATAGATTTTTCGCCCGAAAACATAAATCATCTAACTTTTCGTTACTCTTAACAATGTGTCTTTCAGTTAAATACATCATTTCAACTCATTTATTATCTTTTCTGTCACTCTTTTGCTTCTTCTTTTACCATAAATTCTTGCACAAAAGGAAGTAACCAAAGAAACAAAATCTTGCATTAAATCTTGCTCATCAGTATCTACATTATTTACCACATAAATTTCTGCCGAAGATAAAGTAGAAATATAGTTAAATCCAAACCTCGTAAGTCTATCTTTATACTCTACTACTATCCTTGTTACAGACTTGTTTTTAAGTAAATTAATTAACTTTTTGCATATTCCAAAATGCAAAAGTCTATTTTTCTTTCTTCAAGTTTTTTTCTACCCTATAAAAGCTGGTTTTGCTGATACCTGCTTGTTTACAGGCTTTATCGATGGGAATATTTTTGTTTTCATAAAGATGAAAGGCGAAGTGATATTTTTCCAAAGTTTCTTTTTTTATTCCTTTGGGTCTTCCGATGAGTTTCTTTCTTCTCCTTGCTCCTTCGATTCCTGCTTTCGTTCTTTCACTAATGAGATTTCTTTCAAACTCAGCCACCGCACCAAAAATCTGAATGACAAACTTCCCATTGGCAGAAGTAGTATCAAAAGCGGGTTCAGAAATACTTTTGAAGAAAACTCTTTTTTGTTTAAAAAACTCAATGAGCTCAATCATATTTTTTAAAGAGCGGAAAATTCTATCAGTTTTATAAACGATGACCACATCTCCTTCACGCAAGAAAGAGAGCATTTCATTGAGTCCTTTTCTGTCCTCTCGTACACCACTTGCGATGTCGGTGTAAATTTTTTCACAGCCTTGCTGCTTTAATAGCTCTATTTGGGTTTCTAATTTCTGCCCAGCAGTAGAAACACGCGCATATCCGAAAATCATGGCTTAAGAAAATCTAAAAGATGTTAATTTAGAGTTTTTTGTTTTTTCCATATTTCTATTTGTTTTCACAAAGTTAATAAAAGTAGAATTATCAGTGTTTTATAGAAGCTGATAAATAAGTATTTAGTTTAACAGAATATATTTATTTGCGCAATTTTTTTTGCATAAATTAATGTGTGAAAATGATAGAATTATTCGAATTATCTAATAATCATCTTCAAAAAACAAAACTTGATTTTTTAGAAGTTTATATCAAAAAATTGATTGAAAAAGTCGATTAATCGGAATAAAGGGGACAAGAGACACAAGAAAAACAACGATGCTGCTTCAATATTTGATTCAATTAGATTTACCAAAAACTCAAAAATTATACATTTCATTAGATGATATCTATTTTACCAATCATAGTTTGGTAGAAGTAGGTAAAGCATTTTATCTACAGGGAGAAAAAATATTGGCATTAGATGAAGTCCATAAATATTCTAATTGGTCTAAAGAAATCAAAAATTTATACGATAGATATAGTGATTTGAAGATTATTTTTACAGGGTCTTCTATTATAGATATTACTAAAAATGAAAGAGATTTGAGTCGTAGAGCTGTAATGTATGAATTAAAAAGATTATCGTTTAGAGTTATCCTTTTTTTCTAGAAAGTAAAATAACATATTATCAGAGACTTAAACAGTTGGTTCGTTTGGTGGTAGAGCTGGATATGGCAGAGATAAAAGGTTTAGATATAAGACAGTCTAAAAAAATACTTCAACTTTTATATATCATCAGCCAACAGGTTCTGTTTTCACCGAATCTGTTGGATTTTGTAAGAAAAACTACCATACACAGAAATTCACTAAATGATTATATTTATTATTTGGAAGAGGCTAGATTATTATATTTACTTCAGCCCCAAAATCATAGTGTAGCTTCATTGCAAAAGCCAGAAAAAATATATCTAAACAACACCAATTTACTCTATGCACTGAGTAAAGACAATCCTAACTCAGGAACAATAAGGGAGGTGTTTTTTATAATCAGTTAGCTGGTCTGCATCAAATTTCTCAATCTAAAGAAGCTGATTTTTTAGTGGATAATAAATATATTTTTAAAATTGGAGGAAAAAATAAAACGATGACACAGATCAAAGATGTAGAAAATTCTTGGCTTGTGAAAGATGACATTATCCAACCTACAAGGAGAGCTGTTCCACTATGGATGTTTGGTTTTTTGTATTAAATATTTAGGAAGATTATTTTGATTTTAACCAATCTTTTAAAGGGTAAAGCGTGCTATTACCATAAATATCTGATGGATAAATAACATAGTATCCCCTTTCTATATAATTACCATTTATGTATTTCGTACTTCCATCTTGATATTCTATCCTCGGATAAATAGCCAAATATTCAGCTCCCTTGAAAGTTTCATAAGTTTTGTTAATTGGCAATAATGCGATATGTTCTTTGTATTTTGCGGCATCCCCTAAACCTAACTCCCAATTACACCATTTTGAGTTGATTGCACTAGGTGTGGCTACTAATATAAATTTATCAGCTGCCTTTATTTTCTGTTTTAAAGAATGAGCTGTTCCTGCATTAGTATAGGCAGGCATAGAAGGATCCATCCAATCTACATATACATCGACCCCTTCTCCTTTAAGGAAAGCAACTACATCTTGAAGAGTTTCTTGCTCATCGTGTTTGTGAGAAAGAAATACCATTGGACGAGTTCTATCTCTATAATGACTCTCATTTAAATTTACGATATTATCAGTAGAGAACATTTTTGTTCTCCTTCTATAACTTGATAGTTGTGATTCTGATATAAAACTCATTTTACTTTATATTTTTTTAGTTATATTAAATTCATTTTTTCTATCTCTAAGTTCAATTGCTTTATCTATATATATTGAAGAATTCCTTACAAAATTTTCCCATTTTACAGATTGGATATAGGAACAATCTCCATAATAAACCCAACTTCCCTCACAAATTCTCCTATTGGGCTCTTTTATGTTAAACATATTTTCTCTTAATATTTGAAATAGAAATGAGGTATTTAAACTTCTGCAATTGCAAATAGTATCTTGCGTTATGTAATATTCATAACTGCCATTCTCATCTGGTAAGACGACTGCTATTACACCATTGGTTTTACTTCTACCATAATCTCTAGTTTGCTCTTTTAGTGAGTAAGAAATTTCCCATGGTATCCATTGGTCTCTTTCTGGTTTGCTTTCTTTCATACCTTTTGATACTAACACTATGGTTACACTACTATCAAAAATTTTATCGGCTAATTTAGACCCAATTGTACTATCTTGAAAATCGGCTAAGCTCTCTCCATCATCTTCTCCTTTATAGATATGATTTTCCTTTTCAAGAATTCCTGTTAGTTTATCTACATAATGGCGTGCTGTTGTTGTTTCTCCCCAAGGGGTATCACTTAATCTACAAACTTTTTTATCTGAATATTTATAGGATACAAAAACTTTTCTTTTCATGACTATTTATACAGTTTTCTTACTTCGATAGCTTTTTCTACTAGATTAGTGATATTGTTTTTAATATCATTGTATGCATATTTACTTGAGCTGTATTCCGTTTTAAAAGTAGGCATATAACTTGGCAAAGGGTTTTTACCTTTAAGAGATTGCTCTCCATAAGAATTTTCGAGTCTATCAATATAAATTCCACAAACAGCTTTCCCTAATTCCCAAGCTCGCTCAATTTCATACTTTACCCACTTTCTTTCGCTTGTTTTCTCTCCTATTAAAACGATTAAACAAGACTTGTCTTTTAGATTGTCATCGATCCATCTTTTGATAGAGGATTCACTTTGTTTGATTTCCTCCCATTTGTTTCCACTAACGGGTTGATTCCCTTCTACCACTCCCATATTACGAACTTGTCCAGCTCGCCAGTTATCATTATCAAAATGGAAACTATAAAAAACTTTTCTACTCATAATAAATTATATTTTATTAATTAAAAACTTCTGAAATAGGGACATATAGGCGTAGTCTTTTACTAATCGCTCATTCTTATCTGTAAATCGCTCATCATATATTTTTTTTGCAGCGGCACCTGTGCTTGCTATGGGTAAAGCCAACGCTTTTGGATGCTTTTCTATAAACATATCATATTCCTCTTCTACACCTTCCATTCCTCCAATGAAAATTCCAGCAGAAAATTCAGATTCATCAAGCATTTTATGCCTCATATATAATAGAGATTTTTCTCTGTCATTATCAACGACATCAGTAAATACTATATTTTCAAATTTATTATTGTCTTCTGGGAAGTATTTTTCAAAAAATATTGATTGATATAAGGTTATATGCTCTTGAATATTCAAATTCAGCCTCTCCATTACATAATATATTAGTGGGGTAATAGAAGGATGACCTCCCCAAATTAACCTATGCTGGGGGAGTACTACTGTCGTTAATGCTATTACAGCATCTCGTATTGCTATAATATCTGCCGTGCCTATATATTTCTCATCTCTTTCTGGCAAAGGAATACTCGCTGAAAGGAAAATATTTTTCATTTTTTCTGTTGTAGCCATTTTTCAAAATCTTGTTTTTTTAGTGTATGTATGTCTTTTTTGAAGTTGTCATTTAGCCAATCTAAATGCTTTAACCATTTATCTCTAATTCTTAAATCATCGTAAATCAATCTAATACAAGTATTATTAGGGACTTTTTCAAACTCATGTCGAATTTCTGCTGATTGACAATCAGTAGATTGTGGTATTCCAATAGTAGGTATATAGATTATCTTTTTGCCTGATAGTTCTTCTGTCAAAAATCTTTCAGGTTGAACTATAATGCTTCTACCACATTGCTTGGCTATACTCATAAATTCGGTTATTAAATTATCTTGCCTAGATGCTAGATTCCTGGCTCGTACAGACTCAACAAATTGTACTATTTCCTCAACCTTATCATTTTTTAGTTTTGATTTATCCTTATCATCATAGATTGTATCGACGAAATCAGTGCTTTCTAAATTTAAGGGGAAACTTAGATGGGAAATAGCATTAATCTTATGCTTAGGCCAAACTAATTGAACAATTCCTATTTGTTTTGAACCTGCTTCTGCGAGTTCCTCCTTACACCAATAACTTTCCAAAAATCCAGGGGTATTTAGTAATAATATGACATCGCAGTCTGTCATTCTATGCCACAACTCCTCTTGGAAAAGTTCACCTTTTTCGATAGAATGTGTATCTAAAAAGACATCGAAGTGATGGGATTCTAGAGCTTCATACATTTGTATAGCTACAGAAGTTGATTCTGATCTTTTATAACTGATGAATACTTTTCTTGTGCTTCTCAAGAGTTCAAATGCTTGTAAAACAACATTAGCAATACGACTTCGCTGGTTATCATCATATTTAATTCCATTTTGTTTTTTGAGTTCTTCGGGTATCTCCTTTGAGAAATCATTGAAATATACAGGAAGAATCATTGTTCCATCTTTAATAAGCTTTTCAACTATAGCCAAATCTTCAAAAAAAACATTATCATTTCCAAGGTATATACAGAATGTGGGTTGATTTCCCACATACTCATCTTTCCAATTATTTCTGTCTATTATATTTATGATACCTTGTGGTAACTTTAAATCAATGATTCCAGATATAATTTGGTCCTTGATTCCTTTGATAATAGGATTCTCTATTGAACCTAATAAGATTAATTGATACTTATATTTCATTTTCTTATTTTTACTGATATCTTACTCTATTTCAAATACTACTTTCATAAATAGAATTTGGTTGTAAAAATAAATAAAATATTTGAAAATATTATAAGAGAAAGTACTTTTATTTTTACTAAATTTATGTTGTATATATAGTTGAATATAGATTTTTGCTCAAGTATGGAGAATACAATATAGCACAAATAATAATTTTACAGAAAATAGATTTATATGGATAAAAATAGTATTTATTTTAGAAATAAAAGTATTATGGCTATTAATTGTGTTATAGTTGTTCAGAAACCAATGAAGAAATATTTTTAGTTTTACCTATACAAAAAATATTAGATGGTTTAGAATAAAAAATACTGATTTATCACCTTTTTTTGATATTTTTCTGATTGTTTTATACTTTTCTATCTCATTTTTTGAGAATCGCTACTAAGTTCTTACATATCTTTTATGTATTCTATCTTTTTTCATACACTAAGGAGAACGATTGTTTTATTATTAGCTAAAAATTATATTTCTATAATAATTTCTTTAAATAGAAACATTTTGATAAAATCAATTCTTTCCTATTATATACTGAAAAATATCATTAATTTGTATTAAGATTAAGGGAAGATGGAAATTGATAAAATCGCTCATGATAGAATTTCGTTTAAAATCCTTTTCTTGTACACAATATCATTGAATGATGTTTCTTGCAGGAGTACTAAGTTATAGAAAGTCACCTTATGCAAAAATTGAAATTGGATAATGGATTGAGTAAATCTCAACTTTAGCTATAAATATAGAATATTAAAGCCTCACAAAACGATGGAGAAGGATAGATTCCTGATTTAAAGTCCCCTTTATATATTTATTGGCTTGCAAGGGGATTTTTTTATATCACACTCACATAAAGATGAGGACCTTGCTCTTGCTCTTGCAGGATGGTTAAAAGAAAATCTTGAGTTAACTGCATTTATAGACTCATGTGTTTGGGGATATGCTAATGACTTGCTAAAAATGATAGATAATAAATATTGTTATCAAAAAGCGACCAAGACCTATAGTTATCAAAAACGTAATTATTCTACGAGTCATGTCCATATGATGCTTTCTGTGGTACTCACTCAAATGATAGACAATACAGAGTGTTTGTTTTTCCTGAATACTCCCAACTCAATTACACCTGACACAATCATTAACCAAACAGAATCTCCTTGGATTTATTCAGAAATTGCGGCAACACGGTTAATAAGAAAAAGATCTCGAGAGGAACATCGTTTGAAAAGAATGGTAGAGTCGTTTTCTGAAGGTGGAAGCCCCACTCTACGTATTAGACATGACATACCAGTAGATCATCTTACGGATATTGATAATAGCGTATTGAGTAATTGGGTAAATAAATGGCAAGGAGTATATACTAACCATGATTATCCACAGTATTCTGAAGATTTAAGTGTACATGCATTGGACAAGCTATACGAATTAACAAAACAATAAATATGAATAACAATAAAAGGTTGGAGGTTTTTGAAAGCTCAGCAGTACAAGCCCACATATCAATGCTTCAAGGTATCATTAATAGAATGGCAGGGAATAGTGCTAACTGTAAGAATTGGACAGTAACTCTTGTTGCTGCGATACTTGTACTATTGGTTGATAAAGAGATGCAACTCCCCAATGCTTGGCTTTGTTTAATCCCTGTGGGGCTTTTTTATCTACTAGACTGCTATTATCTAGGATTGGAGAGAGTTATGATTAAATCTCAGAAGGATTTTCTTGACAAACTCTCTAAAGATGAGAATTATGTTGACCAGATTTATAGGGTGGGAGCTCTTGGAGGTCGATATACCCAGCTCTGCAACACCATCAAAGCGATGTGGTCTCCATCTACGACGCCTTTCTATTTGATTGTTGCTTTAGTCGTTTTATTCTTTGGTAAAATTATCTAACATGGGGAGAACCAAACGGAGGTATAAAGGAGAACTGCTTCGCTTTCGAAAAACATTGAAGAGACCATTGAGGAATGTTTTAGCAACAATGCCAGAGGGATTCTCTGAGGAACATTTTTTGTCAGAGTTCAAACTCTTATATTCTTACTTCTGGGATGATATTTGCAGTAAAGCAAAAGAGTACAATAGGATGGATAAAGGGAGAGAAAAGAAAGGATTCCCTAAAATATATTTCTTCCCAAAACCTATCAGTTATCTGCGATCTATTGCTCTTCCCATTATTCATAACCAGGGATTATACAATCAACTTAAGAAGCCAGAGAAGGAGCGAGTTGAGTTTAAGGAAAAATTACTTAAGCAGAATCTATGCAAGCAAAAAAATAGAAAAGATAAAATAGGACAAAATCAAAAGTATATTCAACACGTAGTTCCTAGTTACTCTAATTATTATATTCAAACTTATTTCGCTGGAAAATATCAGAACCCCACTGATATTGATACTCGTTATGCAGTGTTACAAGAAGCTTCTAAGTACAAAAGCCCCGTTACAATAAAGTTCCTTTACAAAGTCAATGCTTCTGAAAGAAATTATCACCTTAGACATTTTGCATTTCTTACATTGCAGAAGTTTGGAGAAAAAGAGGTTCGTCTTCGACCGAATAGGAAAGGAAAAAAACGACCTGGGGATAATATAGTCCCTAATCCTATCAACACTCCAGATGATTTAATTCGTTTTATCTATAATTCTCAATTAGAACAAATGAAAAAGTATGATTTATTCCTATCGCATAGTTCCTTTGATAGTGAGTTGCTCTTAAGCTTAAAATCAGTATTAAATCATAGTAATGTGAATGTTTATGTTGATTGGATTAGTGATAGCAATGCACTAAAAAGAGAATTAACCAATGTCAATACTGCTAACGCTATTATTGAAAGATTAAAATCATCAAAAGCATTACTGTATATACATACACAAGCAAGTCAAAACTCGAAATGGACTCCTTGGGAACTTGGTTTTTTTCATGCACTGAAAGGAAAAATTTGCATATACAATCCTGACAATATAGAAAAAGCTCCCTATTTGGATATATATCCAATTGTAGTTTTAGAAGAGGGTAAACTATTTGTAGAAACAGAGGAATGGAGAGTCTTAATTAAGCAATGGATTGATGAATAATTAGCTTTTTATTACTTTTGTTTATTTCAACTCATTGTTAAAATTTCATCAGGATTTCTTTGTTATTGCTTAAATTCATGAAAAAAATGGTCAACTACTCACTCTTTTTATTTCTCTCTATCTTTAAAGAGAAGAGAATATCATATTACCAAAAACCATCTCAAAAGAGAACAAATAAATAAAACGAAAAAAGGAACTATTTTTAGAAAGGATTTTTTGAAGAGTTTATAGTTTCAAAAAGGGGTCGGTTTTTTAAACAAACTAATTCTCTTGGTTGAAAAGAAAAAAATCCTTATATTTGTAAGAAAATATTATGAAAAATAAATTATTTTTTTATGTACTTTTCTCTTTAACATTAATTTTAGAAATAATACTTATTATTTTACTTTTAAAAGGAGATATAAATTCAAAATCATTTTTATTAATAGGAGTATCTAATCTACTTACTATGATTTTATCAATCTTTAATATAAGAAAAGCATCTTAAAACAGATGCTTTTCTTATATATTTTGTTTAGGATCTATGGCTAAGAAAACCCTAACCACCGCCAGGTGGTTTGTTTTATCCAAACAATTTTAGTGCTACCATTATAGCCACGATAACCCCTAAGACCCAGTATAAAGTTTTAGACCTTTCAGCCTCCTTACCCTCCAAATGTCTAATATCTTTACTTATTGATTCTTTCATCAGATTAATATTTTGATCAACACTTTCTTTCAGTAAGTTAATACTATTAATTACTTCTTTCATATCTTGATTGGTTTTTAGGTCTATGAGTTTGAGTACTGCTTTTCTTTGTTCAGCAGGAATTTCCGATGTAAGTTCCTCAATCATAGACAAAAGTATTAAATTTATTCAAATACTACATAGTTTTTTTATTATTTTTTTACTTATGGGAAAACTTATATTTTTATGATGAAACATCAAGCCTACTAAAAATAAAGATTTAAAAAATGATGTATATATAGAGGCTGTGATGAATATACTAAGAGGTGTAGAATGAAACTCGGGGTTTGTAAGAAGAAAAAACTCCAAAAAATATAGGCAGAATAAAGATATAATCAAAACAAAGGACTTCTTACATTAACCAAGTTAATTAGTAAAAATGATAATAATAAATAAAAATATGATGATTAAGATATAATAAATTGATATACAGATATATATGTATTAAATAAGTCTAAGGATATAATTTTATAACTCAGGGTTTGTAAGAATAAAATACTCATAACTGATTGATTCTCTTTTTGTTATGATAACTATATAAGTATAATAAAGTGTAATTAAATTTTATTAATATGGTAAAAAAGTATAATTAAATCTTGTTGATAAAAAAAATGAAAAAATAAATCTTGTTAATAAATATAAATAAATAAGTCCAAAAATGATTTCACATGATTTTTTTTAAGAAAGTGAAATCAGTTATATAACTTTATTAGTTAATTTATTTTATATTTTTCACATATTTCAGTAAAAATAAAAACTACAATTGTATATTTAACTAAGGCGGCACTGCCCTAACCTTACTTTGTGAGAAAAAAAGTGATTTTTCAACAATTAAGTAATTGATATACAATAAACTAAATTTTGTATTGTAAGAAGGAAGTCTGTTTTTTCTCATTTTTTAGTGTATTTATTACACCAATAAGATGTTATTAAGCATTTATTGCTTTGAAAAAATGCAGTTTCTGAGAAAATTTCTCAAAAATTAGAATCTATAATTATACCCAATAGTACAGGTTATTTCATTCATTTTGGGATGAGGAATATTTTGGTTAGTGAGTCTAAACATATTGATAATGTTTAAATCAAAATTATGCTTTTTCCAAGGGGCATAACTTGCTCCTGCTCTAAAATTAAATATACTTGTCCTAATTCCCCTACCACTTGATATGTTATATGAGGCTCCAGAGGAAAGTTGCATTTTATTTTTTAGTATTCCTTTATTAAAACTTATGCTTGGTCCAATTATGTTGGTGTATTGAGAAGCAGCATAAGTGTTGGTGTAATTGATAGAAGCCGCAATATTCATTTTTCTTTCAGGAAAAGAGATGTTATAGTTAATATTAGCATTATGAAATCTAGAAATCCCTCCTTTCCTTACGATTCCATTTTCTTTGTTAACCATATCATTAAGTGAATAGTTAATATTTATATTTTGTGCTTTTTCTTTTGTTGCTGAAAGGGCATAATTTA
>QWCO01000480.1_pt1 | contig 17529 bp, 14 predicted proteins | sample 1972611 | NCBI WGS metagenome assembly QWCO01 (sample SAMN09866706, study PRJNA288562) | Human oral metagenome isolate term1_saliva, whole genome shotgun sequencing... | reverse complement strand
GGTGTACCAATCCCCGCGTCACGTTAAACACAAACTGAACGAAGCCATGCTAGAACACTGCAACTACGTGCGCAAAATGCTAGCCCGCATCAAACTCAGCCAAAACCCACAAGTCGTGGCCGAACTATTTATCGCCTGGAGAGACCTAACGAGATAATACGTTAGGGGGTGAAAGTAGAGTTAAGAGGGGAGAGAAAAGGAGGACATATAGGGAGAAAATAAAATACAGAAAAAATTAGGTGATCATAAATACATCTAAAAGCTTTTCACTCTTATACAGAGCTATCTTGTTATGAGATAGCTCTGTTTTCATATATTTTTCATTTCCATTGATACTGTGCTATAATAGACCTAGATTTAACCCTTAAAAAACAAAATCTGCGCCGTTATGATAGTGGCGCGGTTAAACGGCATTATTTTAGTTTGCTAAAGTGCCTTTAGAGGTCTATTTACGATCTCCGCCGTTTTTTGCATTTTAGAACCAGTAAATATCTACTGTTTCAGAGACAGGGTTAAATTAAATAATCCCCTGATGGGGACGGAAACCATATAAATGACAATTTAATAAATACCCTCTTATTGAGAATTAGTTAAATTAAATAATCCCCTGATGGGGACGGAAACCAATCTATTCAATCCAGATTAATAACCCAACCATATTTAAGGTTAAATTAAATAATCCCCTGATGGGGACGGAAACTATCAGTCGTTACCATAATCTCTAATAATTGGTGTAAAGATTTCACGTTAAATTAAATAATCCCCAGATGGGGACGGAAACTATACGGGACTAAACAGTCGTCCATTAACTGCTGGAAGAAATGTTAAATTAAATAATCCCCAGATGGGGACGGAAACAATAAACACGATAACCAATGATAATAAAACCAAAGCCGTTAAATTAAATAATCCCCAGATGGGGACGGAAACTTTTCATGATAAATCTCACTTTCTGTATAGTTCTGTACTATACGTTAAATTAAATAATCCCCAGATGGGGACGGAAACTGAGTTTTTTATACTCTTTATTAGGTACGTCGGTAAGGTTTTTGTTAAATTAAATAATCCCCAGATGGGGACGGAAACTACCAGTGCTTTCATCTACGTTACAAGTATAGAGTTTATCGAGTTAAATTAAATAATCCCCTGATGGGGACGGAAACAGATTTTCTTTATCTACAGTTGCCTTGTACAAGCGGTTTACGTTAAATTAAATAATCCCCTGATGGGGACGGAAACGATAAGTACCGCTTTATTGTTTATATTCTTACAAATAGCAAGTTAAATTAAATAATCCCCTGTGGGGACGGAAACATCAAACTCTTCAATTTCCCACTCTTTATGGTCTTCCATGTTCGTTAAATTAAATAATCCCCTGATGGGGACGGAAACTAGCGAGCAGTTTGTTATTGTTAGTTACTGCGATAATGCTACTCGTTAAATTAAATAACCCTCTCACGGGGACGGAAACTCTTGCCACTCAAGTTTATACATTAGTCAATCTCCACTAGCTGGTTAAATTAAATAATCCCCTAATGGGGACGGAAACAAAAATTGATATAGATATTTTGCAGTTGTACGGGATACATCTGGTTAAATTAAATAATCCCCTGATGGGGACGGAAACTAGCAGTTTTTTGAGTAGTTTCGATAGTACGTTTTACAGTGTTAAATTAAATAATCCCCAGATGGGGACGGAAACTGATGAACTTTTTCATAATGTCTCCTCCGTCATCAAATACAGTTAAATTAAATAATCCCCAGATGGGGACGGAAACCCTCACGTTCTAACTGCTCAATCATACCCACCAACCAGTCACGTTAAATTAAATAATCCCCAGATGGGGACGGAAACTGGTTAGCATTCCATTCTACAGGTAGTTCTAAAGTTAACACCATGCTAAATTAAATAATCCCCTGATGGGGACGGAAACCTGCATCAATTTTGATTTTCTTTAATCGATTTAAAACAGTTTGTTAAATTAAATGATCCCCTAATGAGGACGGAAACTCTAAATCAGATTTAGAAATCTTTGTTTCTTTTACTACTGGTGTTAAATTAAATAATCCCCTGATGGGGACGGACACTGTTCTTTTGTTTCGTTGTTACTATCAATGTATGTATTGCTTGTTAAAAAAAATAATCCCCTAATGGGGACGGAAACCTTAACTCTTTTTGTAATTTATCATTCAAATTAATTTCGTTAAATTAAATAATCCCCTGATGGGGACGGAAACAGCTTTAGGGCCGAAGCCTTCAGTCTTTTCCAATGGAGTGTTAAATTAAATAATCCCCATAAGGGGACGGAAACTTGAGAATCACGAAGGTATACTAATCCTATAACACATTGTCAAGTTAAATTAAACAATCCCCTAATGGGGACGGAAACTATTCAAGCTCGCCCTCGTATACTGTTTTAGCTCCAATAGTTAAATTAAACAATCCCCCTAATGGGGACGGAAACATTACACCTTTACGGAACGAAAGTTGCTTATTGATGTGAATTGTTAAATTAAATAATCCCCTGATGGGGGCGGAAATGAATTCCATGTTTATCCTTTCATAATAGGTTTTATTGAGCACTTGTTAAATTAAACAATCCCCATAAGGGGACGGAAATAATAATTCCATTAGCATAGCATTCTGTGCTTGTAATTGGTTAAATTTAATAATCCCTTGATGGGGACGGAAACTTGTGTTTGTTTTAGCCATGATAAGCCTCTTTCTCACCTGTTGGGTTAAATTAAATAATCCCCTGATGGGGGCGGAAACTCCTTTTGAATGACTATAGGCTTATCATAGATAGGCTTGTAAGTTAAATTAAATAATCCCCTAATGGGGACGGAAATTTGATGCGGTCTGTCTCATATACGAATTTTGCCATGTGTGTTGTTAAATTAAATAATCCCCATAAGGGGACGGAAACTTCTCATATTCTTTAAACGCTTTTGGCGGTAAGATTACACGCGTTAAATAAAATGATCACCAGTAGGGGGTGTAAACTAGGTTTCGTAGTAGTCATGGAATTGTTCAGCGGTTACATTGTTATTAAATTAAATAATCCTGATATGTCTTAGTGACTAGCACATGGTAGATTCATATATTAGTGATAAAGTCTATTTACTCTTAATCTGGAGGAGAATGTTATCCTATATTTTGTATGAGCTATGTTTACAAAACTGTTGAGTTAAACAAAATAATCCCCTAATGGGGACGGAAACTTCTACTACACCTGTTATTGTTTCACTTCTATGATTAAAAGCGTTAAATAAAATAATCCCCTGATGGGGGCGGAAATAACAATTCGGCTACTTGTTCAACTGTGTATACCAAACTTTCCAGTTAAAAAATGATCTCCTAATGGGGACGGAAATTCTAACTCAGGGTGTTGCTCCTTGATCGTCAAGTGCTTGCTTCTGGTTAAATTAAATAATTCCCTAATGGGGTCGGAAACTCGAGTTTTTCGTTCATACTCTTTTCAAAAGGAACATGGAGAATAGCTAAATTTATTAATCCCCATTTGGGGACAGATTAAACCAATATTTCTTTTAAATACCAAAATAACCACTCTACTATAGGGTGGTTATTTTATGTATAGAATATATGCCTTTTGAGAGATTGATGAATTTAAAGTGTTGATCTTCATCTTATTTTTATGATCTAATAGATATAAGAAAAATAAATTTGGTATGGGGAGGATATCATGGCTGAAATTACGTCCTTAATGAAGGATATAAAGGGGATATTAGATAATAAAAATCAATTTGTTATACCTGACTTTCAACGGAGTTTTGTGTGGACTGCTGAACATGTAGACACACTTTTTACTGATTTTGAGGAAGATACGAATAACTATACGGATAATCTTGACACGTTGCCTGGGTATTTATTAGGAAATATTGTTTTAATTAGCAATGAGAATAATCCCACAAGATTTGATGTTATCGATGGTCAACAAAGACTCACAACATTAACGCTTATTTTCTGTGCATTAAATAAGTTGTTTATGGATATTGCAGAAGAGACACGACAAAATTTAGGTGCTAATGCAGATATGTGGATAGGGCATACATTTAGTTTTAAAGAGTACTTTAGAATACTAGATAATAATTTACAGTTTGTGGATTATAAGATTCTTCATACTCAGGATTTAGATTTTAAAGAGACTTATAAAAGTATCATCAAACAAGGTGCTCTAGTGAGTGATGAGGATAATACCAGTGCTAATAACTTAGAAGCTGTTTATGAATCTATTCTTCAGCATTTAAAAAGTATTTATGATAATGAGCCTCAGAAATTATTGTATTTCTTGCAGTACTTAACAACTAAAGTTAAGTTAATTGAAACTACAGCACCATCGATTGAACGAGCATTCCAATTGTTCGAGATTTTAAATTATCGTGGGCAGTCATTAGAACCATTAGATTTATTAAAAAATTACTTATTAAAGAATCTTACTGCTGCACCTGGTATCACACAGAATCAGATTAAGGATTTTTCTGATAGTTGGAGTCAGTTCTTGAAAAATCTGAAAGATACAGGCAAATCTAAAGCTATTGAAACATCTACTTTTATTAAACATTTTATTATTGGTACAAAAGCTATTAATGTAAAGAAGAAGGATTTATTTGAGCATTTTAATAAGGGTGAGCTCTCAGCCAATGATATTTTGCAACTTTCATCAGATATCAATTCTATTAGTAAGGTGTATGCTAGTATCAATAGAGACCCACTATCTAATGATTTCTTATCCAATGATGATGGGATGTACACATTATTTACATTGTTCAATACAGTTCAAATTCATCCGTTGTTAATGCCGTTTTATAATGCTTCGCGTGTAGATAAGGTGAGACTCGTTGATGCGGCTGTAAGATATGTAGCAGCAGTAATATTCTCGTATACACAAACGAATGCTATTGAAGCGGAATTACCTGAAATTATAGAAAAGATTTTACATGAATCTGATCCAGCACGTAGATTAGAGGTTGCAGTAACCGAATTAGAGTTACGAACAAAACCATATGTTGACTTGATTCGTGCTTTGTTGCCTGTGAAAGATTTTGGTTCCAAAAATAAGAAGCAAGCGCCAAAAGCATTCCAAATTCTTAAATTTATCGAGCTATACTTGAATCAAAAAGACAGCATTAAAACAAATAAAAAGATTGAGTTAGAGCATATTATGCCACAAGCTGCAGATAACGATGATTATTCCTTTGCTGATGAAGACACTCGAAAGGAATATTTAAATCATTTAGGTAATTTGACACTTTTAGATAAAAGTTTAAATGCGTCTGTTAAGAATGGCAATTTCGCTGATAAATTAGACCATTATAAAGCCTGTGAATTTGTTATTACAAGAGCTTTGGCAGAAGAAATAGACAGCCCTGTTCAAAACCAACAACCTTTGATTAACTTCCAGAATACATACTTTGCAGTGGATAATCCAGACCAAATAACATACTGGGATAAAACTCAAATCGATGAACGAGGTCAAAAACTCGTAGAAGTCTTGGAAAAATTATTATTAAAACAAGTTCCATAATGTGAGATAGGATAAACCTGTAGAGATGAATAGAACCATTTGTGTTATAGATCTTATAATACAAATGGTTCTATTGTTGTTTGGCTATATGATTTCTGTGATATAATGAGTTTAGATTTAACCCTTGGAAACCAAATCTGTGCTGTTGTTATAATAGCGGGGTTAAACGGCGTTATTTTGCTGACTCAAGTGCCTTTTAGGGCGAAATACAATCTCCGCTGTTTTTTAGGTTTTGGAATCAGTAAATATATGCTGTTTCAAAGATAGGGTTTAATTTATTGATCCCCATTAGGGGACGGAGAAAGCGCCTTTTTAATCGCCGTTTTATCGGCTTTAATTTCAACCTGTTAAATTAAATAATCCCCTAATGGGGACGGAAACACGCTTTCTTGTTTTAGAGTGAATACACCTGAATATGCTCTGATGTTAAATTAAATAATCCCCATTCGGGGCCAGTTCTTATCTCAAAAACTCATATGAGTACAAAAATATAGCCAGTATATTCTTATTTAGGAATATACTGGCTTTTTTGTATAATTCTGAGGGTTTTCTATTGGTTTTAATCAGAAATGAATATATAATGAAGACAATAGTTCTTTTATTTCTTAAGTAGAGTTTGGAGGCGATGTGATGGGTAAATGGGATGCACTAGTAAAGGGTGCATTGCTTCATGATATCGGCAAAGTTGTGTATCGAGCTAATCAGGGAACCGATGCACATTCTAAGCGCGGCGCTGCTTTCATCGAGCCCTATTTTTCCGATATGGGCTTGAAGCAAAGTATTACTCATTGTTTAAAGTATCATCATGGGAAAGAGCTTAGTGCAGCTCAACTAAAAAATGATGATTATACATACATTGTGTATGAAGCAGATAATATTGCGGCTGCTGTGGACCGTCGAGATCTTGATGAAGGTGAGAGTACCTCTACACAGAAGTTTGATAAAGAGTTACCACTTCAATCAATCTTCCGCGTATTTGGTGGTAAAACTAGCACGCTACCCTTACAGTATTATTTACGTGGTATCGATGTATCTGGCCACTTTAATTATCCTGAAAGTGATAAAACAATACGTGCATCAAGTGATAAATATAAGGCACTATATGATGTATTAGTACAGAACTTTCAGCAACAACCAATAGATAATATGTCAGTTAATGAGTTGTTGAGAATTTATGAAGATACTGTGTCTTATATGCCATCTAGTACGGCAACAGATCAGGCTAATGATATTTCTTTGTATATGCACTCAAAGATAACAGCTGCGGTGGCACATAGTATGGTGCATTATTTTGAGGAGCAGGGAATTGCTGATTATAAAGAATACTGTTATCAGAATTCTAAAAAGTTCCGTAACATGCCAGCTTTTAAACTCATATCTGGAGATATTTCTGGTATCCAGAATTTTATTTATACGATTCCGTCTAAAGGTGCATTAAAATCATTGCGTGGTCGTTCATTCTATTTAGAAATTTTGATGGAACAAATTGTAGATGAGTTGTTAGATGCATTGCAGTTAACACGGGCAAATCTTATTTACAATGGTGGCGGTCATTTTTATATATTGGCACCTAATACGACGAAAACTAGTACTGCTATTGAAACTATGGAGAAATCCATTAATGAATGGTTCTTAACAGTATTTGGTACTAAATTGTATTTAGCTCTTGGATCTGCTACAGCAACAGCTGCAGAATTAATTCAATCGCAACGTGCATTATTCCGTAAGGTGAGCCAATCTGTTGGTGAAGCTAAGTCTAAACGATATTCTGAGCAGCACCTAGCTGATTTATTTAATCCAAATAGCACGTATAATACGGTTCTTCATGGTGAACGGGAATGTTCCATTTGTCATACTTCAACGGTAGCACTATCTCCTTATGGTAAGGACACTGATGTAGAGGCATGTCCAATTTGTAATGGCTTGTATCGTTTAGGAGAACAAATTGTCGACAGTCGAGACACTGTCTTTGTATTAGCTAGACCTAATATTAGTGATGATAGTGAAAGTATCCCTAAAGTTGAAGTATATATTAATAATTTGAGTAGTGATGCGGATAAAGGAAAGCTATATCTTTATGTTGTTCCTGAAACATCATTACAGAAGTTTGAATCTAGTCATGAAATTCTTAGAATTTATTCTAAGAATACTGCTAAAACTGGACACAATGTATTCAATCGTATTTGGCTAGCAGATTATGTAGCACGTAAGGATAATGGTCAAGTTTATGAATTTGAAGAACTTGCCGCATCTAGTGGATTAGGTGATGATAAAGGTATTAAGCGACTTGGTGTATTACGAGCGGACGTAGATAACCTTGGTGCTGCCTTTATCGGAGGCTTTATTTCTGAAGGCTCTGATAAATTTAAATATGGTACATTATCACGCTATGCTGACCTATCTCGTGATTTGGCAATGTTCTTTAAGGTTGCCGTTAATAAAATGGCTCAAGGTGATATACAAGGCTTTGGTACATCTGTTACACCATTTACGATTTGGGCTAATAAACAAGTTACGACTAGAAAAATTCACGTTATTTATTCTGGTGGTGATGATGTATTCCTTGTAGGTGCATGGGACGAATTATTAGAATTGGCTATCGACATTCGTGAGAAATTAGCTGAGGTTACAGATAATAAAATCACTATGTCAGCTGGCTTAGCTTTATTCTCTCCATCTTATCCAATTAGCCAAATGGCAGCAATTACAGGATTACTTGAAAGTGTAGCTAAAGACAATGATGGCAAAGATAGTATCGCTTTATTTGGTTTTGAAACAAATAAAAATGCGAGTGGTGAAGAACGAATATGCCGTCATGTATATAAATGGGATGACCTCATTAAGAATGTTATTGAAGATAAAATTTATACACTAGATCAATTATTTGTCATTCCAGGTATTAATGAGAAGCAAGATGCCAAAATGAAATTGGGTAAGGGTCTAATTTATAAGCTAATGGATTTATTACAAGGTATTTTAAATGATAGAGCACAAGGTAAACATATTAATATAGCTCGTATTCTTTATTTGTTAGCCCGTCTAGAACCTAAGAAACATGACCCTACTTATGAATCATACAAAAATTTTGTTACAGCTATTCATAGATGGATTCAAACAGAAGCAGATTGTAAAGCGTTATTAACAGCTTGCAACCTCATTGTTTACTATATGCGTGATACGAAGTGAGGATAACTATATGGCACAAGATACATTTAATTGGACTTTAGACCTTGTTAAGGTTGCTGAAGCCGTTATTAACAAGTTAGATAAGAATAAAAATGGTAATGCTTTTTTGTTAAAATATGCACAATTACGTAAAATTTTATCAAGCGTTGTTGCGATTAAAAATAAATTAAGTGTTGCTCAACGGAAAAGCAAATCCTTTGATAAGTTACCTGATGATATTGCAATGGATGTACGTTTTTTGAAAACTACACTTTTGTACCAAGCTGGTCGTATTGAAGAATCTGCTGGGCGAGGTAAAAAAGTATATCCAGTAAAGCAATTGATTGATATTAGTAAGCTTTTAAATATGATTGAAGATATTGGAACAGACGTTAAGCGTTTTGATTTACTATGTAAATATGTAGAGGCTTTAGTAGCATTCTATAAATATCGCTCTGTAGAGTTATCTCAATCACCGGAACCAGCATTTAATACGAATCAAAATAATCGTCCATCATTTGGTAATCGATAATAGGAGGAGCCTAACATGGAGAGCAATGATAAATTAAAATCCTTACGTGGTAAATTACTAATTTCAGGTACTATAAAACTAGAAACAGGTATGCATATAGGGGCTAGCAATGATTTTGCGCCTATTGGATCCGTTGATACACCATTTATTCGTGATGTAGTGTCTCAAGAACCTATCATTCCTGGTAGCTCTATTAAAGGTAAATTACGTACTCTATTAGCTAAAAGCCATTGTGATGATTATATAATGAATGATATTAAAGAGGATAAAGAGGAAATCAAGCGTTTATTTGGTTCCGTAAATCCTGTGAAGCCATCTCGTTTACAATTTTATGATTTATTTATCACAGACGAAACTCGTCAATTGTTTGCTAATATAGATACTGATACCTATATGGGTGAAATTAAGTTTGAAAATGTTATTAACCGTGTTGATGGTAGTGCTAATCCTCGACAAATTGAACGTGTCCCAGCAGGTACTATATTTGCGTTTAAAGTAGCCTATAATATTGAAAATGAAGCTGAAGTAACTGAGGATATGAATATACTAAAAGCTGGTCTTGATTTATTAGGTATCGATTATCTCGGAGGCCATGGTTCTCGCGGTTATGGTCGTGTAAATATTTCTATTGATGATGTGAAATCAGTAGGTAATAGTACTATTAATACGCAGGATTTGTTAGATATATTAAGAAAGTAGGTTATTACTATGAACTACTATATATATCCACTGCGTTTTCTTACACCAGTGCATTTTGGAGATACTTCAGAAGGCGGTAGTTTAGAAACAATTTCTCTCACATTAGGCTCAGATGCACTATTTGGTGCATGTTGTCATGAAATTAGCTATGATAAAGGCTTACTGCAATCTTTTATTGACCTTGTAAAAGAACAACATATTGTACTATCTAGCTTATTTCCATACTGCATAGATAATGGTGAGTATCAACTATATGTTCCTTCTCCTATTATGCAAATTGATTCAAAAGAGATGCCAATTACAAGTTTTGAAGAAACAAAGCGGGTAGCGACGGAACAAAAAAAGATAAAGAAAATTGAGTATATTCGAGCATCACAGCTACAAAATTTTAGTCAGTATATAGATTCGGATACATCACAAAAGCATATGCCTAGCTTTGGTGCAAAACAAACATCTGCTCAGGTAAATATGCGTGGAGAGAAGAGCCGACCATATTATGTTGGCAACTATCAATTCATGTCACATACGGGATTATATCTTATTGCTGGTTTTAATGATGATAAAAGTCGAGAGTTATTTGAAGGTATATTTGAAGTTTTAGGATTGTCTGGTATTGGTGGTAAACGTAGTGGTGGTTATGGGAAATTTGAATTAGCTGATGATCCTATTGAACTAGAATCTCAAGGTATCTATGAGGACATTTCTGCCTTATATGAATTGCTTCATAATCAGCACAGAAAGATGATGTGCATTAGTGCCTGTGTTCCGACTTGTGAGGAAGTGGCTACTTTAAAACAAGGTTCCTATAAATTACAAAAGCGTGGTGGCTTTGTAGGATCTGCTGGAAGCACCACTCAAGTAAAGCGTAATTCCTATTATGTTGTTAAAGAAGGCTCTGTTTGTCCAAAAGCATTAGTGGGACAAATGCTTACTATTACGGGGGATAGTTTACCGCATCCTGTGTATCGTAATGGTATGGGCTTATGGATTGGGGTGGACTATGAGTAATCGTATAGATCATGCACAACTATCGCTCACTATTGTGAGTCCTACCAATATTGGTGGCCCTGAAAAGTTAACGACTAAAGATTATATGTACAATTATGATGCTGGTGAAGTATACCTCCTTAATAACTATGAATGGTTTCGCTTTTTATCGCGTCATAATAAATTAGCAGAATTTGAAACATATATGCAGGATGAAATGGTGAGACCAAATGGTCGGACTATGTATGATTGGGCTAAAAATACTATTGGAGCATCTCAGCTAACAAAAGATGTATTGGGCCCAGCTATCGGCTCAATTATGAAATCATCGATATATAATCAAGGACGTAAAAACTCATTGAATGATATTACTCCTCATATTCGTGGAGCAAATGGGGATGTTTATATTCCAGGTAGTTCTATTAAAGGTGTTATTGATAGTGCTATTATTTCACATATGCTTCGTAGAGATGCTAGATTTAGAGCTGCGGTACAGCAAAAGCTAAAGAAAATTTTATATAAATATAGAGATTTCCAATATGATAAGAGACGTTGTAAACGTGAATTTGGCTCTGTATTACGAGAAGTGAATAAGTTGATTGATCGTAATATACAAGTACTATTCAAGAATTCAGAAAAGAGAGTTAATGGTATTTTAGCTAGTGCTTTCCGAGGTATTTCTGTTTCTGATGCTATGCCTATAGAGCCCATTAAAACAGAGGTACTAAAAAAAGAGGATTCTTGCCTTGATGAAGATGGAACTCATGAAATTTCAGTACATCGTGAGTGCATTTTACCAAATCAGAAGTTCTCCTTTACAGTAACCCTTGATACAGCTATGACTAAAGAAATAGGGATTACTAGTGTCGATCAAGTGTTAGCTATTTTACAGGAAGACTTTGATGCTACTCATAAGTTATTAGCCTCTAAATTTAAGAAAGTTAGTCCATCTATTTTTAAAGCTCTAGAATCAGCTAATGCCTATATTGGCAGTAATACTGGATTTGTTCAAAAGACTATTATTATGGCTGCATTCACAGATGATGAAAAAACAGGAATTGATATTATTAGAGCCATTTTAGATGTTAATTTTAGAGATGCTGAACATGATAGCAAAGACCGTTTTATGGCACCTCGTGCCATAAAATTAGTGAAATGGAATGGCCATTATTATGAGATGGGGGGCATTCATATTGGCAGATAATGTAGAAATTATGGCCATAGAGTTAGCAATAACTGCAGATCCATCTATTAAAATTGTACAGTCCATAGGTAGCGTATTGCATGGTGTGTTAATGGAGTTAATAGGGACAGAATACGCAGGTCAGTTACATGAAACGGGCCTGCGCCCTTATAGTCAATATATCTATTTTGATAAAGAAAAAGGTCAATATATTTGGCGTCTTTCTGCTGTAACAGCAGAGGCTGTTGAACGTATCTTACGACCAGCACTAGATATGCCTGAAAAGATTTTTTTGAAACAAAAACGAGGGCATATTTATATCCACGATAGAACTGTTTTGGAGGAAACATCCTATGAAGCTTTAATGGCCAAGTTTTGGAGTGGTGAAGCAGAATATACGCAAGCTAAATTACGGTGCGTGACCACTACAAGCTTTAAGGTAGACCAACAGTATACGATTTTCCCTGAAGCATTTCGTATTTACCGCTATTTGTTACGCCAATGGAACCAATTCACTACCTTTGAAATGATGGACTCTGATGATTTATTATCTGCCCTTGAATCAGCTGCTTTCATTCGTGATTATAATTTGCGTATGGGTATGTATGGTTTAGAAGGCGTTAAAATTCGTGGTTTCCGTGGAGAGATTATTATGCAATTTAAACGGAACCTAGTGATGCAACGTATCCTCTCTCTATTAACCTACTATAGTCAATTCACAGGACTCGGTATTAAGACCGCATTAGGTATGGGTGGCGTACAAAGTGAGGTAGTACAATGAGAATTCTTTATACCCCAGTAGGGGATACAGATCCTATTCGTGGTTGCTATGATGGAGGGATGCTTCATATCGTAAGGCATTATAATCCTGATATGGCAATTCTAGTATTGAGTAAGGATATGGAGCAAAAGGAAGCTGCCAATCATAGATTTACTAAAGCTTTAAAACACGTGAAAGCTGATTTAGATATCAAGCTTATACATACAGGACTTGAAGATGTTCATCGAATCGATACTTTACAACCGTTCGTAGACCATTTTTATGAAATACTTTCAAATTATCCAGATGCAGAGATATTAATTAACTTAAGTTCAGGTACGCCTCAAATGAAGTTAATTATGTCTTATCTAAGTGTAGAACATGACGCGGTACGAGGCATTCAAGTTGATAGTCCTCAAGGTGGTTCTAACCGCTCTGAGCCAGCAGTTAATGATGACGAAGATATTGAAATTGTTATTGAAAATAACTTTGATGATCAAGACGACAGTGAAAACCGCTGCCATGAACCTCAAATGGGGTATATTAAGCGTAATAATATTAAGCAATCTCTTTATACACTCATTACTAGCTATAAATATAAAGAGGCTATAAGCTCTTATCATAGCTATAAAAGAACTTTTGAAGATGGTGTTGCTAATGACGTATTGCCATTATTAGAACATGCTCAATTACGTTTAGGCTTGAACTATGATGATGCCTTACAAAAGGCTCGTAAAGTAGGACCTACATCTTTATCCTCTTTGTTTACTGATAAGGAATTACGCAAATTACATGAGTTTTTAATGCTTATGGAAGTGCGATTAAAACAAGGTCAAATTGAGGATTTTGTTTTAAAAACGACTCCATTTATGTACGAATTGATGCGTTATTACTTTACTAAGATACTTGGAGTAAACTGGCGACAAGTTGAAAAGAAAACATCAATGGGAACACGTCTAGATATGGTATTGTTTGAAGGTCAGTATCCGAAATTATATCAATCGTGGAAGAATAATACGAGAACTCCTCAAGTGCAAGACATTCAACTATCCTTATATCATATGTTACATATGTTGGAGAATCAGGATACTGTTGATAGTTCTTTATTAAAACAGTTAAAAGAGATACGTAGTATCGAGCAAAAGATTCGTAATAAGATGGCTCATGAGGTCGTTGTATTTACGGAACAAGATATTTGTAATGCTGTAGAAATTCAATCCTTACAATCTTTCTTACATCAAATAAAGGATGTATTCTTTGTTATTACTGGAGAGACAAAACAAAATAAATTAATTTACGATACTATCAATGCCTATGTGTTAGATCAAATTCAATAGTGTAAATACTCTTTGTGCCGAATAATTTTATAATTTATCATCTTTAGACTAAATCGATTCCTTAGCGTATTCATTCGTATAAAAGGAGGCGACTCTATGTCATCCCTATATGTTACAGAGGCAGGATCGTTTATCAAGCGTGACGGTGGTCATGTAGTAGTTGGTCGAAATAATGAAGTGCTGTTCGAGGTTCCCTTGGAGCGAATTGAGGATATTACTGTCTTTGATTCCGTATCTATAACGAGCTCACTGGTGACAGATTTTATCGAACGTGGTGTACCGATTACATGGCTATCTGGTTATGGAAAGTATTTTGGTACTTTAATTAATACGAATACTATTGATATTAATAAACATAAGAAGCAATTCGATTTGTTAGATGATAATGCATTTAGAGTAGCGATGTCACGTAAAATTATTCGGGCAAAGGTACGTAATCAATTAACTATCCTTCGTCGTTATGCACGTAATTTAGAAGAAGATATCAATATAGACGTACAGATTGCCAATATAAAATCTGTACGAAGTCATATTGGCGAATGTATGCGTGTATCTGAGTTGATGGGCTATGAAGGTCTGATTAGTCGTTTATATTTCGAAGCACTTGGTAAAATTGTGCCACCTGCCTTTGCTTTTACAAAACGAACAAAGCAACCGCCTCGAGATCCGTTTAATGCTATGCTCGGATTAGGTTATAGCATGTTGTTTAACGAAATCTTGGCTGGCGTTATTAATGCAGGTCTTCATCCATTTGTGGGGGTTATGCATAGTTTGGCTAAAGGGCATCCGGCCCTCGCATCCGATTTGATTGAAGAATGGCGAGCTCCAATTATTGATTCTATGGTGCTGTCCATGGTGAGTCGCAATATGGTGGACTTAACTGAATTTGATAACTCAGATAAAGGTTGCTATTTAACAGCCGAGGGACGCAAGGCATTTTTAACAGCTTATAATAAGAAAATTCGGTCTGGAAACCAATATATTGATGATCGTAAAAGCTATCGTGAATCTATCTACAAACAATGTAAGCAATTTGCTAGTGCGATTATGCACGAAGATGTAGATTTGTATACACCATTGGAGATTCACTGATATGAAAAAGTTTATCGTTCTAGTTATCTATGATGTAGTGGATAACAAAACGCGTAATCGTCTTGTTAAATGTTTAGAACGTTACGGTGTTCGTGTTCAGAAATCTGCCTTTGAAGCTTTGCTTAACAGGAAGCAATATGATGCTATGATGCGGCGTGCTAGCAAGATGATTAATCTTGTAGAAGACTCCTTACGTGTCTATGTCCTCGATGATATAATTAATATCTATACCTGGGGCATTGGAGAACGTAAGGAACAAGACTGCATCGTACTCTAAATATAAATAGTTACTCTCAATTCATAGAGGACGATGTAGAGAGGTTATAGACAATAATAGAATTATTGGTGTTTTGTAAAAGAGTCCTAAGTCTTGGTATTGGTGATTCTATTATTGTATTGCCTCTTTTTTCATATGATATAATAGACCTAGATTTAACCCTTGGAAAACCAAATCTGCGCCGTTGTGATAGTGGCGCGGTTTATGGGTATTATTTTAGTAGATTAAAGTGCCTTTTAGGTCGTTTTGTAATCTCCGCCATTTTTTGCATTTTTCGATCAGTAAATATCTGTGGTTTCAAAGACAGGGTTAAAAAAATAATCCTCTGATGGGGACGGAAACAACTTTTTAAGGAAATATTTAATTTCACCTTCTTTTGGTTCAGTTAAAAAAATAGTCCCCTAATGGGGACGGAAACACTTCAGCCGCAATATACTTTGTGATTTCCGCCGGTGGTACTTTGTTAAAAAAATAATCCCCTGATGGGGACGGAAACTGTACCTCTTGCCATACCAGTTTTGCCATGTATTTTGCACAAGGTTAAAAAAAATAATCCCCTGATGGGGACGGAAACACCAATTTAGCGAGTACTGTTTCAACGCTATTGTCAGCCAAGTAGTTAAAAAAATAATCCCCTAATGGGGCCGGAAACTTTAGATTAGGGTTATCTTTTACTGCTTGTGCGTATTCTGTAAGTTAAAAAAATAATTCATCCTTGGGGCCTCTATGAGAGTTCTATCTTAGTGTTTAAGGTAGAGCTCTTTTTATGTGTAATATTTGCCTCGTCCCTCTTGTTATAGTATAGGTGTAGAGTTATCGTTTATCCTAGTTTGTTGTTGAATGAGGTGGCATGTATTGATATCTTAGTTAGATCTCAGCTTAATAGTGTTGTTCAGTCGTATATAGGTAAGCAAATCATGATAGTTGTGCCTAGCGAGTGTGTAAAGCAATCTTAGAAATACAATTAGATACGGACTTTTACTATCATCGACCTAATATGTTCACTAGAATGGGCGGGACGATGATACTGGGGCAGGTAAAATAAATATTGACAGTGATATATTGATAGGGAAGATTATATTTCCCTTTAACAAAGAGAAGTAAATCGTTCAGGGAGTTAGTATGAATATTAAAGAGCTCAAAGAATTTTTATACCAAATTGGTGTACCTAAAAGTTCATATAACATTGATGGTGATGGAGCCGTCATTACACCTGGGACTATTATTATAGAGCGAGTGTCCAATAGACTTTCTGTATACTGGACAGAACATAATGAAGTATACGAGCAACGTCATTTTGAAGATGAGGCTGAAGCTGTTTCATATTTTCTATTTTTGCTTGAAGGTAGCTCCAATACATATTGTAGATATGTATTGGAGCATTAGATTTACCTAGTTTTAAAATGAATAAATAATGAAAGTTTGTCAAAGTTAATCATTGAAATAAAAATAAGCTAAGCTTATAATTAAAGCATATGATATTCTTGAGATATTTGTCATAATCATACAATTATTGACTAAAATCATCTGGGGAATTATTAGTCTGAGTGGATTGTAAGGGGGATATAACATGAAACGCAGCGTGAAGTTAATGGTAGGTATGGTTTTAGGTATAAGTTGTTTGTTTTCATCCTTGACGATTGAAGCACAACAAATGTCAGTAGACTCAGTTATTCGGACTTCTCAAAAGGTGTCTGGTGAATGGTATGATGCACATGGAAATAAGGTATTGACTATTTCAAACGGCTATATTAATGGTTGCCCTATTGTTGGAGGTGCCGATTTTGTAGGTGGTTATCCTGGAGCAGGTGTTTTTATCATCCAAGAGGCTCAAGGTAGAAAAGCTATTCATCTGGAGTGGTTGGGTAATGGTGAGCATAGAACCTTAATTATGAATAAAAAGGACCAATTAACTAATCGATTGCAAAAGGAGCATTATGAATCTGTTCGT
>QWCO01000990.1_pt1 | contig 17605 bp, 25 predicted proteins | sample 1972611 | NCBI WGS metagenome assembly QWCO01 (sample SAMN09866706, study PRJNA288562) | Human oral metagenome isolate term1_saliva, whole genome shotgun sequencing... | reverse complement strand
GGCTGGTAACAAGTTTCAAGAAAAGTTTAAGAAGATTGGTAGTGAGTTAGAAACAACTTTCTTTATGGACTTTATGGAAGTTCAGGACGATATAAAGTTCAAAACTTACAAACTAGCCTATTCTGCTTTTTTGAATCGTATCAAGGTAACTGATGTCAACTATTCTGATAAAGGTATTCAACTGATGAAGAATCTTTACTGGAATCCTATTGATGATCCTCATATGCTGGTCTGTGGTGGTACTGGTGGTGGTAAAACTGTACTTTTAAGAACGTTGATTCTTGCTATGTCAAAAGTTGGTGTAGTGGATATTTGTGATCCGAAACAAGCTGACTTTGTGACAATGGCAGAACAAAAAGCCTTTGAAGGTCGAATCTCTTATAAAGTAGAAGATATTGTTTCTATGATTGAAAGAGGTGTTGAGATTATGTTTTCACGATATGCCTATATGCGTGAAAAACGTGAAGAAAATGGCGATAAGGACTTGAAGAAGTTTTATGAGTATGGTTTAGAGCCTTATTTCTTAGTTTGTGATGAATATAATGCCTTGTGTGCTATGTTGGACTTTCAAACTAGACAACGCTTAGACAATGCTATGGGACAATTCCTGCTTCTTGGAAGGCAGGCTGGGTGCTTTGCGACAATAGCTATGCAGAAGCCTTCAAGAGAAGATTTAGGCTCAAAATTACAAGCAAACATTAACTTTCGTGTGTCTGTTGGTCGATTGGACGAGATCGGTTATGATCTAGCCTTTGGCGAAGTCAATAGAAACAAGGAATTTAAGTATGTGAAATATCTTGCTGGTAAGCGTGTTTATGGGCGTGGATATGCTTCTGTCTATGGAGAAGTTGCAAGGGAATTTTATTCACCTTTATATGTCAATGGTTTTTCATTTACTGATGAATTTAACAAGGTGGAAAGACGAGAAAATCCTTTCAATCCATTAGAGAATCCTGAAGTGGTTCTTTCTGAAGAAGAAAAACAAGCCTTACAGGAAGAGATGGAAGCTAAAGAAGAATTGCAGAATGGTCTTGTTAAAAAGGCTAGTCCTGAATTGGTTCAAGAATTGATGGCAAGCAAACAAAAAGAAAATGAAGATGATCTTGTAAGAACATTTGCTTTTTCTAAAGAACTTGGTGTTGCTGCTGGTTCTATGAAAAACTTGGTTGATAAGCTAGATGGTATTTTAGATTTTGAAAAGGAAGATAACGTAGTGTTGCTTGATAAAACTCAAAGAGATATTATTAGAGATTTGTTTGAGTTGAAAAAGAATACTACACAAAATTGGAGTGAGATTTTGGAAGATTTTCCTTTTGATCAATACTAATCTAGTAGTTGTGAGGGGTTTTACCCCTCTTTTTTATTAGTGCTAGTTGGTACAATTCAGCTTGCTAGTAGCTAGTAGCAGGAACGAGGAAGCGTATGCGACGAGTGACTGCGTGTACTAGCGTGTACTAGCAGGCTGGATTGTGCGAATTAACCCCCTATGACTAATAGGGGGGTAGAAGGTGTGCGATAAAGTCAAAAGCTTTGATAATACTGGTTTTTTTATCTCAAAAAATGCAACATTACGAAAAAAAGGAGAAATATGGAATTTAAAGAATTGAATAAAGTACAAAAAATGTACTCTTTTTCAGATCAGGAGATTTCGGACTATTTAGAAATAGATAGAGCGACACTTTATAGATGGAAGGAAGCTGGAAAAGTTTCCGAAGCATACGATTCAAAAATTAAAGAGTTGGTCGCTTTTAAGGAAGGTGTGCGAGATAGTGGTTTCTCTTTGGAAGGTAAAGTTGACTATGTGAAGGTTACATTCAAAACAAGAGATTATATTGAAGTGATTGATAAGGTCTTAGGTTTGAAAAATAAACCTTTCTTAGAAGAAGAAAAAGGTGGTTCAGGCTATGATACAAAATATACATTTCAGTTTATCAATGTTTTCATATCGAAGAAAAGGGAAGATATGGGTTGTATGATTGAATTAAAAGGTCAGGCTTGCAGGCAATTTGAGTATTACCTAGAAGAAGAACAAAATGCAAGCTGGAGAGATTTTTTTATTCGTTGTTTTGAGTATGAGCGTGAAATTGCTGAAGGTGATGGAAAGTATATGAATATACCTCGGTTAGGCGTGAAATTGCTGAAGGTGATGGAAAGTATATGAATATACCTCGGTTAGATATTGCGCTTGATGAAAAATATAACGAAGAAGGGAATTTTGAACTTGGAAAATTAGTGGAATTATGGGACGAAGGTTTGATTGATAGTCGATTGAGATTGAAGCAGATTGAAGATAATGGTGAGTATGGAAAAGCAAAAACAATCTACTTTGGTTCAAGACAATCTGCCTATCATTTTTGCTTTTATCAGAAAGATATTGAGCAGGCGAAAAAACTTGGTTTTGATTTAGATTTCATTCATTCGGCTTTACAATTTAAGAATCGTTATGAAGTCCGAATGTGTGATGATGTAGCTTTGGACTTTGTAAAAAAAGCCTTGAATCAAAAGCTGGATATGGCGAAGTTAGCTGTAAGAGTTATCAATAGCAAGATTAAGGTCTATGAGAAAGTCAATGGAAAGAAGGTTCTTAACAAAGAGTGGTATTCATTGCTGGGCGAAGTTGATCGTATTGGTTTTTCAACTGCTCCTGTTGAAGTTGGTTTTTTTGATAAACAGTATAAATGGATCAATGAGAATGTTTCAGGTGTTACTACTGTTCTTAAAACTTGGGAAAACATAACAGGTGAGCATAAGTTGAAAAAGATATTGTTTGAAGGGAATATAAGTGAAAAAAATTGGAAGAAATTAGAGCAAGCGAGGGTTGATTATGAGAAAAATTTACAGGTTGATAGGTACTGATTCAGTAGTTGTCAATAATAGTAACTTAGTTGTATCTACTGATAAAGGATTGAAGTCTATTAGTAGTTATTTTCCTAGTTTTGAAGGGAATGAAAATCTAGTAGTGATTCCTGTTGAGCCTTCTAAAATCTTTCGGACTTATTTCAAGGAATATATATTGGATTGGTCAAGGATTCCTGAAGAAGTAAATGCGATTCTTGATATTAAGAAGAAGGCAGATTGAGAGGTCAGTATATGAGAAATGAGGAGAAAGAGTCTGTTGGTAGTTTGTTGGGGCAGAAAGTTTTAGAAGATAAAGTTACTGATTCAGAAATACTGTATGCAGGTTGTGTAGGTTTAGTGTTGGCTTTGTTTTTAGTTATACTACTTCTTATTATGCTTGTAACAAAATCGAGTCATTTTTATATATTTTAGGGTATTTAGCTATGAGTAAGAAAAAAATAACTGATGAAGTTTTAAGAAAATTGGTGTATCTGATTCCTGCAAGGTATTTCTATGATGGAATTGTGACGAGTAAGAAGGCTAGAGGTTATCAAGATTATATTGAGTTTCAATGTCAGACTTATAGATCAACTAAAACAAGAAAAGATTGGTATGAGGTTAAAAGACTAACTAAAGAATATGAAGAATATCTGAATAAAGAAGTAGATATAAAAAGAAAGCTGTTATTGTTTGGTCTGTTGAAAAGAGATAATAAGGAAAGAATAGATGTTTATAATCTATTGGTTAAAAAATATCATTTGGAAAGATGGGTTTGAAGATGGCTAGAGTTATGAAGTGGTTAAGGGAAGTTTTGCGCTTTATGTGTTTGAATTATATATTGCCTATGTTTGTATTCCTTGTTGTCAATTTGATTAGTGGCAACTCTAAAATCGCTTTTGTTTTCTTTAGTGTTACGCTAATTGCAGGAGTTGTGATGAATTTTAGAGAATTGGATAGGACTATATATGATAAGAATAATAAAGATGATTTTTAAGTTCATACATTATTTGATTTTAAATTCTATTGTAGGATTGGTTATGGCGCAGTTTGCGTATGTGTTGATAGGGAATGTTAAATTCTCTATTTTGTTATTTCTGATGTTTTTTGTAGGTGGTTTATTTGTTGAATGAAAAGGAAGGTTTTTATGGAGAAATTTCATGAGAAATTAAAAGTGTTAAGGAAGAAGCAGGGACTTACACAAAAAGAAGTTGCTGATTATGTAGGAATAAAACAAAATTCTTATAGTGATTGGGAAAATGGGAAAACTGAGCCTAGTTTAAGGAAGTTGCTGATTTTAGTTGACCTTTACTCTGTTTCTTTGGATTGGTTGGTTGGAAGAAATAATTTGAAAAATAATTGTGAAGAATTTTGTAAAAGACTTTCACGTTCTGAATTTGAAGATTGTGAAAAGAATAAGACTATTGGTATTAAAGCAATGAGGGTAGTTTTGCTTGCATTGGGTTATGATGAAAATTTTGTTGAGGAAGAATTTAGAAAAGAAATAGAAAAAGCAATTATAGTAAAGGAATAAATAAAATGAAAATAAAAAAACGTTCTCCTGCATGATTGCTTTAAAAAATGAAAGCTAAAAAATAATAAAAAGGAGAAATAAAAAATGGCTTTAAGTGGAAAAGATAAACAAGTTATTGAGTTGTCATTGGAACTTGGTAAGAAATTGAAGGATCAAGAATTTAAGCAAGCATGGACTTTAGCTGGTGAGTTAAGTGCGCTTCTTAAAAATACTGATGATTTGAGCCTTCCATATCAAGTGATTGAATGTATCAAGAAAGATGTATCAAGTTATTACTCAATGAATCAAGAGTATAACAAGGTAACGAATCGTGCATTTGCGATTGGCTCTAGCTTTGAGCGTTCAGCTTCAATTTAATTAAAACGATAAAGGAAGTCAATTATGGCTTCCTTTTTTATTTGGAAGGAGAAATAATGAGTATTAAAGTTATTTATGATAGTTATTCTGATATTTGTAAAGATTATGTTTATGGGAAAAGATTCCTTGACGAACCTGAAATTGTTATTGAAAGGTTGAATGAGCATTTTGATGGTGTTGAATTTGGTCAGTTTGATGGTTGCAACCCTGATAATGTTTATGTCAATTCATTTACAGAAGTTGATACACAAGAAGCCTTGATTGATTTTGCTGGTATTTTGGATCATGGAGAATATGAGCAGTTAATGAATGAAGATCGTTTGTCTATTTATGTAGAAGAGCATGAAGAAGAAATTGTTAGTCGTTTAGAAGATTCTTATACTTTCCTTGGTCATGAAGGCGATAGCTGGTACTTCTTGCAATAAAGAATAGTTGGTATTGAATATGGCTTCAAGAGTTTTAATCAAGAATCCAAAAAATGGAAGGCAGGCTTGGTTTAGCTTGCCTTTATATTTTGGAAAATTGTCTGTGATTGGTTTGAGTGGTTCTTATGATGATCAAATTGAAATTGTTGATTATGAGGGGACTTCATTCATTGGGTATGGTCTATTTAGTGTTGCTGATTTGGAACTGTTAAACAAACAGGTAGAAGGTTATTAAGGAAGGTAAAAAAATGACTATTATTATTTCAGCATTTCCTTGTCTTGGAAAGACTACTCTTACAAATCAAAATAAGGATATTTATTTCGATGCAGAGATTTATGAAAGTAGGGCAACTAAAGGTATGTCTGAAAGTCAACAGAAAGAATTTTTTAAAGCGAGTGCTTTAAAAATCAAGTTGATTTACGACACAGGGTACTATACTGCTATTTTTGTAACTGATGATGAGAGATTGTTAAGCGAGTTGCGTTTATTCGGTTTATACATTGTTCATGTCTTACCTAACCCAGATAATGAAGAGCATTTACATGAGTACATATCAAGAGTTATTGCTCGTTCAGGGTTAGATTGGTATTCAAGTATTCTTTCTGAAGATATAGCTAATTTAAAAGATAAACTTTACAGGGTACACTCAAAAAATGAGCAAGTATATTTTGTAGAGCCTTATAAATATATCGAACATCTTGTTCCTGAGTTAGCAAAAGAAGAAAAGTATTTTTCAGAAAACAGTACAGCTCATTATAGGTAGAATCAAGGACTTTTTTCGAGAGGTTGTTAGAAGAAGATGATAGCAAATATCAGGTTTCTGGAAGGAGAAAATAAAAAAATGGAATTAACAGCTTTAATTATGGATAATCGGACAAAGAAAGTAAAACAATTTTCTTTGCCTGTTGAACTTGAATATGTAGCTTCTGAATTTGGATATGATGTAGAAGATGTTTCTACAACGATTCAATCTATTGAAGAATTGCCTGATTTAGATGTTGAAAGAAGTCCTTTATTTGTGTTCAATGAACTTGCTGAGAATTTGGAAGATGTAGATGAAGATATTGTTTTATCATTCATTGAATCAGAAAGTTCTGATCCAAAGGTTTTAGCAATTACTGAATTTGATGATTGTTCGTTATATCCTGATGTTTCAACTGATAGAGGTCTAGGTTTATATAAGGGTTCTGAATGAAGGCAATTTCGATTATCTTTGTGAGTTAGATGTTATGAAGCATAGTCAAGAGCAGATAGTTGCAAGATTGAAAGAATTGGGAATTGATAAAGGGAATTTCTTTGTATGTGGTATTACTGATTGGGAAGTTGATAAGATCATGTCGCTGGACGAGGTTTACTTGCTGAAAAAAGCAGTCCTTGATTTGTATGATGGTGATGATTATGTTGTGAGATTTCAGTTACAGCGATATGTTCCTATCAAAAAGATTATTTCAACCTATTATCAATTCTGTTCTAAAGATGAAGTCGCAACTGTGATTCAACTTTCAAAGAATTTAGATATTGGACTTTTGATAAATTATTTTTTTAAGTGTGGAAATTGGGTGACAGCGTTTCAAGGTTTTGTTGAACAAGGCGAAGTGCTGAATACTCCAAAAGGATTTTATAGAAAGGTTTCTTTTGAATGAGAAATATGTTTTTAAAGAAGCCACGCAAAGACAAACAACTGACAGTTAAGAAGATTAGTCAGAAAAAATCGAATATGATTTTTATGATTAGCTTGGTTGGTTTTGTGCTGCTGTGTGGTTTAACCATGTTTGTTTCAATAGCAACTACTGCGAAGATGAAGGCAAGGCTTTCTGAAGCGCCTGTGGTGGAAGCTAAAAAAGAAACAGATCGTACTTTGGAACAGTTCCTAGATGGATATGTAAGTAGATATTTTACATACAATTCGCAAAGTGGCTCTGCTGATGAAGATGTCGCAAAGTTGAATGATTATTATGGTGGTGTTCCTGATGTCAAGAATCAAGGTCAGACGAAGCAGGAGATGAATATTGTTAGCGCTCGTATGTTGAGTGCTAAAGATGGTGTCGCTGTGTATCGTGTGGTCTATGATACGAAGAAAGATGATAAGAATCAACGTGTAGGAATTGAATTTACGATTCCATACGGTGTGAAAGATGGCAAGTATTATGTAAGTGGTTTGCCTTGGTTCTCTCCTGTGAGCGATTTTAAAGCTGAAGGGGTAGAAAAAGAGAATCATGTTGCGCTAGTTGGGAATGATGAAATTGAGGAAGGTAAACGTAAGAAGTTAGTTTCCTTCTTGGAATTGTTCTTTAAGAATTACACTACCAGTCAAGCAAACTTGGATTTGATTTCTAATGGAATTAAGTCCATTGGTGGTGCAACATTCAAGAGTTTAGATTATACCTACTTTAAAGAAAAAGATGGGAAAATCTATGCTTATGCGCAAATTACTCTTGATGTAGCTGGTACAACTCATAGTGAAAATTTTAGCTTTGAGTTAAGAGAAGATAAAGATAGTTACTTTGTAGAAAAAATGGATCATACGATTCCAGTAGATTTTAATAAAAAAGATGATAAAGGAGAATAAAACAAATGGCATTATTTCAATTTTTAGTTTCAAAATTCGGTATCCCAGCAGTAGCATTTTTTGCTGGTATGAAGGCTCTTAAAGCATGGAAAGAGCAACAATTAGGAAAACTGGTTGTGATTGTATTGGTTGCAGGGTTCATTTTGTTCTTTTTAGAAAATCCTGAAACAGTATTAAATGCGACTAAACCTATTTGGTCAAAATTGATTGAAGTATTTAAGTAGGTTAGAGGAATGGAAAGAAAAGACAAGAAGCTGTATGTGTATACGACAGCATTTAGACAGCCTGTATGGATTCATAAATTAAATGAAGAATTTAGTTTACCATTTGCAATAAAAATGTCAGCGATTGTCTATTGCCTAGTGATTCTCGTGATAGCATGGTTTTTACTAGGCTTTATTCCTTCTTTGGATTGGGGTTGGCGCTTTATGGCTTCTGCATTTATAGGTTGGAAATTTGGGAATCTATTAGCTGATTATAAAATAGATGGTAAAACATTGTTTCGATTTATTTATGAGTATTTAATATTTTGGAAGCAATATGATAGTCAAAGAAAGGAAATGTATATTTGTAAAGGAAAAAAATATGAGAAAGTGAGAAGTATTAAACGTGGAATTATCGAATAATATTTGGTCGATTGCTGATGGATTGATTTTATTGAAAGATGGGACGGTTTTGTCCGTATTTGAGATTGAATCACAAGTCGTTAATACGATTGAAGAAAGTAAAAAGGAAACAAGTAAGGATATAGTCTATAATTGTTTGGCTAGTTTGGCTGAATATAATGATTTAAGTATTCATAGTATACATATTGATTTGGAACTAGCTAAGAAGATTTCTTTATTGGCGCAAGATATTGAGCAAGGTCAAGGGACAAGTGCATTAGGGAATTATATTATATCCACAATGAAGTCACGTTTGGAAGAAGAAGTAAGCTATCTTTTTGAATATAAGCATTATCTTGTAGTTCCTTTGAAGTCAGTCAATGTGACCTCTGATTTTAAATTGACAGTTGAACAAACAATAACAACTTATCGTCAAGATTTGATGAAAATGATTGGTTTTGAAGAATTGCCGAAGGTTGATTGGTGGAAAGCGTGGCAGAATCAAAAAGATATGATTCAAACTAAAATTCATGCTTTGAATGTGAAAGAAGTATCAAAAGCTGATTTAGAATTATTGAATCGCCTTCATTTTCTTGGTGGTCAACACTATGATAAAGAAAGTGAATTGATTGCTCTTGAAAATTCGATTGAAAATGTAGATGAAACGATTATTGAGGTAGTGGATGGAAATGCTTTGAAATTGACTAATGGTCAAGAAACAAGTTATGTAGCAACAATTCCAATTGTTTCATATCCTAAAAATGTATCATACCTTCATTTGCAGGAAGAATTACAAAATTTAGAGTTTCCAGTTGATAGTGTATACAAGATTCGTTTTTCAACTCAAAAAGGTTTCTTTTCTCTTTTATCAAGAGCAAGAAATAAACGTAAAAATTTAGGGAATACTGTAAATGAAACAGCTGAAAATGATGATGTTCAGAAAATTGAAGTTTTAGAAAGTCATGAATTGCTAGAAGATTTTCAGGAGAAGCATGATAATAAAGAATTGATGATTACTTATCTTCATACCTTAACCATTACAGCAGATAGTTTGGAAGAATTGAATCTTAAATTTGATATTCTGTTTGCACGATTGAAAGAATTGGAAGTAGAAGTTGTCAAGGCTGTTGCAGATCGAATCTATCTATTTTATAAGAGTAGATTGACAGAAATTCTTGATAATAAGAAGGAGTCATTTCTACAATATGGCAGTTTGCGTGGATTATGTGAGAATCTGATGTTTACAACAAAGAAGGTTGGAACAGAAGTTGGTTTTCCGATTGCACGTGTAGATAATGAGATTTCTTCATGGTATGGAGATTTTCAAAAGGCTCTTGATTCAAGTACAAATATTGTATTTTCTAACTTGTTACAAGCTAATAAAGTTGGAGTTAAGGGGAAAGAAACAAGCAATCCTCATACAGCAATAACTGGTTCGACAGGGAATGGGAAGTCATTCTTAACTAAGTTATTATTTACCTATCACTCATTATTGAAAACAAAAGTATTGTATATTGATCCAAAAGCAGAAATGAAAAGACAATATCAAGCTGTACTTTCAAAATTAGAAGAAGAAGGAGAGTTTGAGGAACTTCAAGAATATATCAAGTCAATCAATTTTGTGACTTTGAATATGAAAGATAAAAATAATAGAGGTGTTCTTGATCCATTCTCATTCTTACAAGATGAAGCTGAATTGACAGAGTTAGCAACTGTTCTTGTTGGTTCTGTGTTGGATAAGGATACTTATATTAAGGTTCAACCTCATCTGCTAGATTCGATTGATAAAGTGATTGAACGTAGAAATGCTGGTGAGAAAGTAGGAATGTTGCAAGTTTTCGATGAATTGGAGAAAAATTCAAAAGAAGAAGTTTCTACTGCTGGTTACTTTTTAAAAAGAATTTCAAGAAATTCCTTGTTATCACTTTGTTTTTCTGATGGTAGTCAAGAAGTCTTAAAGCTTGATAATAAAATTACGATTATTGAAATTGCAGGTTTAGATATGCCAAAAGGTACGGATAAAGATGAAATGACTGAAACACAATTAAGAAGTTTAACAGTTATGTATGCTTTGACCTATTTCTGTGCAATTTTCGGTGAACGTGAAAAGGATAAGGAAACTATGCTTTATTTAGATGAAGCATGGCAGATAATGGCAACTCCTGCAGGACGGCAAGTGGTCAATCGAATTAAACGTACTGGACGATCATTCAATAATTTCCTAGTGCTGGTTACTCAATCCGTAAAAGATTTGAAAACAAGTGAAGATGGAACTGGATTTGGTACGGTGTTTGCTTTTCCTGAAAATTCTGAAACAGAAGCTATTTTGGAACATTTGAGAGTTGAAAATGATGAATCGTCACGAGCTTGGCTTGAAAATCAAACAATGGGGCAATGTATTTATTATGATACGTTTGGACGAAAAGAACGTATTACAGTAGATGGTACGATTTATCCTGAATTGATGGAGTTATTTGAAACGGTAGAATCAGAATTGGTTGCAGTATAGGGGGGAATTATGAGAAAAAATATTTTACTAGTGTTTATTTGTTCTTTTTTTATTCTTCCAATATTTGCAAAAGCAGATTCACTTTCAGATATACTTCCTAAGAATAATTTTGACATTATTGAGTTTGACAAGAACACGAATAAGCCTAAGTTAGTTGATCCATCTGAAAGTACGAAAAAAATATTGGATGATGTAAAGAAGGCTCGTGAAGAAAAAGAAGCCTTGGAAAAGAAGGAATCAGAACATAGTAAATTAAGTTATAAAAATTATAAGTCTAAACTGTCTGATTTAACAAGTAAGGTTTACTTTGATAAAAAATTCTTTGGATTTGATTCAAATGTCAATTATTTCTTTAATTCGCTAGTTCAAGCAGTTTTTTGGTTAGGGAAAATTATTTTCTATGTGATAGCAGAAGTTTATACTTCTGTTGAGGGAATGAGTGATGTTAGTGGGTTGTTGAATGAAACGGTAAAAAATTCTAGTAAGGTATTTTCTTCTTTGTTTAATACAGAAATAATTTATTTGGTCGGTGCAAGTATGGCAGTTTATTTACTGTATTTATTTGCGACTGGTAAGGGAAGTTTCTTTAAAACATTGATAAAAATGTTGTTAATTTATACCTGTATTGGAGTTTATTTTATTCAACTTTCTGTGAATGGTCAAAATAAATATTTGATAACTCATGTATATGATGCTTTTAGGACAACGACAATAACTCTTAATGGTGAAATTACGAAAACATTAACTGGTGAAAGTAAAGATGGAGTGGAAACATATTTTTCAGAAACCTTGTTGAAGGGATATAAGTATATGAATTCTCCTGTGAATGACAAAGGGGAGTTTGTACTTTCTGAGAAAGAATTTGAAGATTTAGCTGGTTATAAACAAGGTGACGGAGATCATTTAGTTGGCGATAAAAAAATCAAGGATATTGCAAAAGATAAAGATCCTGAAAATAAAATGTTGAAGAATGAGTGGGGGTTGAAATTCATGTATGCCCTCGCTTCTGATGTCGATATTATAGTGATGGGAACGATTTATCTATTGCTTGGATTGTCACGATTCTTCTTCTTGATTGTATTTATCTTATTGATTGTATTGTTGCCATTTATTCTTATTTTGAGTTTATTTCCTAAGATGGAACATTTGCTAATAGGATTTAATAAAAAGGCTATTTCAATGCTTGCTTTATCATCTATTATGCTTTTAGCAACTAGTATATTTTCCTTCTTTTACAATACTTTAACTGGATTTATTTCTACTGCTGTTGGTGGTGATTTATTAGTTACCGTATTCTTAAAAGGTGTATTGTTATATTTGATGTGGAAATATAGACATTCTCTTCTATCAGCGTTTTCAAGAGTTACGAATAGTCCTATTGGGAAGATTGGTAGAGAAATTAGCAATTCTCAATCCGTTAAGAATCTCAAAGAAAGATTATCAAAATCAGGTAAGATTGGTTTAAGTGCAGGAGTAGCTGGCTTGAAAGTTGGTGGTCAATTTACCAAAGGTGGTTTGAAGATGGGTAAAGATAAGTTGGGAGAAAATCTCAAGTCTTTGCGTAAAGAAAGTCCATTGGTAGATAAGGTTGCAGAAAAAGGAGAAGCAGTCAAGAATCGTATGGATTCGATGAAGGAACGTAAGAATAGTTCTGTTAATGCTTTGAAAGAAAAAGGTAGTCGAACCTTAGCTAAACTTTATGAAGTGAGAGCCAACGCTTTTAAAGAGGGAAGTGCTGATAGAAATTTGTTAGAAGATAAACGAAAATCAAGAAAGAAACAAGCTGAAAAATATGCTGGTCAGAAACAGGCTTCTCGTGAATCAATTCAACGGTTGAAGGAAGAACGAGCCAAGAAGAAAGAAAAGCAATTTAAAGAAGGTCAGGAACGGTCTGCAAAACAAAGCAAGCAGATTCCAAAGACTTCTAATCCTAAAGTAGTTGGTCGGAGAAAAACAGTTGTAAAAAATCCTAAAAATGAAGAAATAACTTCTAAAGCAATTTTAAGTAAGCAAACTAAAAAACTGAAAGCTAAAAAGAGGAGAAAGGTTGAAATTTAATGGGTAAAAAAGCAGCTAAACGATTTAGCTTATTAGTTGGAAGTCTTTTACCTATTCTATTAGTACTTCTCTTAATTATTTTAAGTGTGATTGGAGTTATTTCTGCTGGTGGTTCATCTGATTCTACAACTGGGAAAAGAACACGTTTAACAGCGCAAGAAGTGGCACAAAAAGCGAATATCTCTGTTGAAAGAGCAGAAGATGTGATTAAGATTCTAAACTGGCAACTCTCTAAAGAGAAATTTACTTTAGAGGGTGCTAGTGGATCGCTTGCCAATGCTGAAAGAGAAAGTGATTTTGATCCTAAACTAACGAATCCATCAGGTGGTGTTGCTGGGTACTTCCAGTGGTCAGGCTGGGACGGTAACACAATCAATGGTGATAGATGGGCGAAGGCTAGTTCTCGTACCTTAGATAGTACGGTAGAATTAGAGTTAATGAGTTATGAATTGAATCATGGCTATAAAAAAGTAAAAGACTATATGCAAAAGGCAACTGATCCTTTTGAAAGTGCAAAATATTGGTCTGAACATTATGAAGGTGTGTTGCTTTCAGACGGTCAGACAAAATTAGAGAAGCTGGAGAAGGATAGTAAGAAGTGGTATGAAGTCTTTAAGGGTACGATTGAATCTGATGGCTCGTCAGGTGGAAATGCAATAGCTGGTAGCTTAGATGTTCCTGCTGGTCAAGTGGCTATGGATATACCTAATGGGTACTCGATAGATAAGGAAATTACAAAAGATGGCTATATTACTCAATCTTATCCTTATGGTGAATGTACTTGGTATGTATTCAATCGTGCAAAAGAATTTGGAATAAATTTTGATCCATACATGGGGAATGGTCAGGACTGGGCGCATAAGTCAGGCTATGAAGTTTCTAATACTCCTACGAAACATTCTGCTGTTAGCTTTCAAGGAAGGCAAGCAGGTGGTCATCCGACTTATGGTCATGTGGCTTTTGTAGAAGATGTAAAAGATGATGGATCAATATTGATTTCTGAATGTAACTTTGTTCAAAGTGGTCAGGGAACAGGAATTACAAACTATCGTGTATTTACTGCTGATCAGGCAAAAGAATTTTTATATGTAATTGGAAAATAAAAGAAAGAAAAGGAAAGAAAAATATGAATAAAAAAATTGTAACGTTAGCGTGTGTAACGCTATTAAGTGGCTTTGTAGCTGGAGTTAATGCTGATGAATTGTCATTGGGTGGAAGTGTAGATTCTAAAGAAAATACTGCTGGTTTAGTTGTGGCAGAACAGCCAAAAGAAGAAAAGCCTGCTGTTGATTCTGGTGTTCAAACTGAAGGTGAGAATCTTGATTTAGGTGGTAAAACTGAAAAAGAGCCTTCACAAGATAATGCAGGTGTAGTGGTAGAGCCTACAAATCCATCTGAAAAGCCAAAAGAGGAACAGCCAAAAGAAGATAAGCCTTCTGAGAACCTTGGTAAGGATTCTGAAAAAGAGACTTCACAAGATAATACAGATATTGTAGTAGAGCCTACAAATCCATCTGAAAAACCGAAGGAAGATCAACCAAAAGAGGAACAGCCAAAAGCTGATACTCAGAAGGAAGATGATTCAAAGGTTCAGGAAGATAAGAAGAAGGCTGAAGATAATGTTGGTGTGAAAGAATCTGATGATCCTAAACCATTGAATGTTACTAAAGAAGATATTCAAGAACAGCCTATTGAAACAAACACTGGTCACAAGGTAGTTTCAACGAATCAAGGAAAAGTTGTAGTTGAAACAAGCGAAGGTGATTATGCTGAGAAAGAGCCTTACGAAGTAGGTGCTGTGAAGCAGAAAGATGGTACTATTGCATTGAAAGATAAAGAAGGTCAATTAAAAGTCCTTCCGAATACTGGGACATCTAGTACAATTTTTACTACTATTTGGGGATTCGTAGGATTGATTGCAACTGTGATTGGTAAGCGTAAATTTGATTAAAAACAGCAAGGTAGGGTAGTTCCTACCTTGTTTTTTCTTTTTAAGAAATATGATAAGATAGAAAGGAGAAAAAATGATTGAGGGGTACTCATTTATGGATTGGGTTACATTTGGTGGAGTTTTGACAACGATAGCTTCATTAGTAGGTATTGCTATTAAGTTAGCACGAGATAATAGTGGTCTTAAAGCTGAAATGAAGGCATTGTCAAAAGAGCGTGAAATGGAACATGATAGCTTGTCTAGTGAGCATAGAGGCTTATCTAGTGAGCATAGAGGCTTGTCTAAGGAACATGATGGTCTATCCAAAGAGCATGCTTCTATAAAAAAAGATACAGAATATATTTCTGATGAAATGAAATATGAAAAAATGGCTAGGGAAAATCTGTATAAAAACAGTACAAGGGCTAAAGAAATCTTGGAAACAATGGATTTGATGAAAGAAGTTGTGTTGCAGAATTCAAGATTGCATGAAGAAGTAACAAGATTGACAGTAGCGAATCAGGAACTTTCTAAGCCTAAACAAAATAATGAACTAGATAAGGTGTTTCGTATTTTAGGAAGAATAGAAGGTCAGTTAGCTTCTCTCGAAGGTTATCGTGGGACAGAAGAAGTACAAGTAGTTTTGAAACGTGTTGAAAATGAACTGTTGGAATTGACTAATTAGTGTAAGTGACAATTTTAGAAAAAGTGGTATAATAAAAGAAAGTGAAAGGAGAAGAAATCATGATTAAAGAGTTTGGTGTTACAAATTTAGAAGTAACCAAAGAAGATATTTCTAAAAATCCTAACAATCCAATTTTGCGTATGTATGATGATGATGAATTGATTGGAACATTTAATATTCTTACAGGTGAAGTTGTGGAAAATTTAGATTTAGCAGACTATGATATACGATTTGCGCAAAAACAAATTGAATTAAATCGTGATAACTACCTTGAAACGTGGAAGGACTACGTGGGGTTATTACATGCCTAAGTATTCTTTTTTGAAGTATGGTATTGAAATTCGTCCGAATGAACATAACCATAAAGGTCAGATGGCTCATATTCATATTTATATTCATGGTGAAGAAGTTGGATCAATGTTTTTAAATGGTGAACTTCGAGATGGAAAATTAAAATCAAAAGATATGAAAATAGTAAGACAGTATGTTTTAGAAAATGCAGATGAACTTCAGGCATTATGGAATGAATACCAAAATAGTGCATATTAAAGGACAAGTCAGAAATGGCTTGTTTTTTTGTTGTGTGAAGGAGTTTTAAATGAAAGAGCAGAAACAAGTATTTAATATTGAAGTTCCGATTCCTGCTGATATGGTTCTGATTAGTCGTTCTGAATATTTAGATTTGCTTCAGAAAGAAGAAGTTGGTCAATGGTGGACGATTGATAAGGTTGAGGAATTGTTATCAATTAGCAAGACTAAACTGGTAAATGATATTTTGTTGAATCCTGCAATTAAGAAGGAAGTGGATATTGAGCAGAATGAAGATGGTTTTGTACTTTATCCAAAGAGTAAGGGTTCACCGTATAGATTTTTAGCAAGGAAAACTAGAGAATATTTTGATAAAAACTATCAAAGAATATTATTGATGTTATAATAGAATGGTGATGGTTGCCATTTTAGGAAGGAGAGATTGTGGCAAGTTACAGACAGCGTGGTAAGAGTAAACTTTGGGATTATCGAATTTTTGATAAAAAAGGCAAAGTTATTGCGACAAATTCAGGTTTTAAGACAAAGCGTGAAGCTATGAATGAAGCGCAAGAGAAAGAACGTAAGCTGTTTCAATCGAATTATACAGCTAGATTTGATAGTAAGGCTACCTTGTATGGATTGTGGCAAGATTGGTATGATCTTGTGATATTGCCTTCAGAAAAGGCGAATGGAACGAAGGAAGGGTATTATTCAAGAGGTAAGGTGATAGAAAAACTATTCTCAGATATATCAGCTATGAGCCTTAACCATCAGGAATATCAGTCACGTTTGAATGATTTTGGAGAAAATGTAACGAAGGATCATTTAAGAAGAATCAATGCTGATATAAGGTCAACGATTAAATTTAGTCAAAGAAGTGGCTTGCAGATAGTAGATATTACAGAAGATATTAAAATCTATGGATTGGAAGCTGGGAATATAGATGATAAGTATATTCATAGTATTTCAGAATATAAGGATTTGTTATCTCATTTACAATCGAAGTTTAATTATAGGGAATCTGTGATACCATATCTGCTATATTTTCTATTTAAGACTGGATTCAGGGTTGGTGAAGGTATGGCAGTTTGCTGGTCTGATATTGATTTTGAAAATAAAACAGTTAGAACATATCGGAGATATATAGGAGATAAGCAGGAGTTTGCACCTCCTAAAACGAAAACCTCGATTAGAGAAATTCCTATTGATGATGATTTAATACAAGTTTTAAAATCATTGAAAGTGGAACAGGACAAGATACTTTTTGATCGTGAAGAATTGAAGAAACATGATCTAGTATTCTATGATAGAAGATATAAAATACCTACTAATTCAGGTTTAAATAAAAGCCTAAAGGTTTGTTTAGATGAATTAGGAATAGGAAGTCAGGATATGACAGCGACAGCAGGTAGACACACTTATGGATCATATTTGTTGGCGAATGGAATTGATATATGGATAGTTGCTAGGTTGCTTGGTCATAAGGATATACAGCAGATTATCAGGACTTATGGTCACGTGTTGCAAGAAGTTATTGATAAAGAATATGAAGTTGTCAGGGAAATAATG
>QWCO01000696.1_pt1 | contig 17760 bp, 16 predicted proteins | sample 1972611 | NCBI WGS metagenome assembly QWCO01 (sample SAMN09866706, study PRJNA288562) | Human oral metagenome isolate term1_saliva, whole genome shotgun sequencing... | reverse complement strand
TCACATCCAAGAAGGGGATATCTACGGAATTGTTGGATATTCTGGAGCAGGGAAATCAACCCTTGTACGGGTGATTAACCTCTTGCAAAAGCCATCTGCTGGGAAAATTACCATTGATAACGACGTTATTTTTAACGGCAGAGTGACCTTGACAGCAGAGCAGTTGCGTCGTAAACGTCAGGATATCGGAATGATTTTCCAGCATTTCAACCTGATGAGTCAAAAGACAGCGGAGGAAAATGTGGCCTTTGCCCTCAAACACTCTGGACTCAGCAAGGAAGAAAAGAAAGCTAAAGTAGCTAAGTTGTTGGACTTGGTTGGCTTGGCGGATCGTGCTGAAAACTACCCTTCTCAACTATCTGGAGGGCAAAAACAGCGTGTGGCCATTGCGCGTGCCTTAGCCAATGATCCAAAAATCTTGATTTCAGACGAGTCAACGTCTGCCCTTGACCCTAAGACAACCAAGCAGATTTTGGCCTTGTTACAAGATTTGAACCAAAAATTAGGCTTGACGGTTGTTTTGATTACGCATGAAATGCAGATTGTCAAAGACATTGCCAACCGTGTGGCGGTCATGCAGGATGGTCGTTTGATTGAAGAGGGTAGTGTTCTTGAAATCTTCTCAGACCCTAAACAACCTTTGACCCAGGACTTTATCTCTACTGCAACAGGTATTGACGAAGCTATGGTTAAGATTGAGAAGCAAGAAATCGTAGAGCACTTGTCTGAGAACAGTATCTTAGTGCAACTCAAGTATGCAGGGGCTTCGACAGACGAACCACTTTTGAATGAATTGTACAAACATTACCAAGTAACGGCTAATATCCTCTATGGAAATATCGAAATTCTCGATGGCACTCCTGTTGGAGAATTGGTGGTGGTCTTGTCAGGTGAAAAAGCAGCGCTAGTAGGTGCTCAAGAAGCCATCCGTCAGGCTGGTGTACAGTTAAAAGTATTGAAGGGAGGACAGTAAAATGACAGAGTTGATTCAAACTTATCTACCAAATGTCTATAAGATGGGCTGGGCTGGTCAGGCAGGCTGGGGAACAGCCATCTACCTAACTCTTTATATGACAGTTCTTTCTTTCATCATCGGAGGGTTCTTGGGGTTGGTAGCAGGTCTTTTCCTCGTCTTGACAGCGCCAGGCGGTGTCTTGGAAAATAAGGTTATCTTCTGGATTTTAGACAAGATTACCTCTATTTTCCGCGCGGTACCATTTATCATCCTCTTGGCAATCATGTCGCCACTCTCTCACTTGATTGTGAAGACTAGCATCGGGCCAAATGCAGCCCTTGTCCCCCTTTCTTTTGCAGTCTTTGCCTTCTTTGCCCGTCAGGTGCAGGTTGTCTTGGCTGAGCTGGATGGCGGTGTCATTGAGGCGGCTCAAGCGAGCGGAGCGACCTTCTGGGATATCGTGGGTGTTTACCTATCAGAAGGTTTGCCAGATTTGATTCGTGTGACGACTGTGACTTTGATTTCCCTTGTTGGGGAAACAGCCATGGCGGGAGCAGTTGGTGCTGGTGGTATCGGTAACGTGGCCATTGCTTATGGATTTAACCGTTACAATCACGATGTGACCATCTTGGCAACCATCATTATCATCTTGATTATCTTTACGATCCAGTTCTTGGGAGATTTCTTGACCAAGAAACTAAGTCATAAATAATGGAAGGAGTTCAAAGGGACTCCTTTTTGTTTTCTCACCGAAATGCAAGAAGGATAAAGCTTCTTTTTAGAAATATGCTATAATAAATAAAGGTCCTCAATTAGCAAATCAAAAAGTTTGCTGTAGAAGAGATGATAATGTAAAGGAGTTTGTCTGGTATGAATTATTTCGAGGGGAATGAGTTTTTCCTTCTCTTGTTTGTAGTTTTACTGATTGGTTTTGTGGTAAACTTTTTTGAAAAACGTAAAGACTACTATATTTTGGCGCTCTCCCTCTTATTTGCAGGAGCTATCTATGGTAAGAGCCGAGCGATGATTGTCTATTTACTCGCCTTTATCGTTTACCAGTATTTTCTGGTTTTTCTAGCGCAGCGGATAGAGGCAAAGTGGCTGAAACCACTGGTTTTCCTTTCCATTCTTCCTTTGGTGATCAATAAAGTCTTTGCCCTGACTTCTCTGCATTTGTTGGCCTTTATTGGAATTTCTTACATGTCCTTTAAGACCATTCAGATCATGCTAGAGATATCGGATGGCTTAATCAAAGAAAAAATCACTGTAAAAGATTATCTACAGTTTTTGCTCTTTTTTCCAACAGTTAGTGCTGGTCCAATTGATCGGAGTAGGAGATTTTTAAAAGAGATAAACGAGGTCATGCCCCGAAAAGAGTATCTAGAGTTAGCAGGGGACGGTGTATATCGTATCGTTCTAGGCCTCCTTTACAAGATTGTTTTATCAACCTATGTTTACCAGATGTTACTCGCTCTAAATAATACTGGCATAGTCGTTTACTCAATCAAGTATATGTACCTCTATACCTTGTATCTGTTCTTTGACTTTGCCGGCTATAGTCTAATGGCCGTTGGAAGTAGTAATATTCTAGGTATTCAGACACCGATGAACTTTAACAAACCTTTCTTGAGTGTCGATATCAAAGATTTCTGGACCAGATGGCATATCACCTTGTCGACCTGGTTGAGAGATTTTGTATTTTCAAGAGTATTGATGCAGGTTATCAGGAAAAAATGGTTTAAAAATAGACTACACAATGCAACCTATGCCTATATGGTTAATATGTTGGTCATGGGTTTTTGGCATGGTCTCAGTGTTAGTTACATTGTCTATGGTTTTTACCATGGTGTCTTGATGGCTGGATTTGAAGTGTATCAAAAGAAAAGCAATTTTTATAAGAAAAATAAAAACAAAAAATGGTATAAGCTACTAAGTTGGTTTGTGACCATGAATTTGGTTATGGTTGGTTTCTTTATCTTTTCAGGTGAACCCTATAAAATCTTACTGACGACTTTAAAGAGATAAGAGATTGAGAAGAAATCGGACAGATCGAAGGGATAGGATAAAACGAGATGATTAAATTAAAAGCATTTTTACTATCGCTTGTGCTCGTAATTGCGACGCTTGCCCTTTTAAATGTGACGTATGTCAAGAAGATTGATGATTATTATAAAGTCAAGGATAACAGTATTCGTTATAACACCTCGTATGAAAAGTATAAAAGTAGAGATATTCTAACAAGCAATATTACCCCCAATACACTGGTTCTAATGGGTTCCTCAGAGTTGGTTGCAACGATAAATGAGGACTATCATCCAAATAAAATTTTTAACTACAACGATTTTAATATCATGCAGATTGGGACCAGTTATTCTCAAAACATCATTCAGGCTACGACCTTGGGCTCTATTGAAGGATCTATGAGTAAGCGAAAAGTAGCTATAGTAGAGTCTGTTCAGTGGTTTGAAAAAGATGGGACCCATCAAGATGCCTTTTTGAATAAGGCTTCTCAGGAACATATTTTCCACATGCTAGATAATGACAAGATTAGTAAAGAAACGAAAGAAAAACTAATCAATCGCATTATCGAGATTACCAAAGGAAACAAGCAACAAAACGACATCTACAAAAAATACAAAAGTTATTTCATAGATGGAAAAGGAACCATTGTTGATAAAAAACTATTAGAGTTTGAGAACGCGATGTATTCCTTTAAGCTCAAACGAAAATTTTATGAAAATCATGAGAAATCAGATTATCCTTCACTAGGAGACAAAACCCCAGACTATGATTGGGAAAAGATGACGGATCAGTTTGTGGAAGAGGTCAAAAAGAAAACAGACAATAATGACTATGCTGTTGATAATAACTACTACAATACTTACTTAAAAGACCGCTACGCATCGCTGAAAGATTCTAATAAAGATTTGAGCTATGGAAACAGAGAGTATGATGATTACTTTTTATTTGACGTGATGCACGTTGGAGTGAAAGGATGGATGGAAGTTGAAAAAGAACTTTACAAATTTGCAAACCAAGCTAACTAACACACATCGTTTAATCTTGTGGACACTATTTTTCTATACGGTCATCTTGAGCATCGTGATTTACTGTTTTGTGACCGATTTTTCGAATATTCAAGAATTTATCTATAGTGAATTTTAGGATTGTATACAAAAAGGCCCTGGAGCTAGGCATTGCTAGTCTTCAGGGCTTTTATCTTATAGTTTATCAGCTATTTTTTGACTTAGAAATTGCCCAACCACAGCCCCAATCAAGGCACCTAGGAGGATGCTTGAAACAAAGAGAAGGATTTTGTCCAATTCTGGAGCGACCATGATACGGTCGATGTATTCTTGGGATTTCCCACGCGCAAGTAAGGTGGCCACGTAAGCTTTGGGACGGATCCACATGAGGAAGATAGGGCCACTTGTGCTAAAAGCAAAGACGAGGAAGGAGAAAAGATTTTTAATCTTATCCTGATAGTGGCCGAGACGAGCGATGGCATCTGCTGCAAGACCACAGGCGAGTCCTGGGAGAAAGGCTCCAGCGCCATGCTTGCTGGCTAGGAAGAAAATTGCCATAAAAAGTCCTAGAGTGGTGATAGCACCAAAACGAGGGACCTTCGTCAAAAGAAGCATGTAGACACTGCCACCGACAAGGGCAGAAAAGGCAGGTGCGTAGAACATATTGCCTGTTTGGTCGACCAGGTGTCCTAGGAAGACTCCAATCCCTACACAAAGAAAGTAGAGGACGGCGGCTAAGAGGGTGGTTAAGATATTTTTCTTCATGAGAATCTCCTTGATGCGAATTAACAAAACCAATTGTATCACGCTTTTTGAGGATTGTAAATGGGAGTTCTATATTTTTGAAAACGTTTGAAATATGATATAATAGTTACATCGTTAGTTTAAGGAGAGTAGTATGGGAAAATTTCTAGAATTCGTCTTTAATCGTATCTTTTTGGGAATGATTGCGACGGCTTATTTCTGGCTATTAACACTTGCAGGAGGAGTAGTCTTTGGTTTGGCACCAGCTAGTGCAACTCTTATGAGTTTGTATGGGGAGCATGGGTATACCTATCGAGCATACCATTTGAAAGAAGCTTGGGAATTGTATAAGAGCAATTTTGTCAAGAGCAATCTGGCTTTCTATAGTTTTGTGTTTGTGGATCTTGTTCTGATTTATGGTTTGTATCTTCTAGTTCAATTGCCCCACCAGACGATTTTCCACCTTTTGGCGACCTTTCTCAACGTCCTTGTAGTTGCTCTTGTCTTTCTAGCCTATACTGTGTCCTTGAAACTTCAGGTCTACTTTGATTTATCCTACCAAAATACCTTGAAACTGTCCCTTATCGGGATTTTTATGAGCCTACCTGCGATTGCCAAGGTTTTACTCGGGTCTGCACTCCTTGTAGGAGTTGGTTATTATATGCCTGCCTTGCTCTTTTTTGTAGGAATTGGAATGTGGCATTTCTTTATCAGTGATATGTTGGAACCTATTTATGAAAGTATCCATGAAAAATTGGCGACAAAATAGAATGAAGCAGTTTTGGATTCACTCTCTTTTACGGATTTATAGTTTGGTTATGATCGTGGTCATTGCCAGTTTTGCGATTATGCTATCGTATGCTGACTGGGACTCGCGTGAGAAAGAGGCCCAACGGGTTGCAGAACGTGTGACCACTCGGACAGTGAGTGAAGTGGAATACTATCACAGAGAGTCAACCCGACTTGCTCAGTCTTTGGTTGAAAATCAGGCCCGCATCGAAGGGATTTACAAGTATTTCAGTCTCAGCACACCAGACTACTTCTATTGGCAATTAGAGCGTAAAACTTCACCTTATATCTCGGTTTCCCTGTATGAAAATATTGATGACCTCTATGTTCGGAATGATTTTGTGACTGGAGTGGCTATTGTTCTTCAGGACTACAAGGAAGTATATGTTTCGACTAGAGAAAAACGCAGTGGAGAGAAAGTTCCTGCGGAGGATTTTAAGCCAACAGCCAATAGTTTTGCCATTCCTGTTTCTGATCCTGTGTCTGACAAGGATTTAGGAGTGATCTATATCTCCCTATCCCCAGATGTTTTACATGGCGCTATTGACAATACTCGAGGCCATATCCCAATGGCTGTAACAGTAACTTCGCCTTTTGAGACTGAGATGTTCCATATTGGGGAGAAGGTCTCAGCCGAGCGAGAAAACTGGTTTGTAGGTGTCACCTCTCACGGTTATCAGGTTCGAGTTGCTGTTCCTAAAAATTTTGTTCTTACAGGAACTTTGACGAGTTCAGCTGTCATTATTGGGCTAAGTATTCTCTTTATCATTATTTTGTACGTGACTCTTAGACAGACTTTTTCAAATTATCAAAAGCAGGTCGTAGACCTAGTAGATTCGATCGAGGTGATTGCTCAAGGGGAAGAAGGCCTTCGAATTGATACCTCTGAAAAAGACCAAGAGTTGCTTCTCATTGCAGAAACAACTAATGATATGTTGGATCGCCTGGAAAAAAATATCCATGATATCTATCAGCTAGAGCTTAGCCAAAAAGATGCCAATATGCGAGCCCTGCAGGCTCAAATCAATCCTCACTTTATGTACAATACTCTAGAGTTTTTACGGATGTATGCCGTCATGCAAAGTCAGGATGAACTGGCAGATATTATCTATGAATTTAGCAGCTTGTTACGCAATAATATCTCCGACGAGCGGGAAACGACCTTGAAGCAGGAGTTGGAATTTTGCCGAAAATATAGCTATCTCTGTATGGTGCGTTATCCTAAATCCATTGCCTATGGTTTCAAGATTGCACCAGAATTGGAAGAAATGAGGATTCCAAAATTTACCCTCCAACCATTAGTAGAAAACTACTTTGCCCATGGTGTTGACCATCGCAGAACGGATAATGTCATCAGTATCAAAGCCTTGAAGGGCCAAGGCTTCGTTGAAATCCTAGTGGAAGACAATGGTCGGGGAATGTCCGCTGAGAAACTAGCTAGCTTGCAAGAAAAATTAGCTCAGAGAAGTTTTGAACACGAGGCAAGTTATAGTGGGGAGCGGCAATCAATTGGAATAGTAAATGTACACGAACGCTTTGTTCTCTACTTTGGGGATCGCTACCAAATCAGTGTAGAGTCAGCTGAGCAAGAAGGTGTTCGTTACCATATCATCATCCAGGATGAATAGAAAGGGTAGAAATGTATAAAGTTTTATTAGTAGACGATGAGTACATGGTGACAGAGGGGCTCAAGCGATTAATCCCCTTTGAAAAATGGGATATGCAAGTCGTCGCAACAGCTAATCACGCAGATGATGCTTTGGACTATATTAAGAAAAATCCAGTAGATGTGGTCATTTCCGATGTCAACATGCCAGATAAGACCGGACTTGAGATGATTAGGGAAATGAAAGAGCTACTTCCAGATACCTATTATATCTTGCTGTCTGGTTATCAGGAGTTTGAGTACGTTAAAAAAGCCATGAACCTTAGTGTCGTGGATTATCTGGTCAAGCCAGTAGACAAGGTGGAGTTGGGCAATTTATTAGAAAAAATTGCGCAACAGCTTCAGGAAAAGGTGGAGCAAAGTCAGACCCTCAGTCAAGAATTGGATGAGACAGGATTTACGAACTACCTGTCAGGTAAAGACAGCTGGTGGATTGGTCTATCCAAGGAAAAGCAGGGTTCTTTTACCATTCCTTACTATGTTTTAGGTCAAGACTGGCAGATTTTCATCTCTGATCAACCACTAGATGGAATCGTAGTAACGCCTTTTGTAGCGCCCTACCAACAAGCCTTTGAAAAATGGAAGATCAACGCAGAAAAAGCCCTCTTTTACGGTTCTGTCAATCTAGAAAAATCCGAGAGTCTATTTGCCTATTACGAACCGATTTATCGCGTGATTATCCAAGGAAATATCAATCAAATCATCGAAGAATTGACCCTGCTGGAGAAGGTTGTCTTAGAGAATACACCGCGCGTGGCTATTACCAAACAACTCTTCACCCAATTTGTCATGGATGTCTTCCACTTGTTTGAGCATCTAAAAGCGGATGATATGACCGAGATTGTCAAAGCCATCCATGCTATTAACTCCTTTGAAGAGTTGGTTGCCTACATCAAAGCAACCTTGACCAAGTTCTTTGGCCAGTATCGTATGAATGAAAATGTGGTCAGTGTTCTAGAGGTGATCGGCCGCGATTATCAAAAAGAGTTATCACTTAAGGACATCAGCAAGGATCTCTTTATCAACCCAGTCTACCTCGGTCAGCTGATTAAGCGAGAAACCAACTCGACCTTTGCAGAACTGCTCAACAAACAGCGAATTAAGGCAGCGCAACAGCTCTTGCTTTCAACCAATGATAGTATTGAAGATGTTTGCTATGCCGTTGGCTACAGTAACGTCGGCTATTTCTACAAGGTTTTCCGTAAATTGTGCGGAAAATCACCAAAAGCTTACCGAAAACAAGTCGAGACAGGCCTGTAAGAATTGTATTTCTGTACGAAAAATGCTATAATGTCCAAAAGGATTTATAGGAGGATAATATGAAAAAGAAACCAATTTATCTCTGGATTTTGTTAGTCCTATCAGCACTCATTTCTGCTTCGTCATTATTTGGCATCTTGGGCCCAGTCCCTAGCAAGGAAGCTCTTCGTGCTAGCCTATCTAATAGTGGGTCTCTTACTGCTCAGCAAATAGAAGACACGGTTAACTATACCTACCAAGTAACAGCATCATCGCACTCAATTTTTAATATAGTTTTGATTGTTTTATCTGCTATTTTAGTTGTGGTAGCCTTTGTGTTCTTAGTTCGTAAAAACGTCCAATTTGCAAACTATGCTTATCTTGGCTATCTTTTGCTAGCGATTGTTGGTTTGGTCTATTCTTTTGTGAACATTCAAGATGCACTTCAATTGATCAAAGATGATACCCTAGGCTTAGGAATAGGAGCATTAGCAAAAGGAACTGTTATTTTGTTCATGATTATCAATATCATCTTTTTAGCCTTAGTCTTTTACAAGATGTGGCGCCAGCAAAAAGATTTGGCTGAGGAAGTCGAAGCAGAGGAAGTTGCCTAAGTATTGACAAAAGAGAACTATCAAGTTACAATCTTGGTAGTTCTTTTAATATCCAAAAATAAAAATCGAGGTCAATATGAAAAAAATATCTTTAGTTTATATCAGTTTGAGTGGGAATACAGAGAGTTTTGTAACCCGACTTAAGGACTATCTCTTGTCTGAGCACGAAGGGATTGAGGTCCAAAAGATCCATATCAAGGATTTGGTCAAGGAAGGGAAAGATTTCTTTGAGATGGACCATCCCTATGTCGCTTTCTTACCAACCTATCTGGAAGGTGGAAATGGTGTCGACAACGGCGATGTTGAGATTTTAACGACTCCAGTGGGTGATTTTATCGCCTATGGAGACAATGCCAGTAAGTGTTTTGGTGTAGTGGGATCTGGCAATCGCAATTTTAATAATCAATACTGTTTGACTGCCAAGCAGTACAGCCAACGTTTTGGTTTCCCAGTTCTAGCAGATTTTGAAATGAGAGGCATGCTGGAAGATATTAAAAAGGTCGCAGCGATTATTGCAGATTTGTATGAGTTAGAGACAGAAAAATAAAGTAGTGCTGAGGGGCAGTTGAGATTTTCAACTGCTTTTCGTGTATGCAAAAAGCACCCCGTAAGAGTGCCATTTTATAAACTATCCTGCTTTTCCGATGGCAAGTGCATAGATAAAGAAAATAGCAAAGCCAAAGAGGAAAATCAATCCTGCGATAGCGAGGAATTTTAGCCAGGAAGGAAGATTTTTTATTCTCACGTGTCACCAATACATAGTTCAAAAGAGCGAAGAATGGTGTTGTCAGGAAAGAACCGATCATGGCAAAGCGAAGCATGGTAGAAACTTGACCAGCAAAGAATTTGATGATGACGATACCAATGATAGCGGTAATGGTCATCCAGATGTTCAAAGATTTGCGAGAATCTTCTTTTTGACGAATCAAGAGTCGTAGCGATTCCTGATTGACACGAGAGTAGCCATCGATAACGGTGATGACCGTTCCAAAGATACAAAGAAAGGCAATAAAGGTAATCAAATAACGAGACCATTCTCCAAGAACAGAGGCATACATACCCACAAATTGAGAGATGTATTTGGCTGAAGCAGCTTCAACTGCCTGCCCGGTAGGATACTGAATCAGTGCTCCGAGTGCCACGAAGAATACAGCCAGGATAGCAGTTCCAATGTAACCAACGTTAAAGTCGAAAAGAGCGTCCGCTGTATTAAAGTTGACGGTCTTTTTCTTTTCAGCAGACCAGAGTGAATTGATGGCTGAAATTTCAATAGGGGCAGGCATCCATCCTAAGAGGGAAACGATAAAAGGGAGTGCCGCCATTTGCCAAGGTGTCTTTTCGACAAAATCAGAGCTGTATTCTGGATGTTTAATTGTTGCAATGATAACTGCAAGAACAGTTGCAATGGTCAAAGCAGACATGATCCATTTTGCCATACCATCCAATAGTTTGTAGCCACCAAAGAGTAACATAGCCCAAATGACTGCAACAAGGATAAGGGACCATTGAGTGATGCTAAGACCGATCATTGGGAAGGCACTGGCGATGATAGCTGAGCACAGAATGGCAACACCAGCTGTGTTGACCATAGCTGAAAAGACATTGAGGATAAAGAAAATCCAGAGATAGAGTTTCCCTTTTTCGGCATAACCTTCGACCAAAGTCTTTCCCGTATCAGCCGTGTATTCAGCACCAAAACGGAAAAATGGATATTTAAAAACATTGGCCAAGATAACCAAGAGGAGTAGTGACCAACCATAAGAACCACCAGCTTGAGTAGAGGATACAATGTGAGAACCTCCAACGGCAGCAGAAGCCATTAGGATTCCTGGCCCCATTGCCTTTAGTTTGCTTGCCCAGGTTGACTGGTTTGATAACGTAACTTGTGACATAATAAACACTCCTATTTTTGAATTTTCAGAATAATCTGAATAGATAGCTACTATTCTACAAAAAACTTAAAGGAAATGCAAGAATATTTTGAAAAAATATAGAAAATTACAGAAAACTTTACATGTATTAATGAAATTTCTCCAAGGAGAATATGGTAAGCCTAAAAAATCCGAGAAGAAAGCTTCTCGGATTTTGATTATTTCAATTGATCTGTGACGTCTTTTGAGAGCAACATTCCCAGATGGTAAGTTTTATTGATATGTGCAATGACATCATTGATATTTTCAGTCGTGTGAATTTTCTCTTTGATGTCAGACCTAAATGTCTCGTCCTTCAAGAGTTGCTCTTGGTAGAGTCTTTGAAGTCTTTCCTTCTCGTACTTATTGAGCAGAAAAAGGAAAACCAAGCTAAGTACAACGAGGATATAAGCATATTGGCTCATAAGGAATCTCCCAGTGTGATAAAGAAATAGTAAAAGTGAATAAATTATTTCATTGAACAGCTGCAAGGCCGAACAAAATATAAATGTTATTTTGCCTCAATCGTTCAGATTGCTTTCAAGTAATTTAAAAGATTACGACATGAGCCTAACCAAATCGATATTATTTGGTTAGGTGAATTAGTGAAGCGTTTAGGCAATTCGTACTGGTTACGACGTCATGGGCTCTAAATCGATTATATTTAGGGACCATGACTAGTGAAGCGCCTAGCCAAAGTCCGAATAGGATTTGGCGTTAGTTACTTAGATTGCTCTGCAATCAAGTAACTTTGGCGATTTACATCTTCTCCGGCGCTTCTACTCCGAGCAAACGAAGAGCTTCTTTGAGGACGACTGCGGTTGCGTAGCTGAGGGCCAGACGACTGTCGCGCTCAGGACTTTCATCTAGGATACGTGTATGTGCATAATATTTGTTAAATGCTTGAGCCAAACTAATCGCAAATTTCGCAATGATAGAAGGTTCAAAGTTATCTGCTGCACGATTGATAATACGTGGAAAGTCCTGGAGTAGCTTAATGATTTCCCAGCTTTCAGCATCGTTCAAGCTGTAGTTGCCAGCTGCATCTGGTTTGAAATCGGCTTTGCGCAAGATGGATTGGATACGAGCGTAGGCGTATTGAACGTAAGGTCCAGTTTCTCCTTCAAAGGATACCATAGCTTCAAGGTCGAAGTCATATCCATTTGTACGGTCGGTCTTAAGATCATAGAACTTGATAGCCCCAACTCCAACAGCGTGGGCAACCTGGTCTTTATTTTCTAACTCAGGATTTTTCGCCTCGATTTGGGCCTTGGCACGACTAACAGCCTCAGCGATAGTCGGTTCTAGCAAGATGACATTTCCTTTACGAGTAGAGAGTTTTTTCCCTTCTTTTGTTACCAATCCAAACGGAACATGGACAATGTCTTGGCTCCAATCGTATCCCATCTCTTGTAGTACTGCCTTGAGTTGTTTGAAGTGGGCAGATTGCTCTTGACCAACAACATAGATGGATTTTGCAAATTGGTATTCGTTTTTACGGTAGAGGGCTGCAGCCAAGTCACGTGTGATATAGAGAGTTGCACCATCAGATTTTTTGATAAGAGCTGGATGTTCAATTCCATATTTCTCAAGATTGACAACTTGAGCCCCTTCTGACTCAACAAGAAGTCCTTTTTCAGCGAGAATGTCTACAACAGCATCCATCTTATCATTGTAGAAGGCTTCTCCGTTGTAGCTGTCAAATTCGACTTGCAATTCATTGTAAAGACGGTTGAATTCCACTAAACTTTCATCACGGAACCATTGCCAGAGAGCGAGGGCTTCCTCATCTCCATTTTCCAGTTTGCGGAACCATTCGCGTGCTTCTTCATCCAAGCTAGGATCTTTTTCAGCTTCAGCATTGATGCGAACGTAGAGTTTAAGAAGTTCATCGATTGGATGCGCTTTAACGGCTTCCTCATTTCCCCATTTCTTGTAGGCAACGATCAACATTCCAAACTGTTTACCCCAGTCTCCCAAATGGTTGACCTTGACCGTTTGATAGCCGATCTTTTGGAAAATATGTGACAAGCTATCTCCGATAACCGTTGAACGCAAGTGCCCAATAGAGAATGGTTTTGCGATATTGGGACTAGACATGTCGATGACGACATTTTCTTGCTTGCCAATGGTTTGGTCGGCATAGTGTTCTTTTTCAGTGATAACATCCTGTAATACCTGAGCCGAAATAGCAGATTTATCAAGGAAAAAGTTGACGTAAGGTCCAGTAGCGACAACCTTTTCAAAGGCTTGACTATTGATTTTTTCAGCAATATCTGTTGCAATCATTTGCGGAGCTTTACGCTCGACCTTTGCTAGAGAAAAGGCAGGGAAGGCGATGTCTCCCATTTCTGAGTTTTTAGGTGTTTCCAGTAAATTTAAAATAGCCTCTTGATCCAGGCTATCAATGACGCTAGCCAACTCGCTAGCAATCAATTCTTTTGTATTCATAAGGGCTCCTTTTGGGCTTTTTTACTATTTTAACACAATTTACTACATTTTTTGAGAAAGAAAAGAATTTTTTTGAATTATCTATTTTTTTTGGTATAATGTAGTTATAAAATAAATGTAAAACTTGTTATAAATATTCACTTAAGAGGATAATATGAGAAAAAGAGAACGGCATCAATTGATTAAAAAGATGATCACCGAAGAAAAACTTGGGACACAAAAAGAGATTCAAGATCGTTTAGAAGCTCGTAATGTTTATGTGACACAAACGACTTTGTCACGTGATTTGCGTGAAATCGGCTTGACCAAGGTTAAGAAAAATGATATGGTGTATTATGTACTAGCAAATGAGACAGATAAGATTGATTTAGTTGAGTTTTTGTCTCATCATTTAGAAGGAGTTGCAAGAGCAGAGTTCACCTTAGTACTTCATACCAAACTTGGGGAAGCTGCAGTCTTAGCAAACATTGTAGATGCAAACAAGGATGAATGGATTTTAGGAACGGTTGCTGGTGCTAATACCTTATTGGTTATTTGTCGAGACCAGCACGTTGCCAAGCTGATGGAAGATCGTTTGCTAGATTTGATGAAAGATAAATAAGGTCTTGGGAGTTGCTCTCAAGACTTATTTTTAGCAAGGAGAGACGGAAAATGGCAACAGAAAAGCTATCACCCGGCATGCAACAGTATGTGGATATTAAGAAACAATACCCAGATGCTTTTTTGCTTTTTCGGATGGGTGATTTTTACGAGTTGTTCTATGAAGATGCAATTAATGCAGCGCAAATTTTAGAAATTTCCTTAACGAGTCGGAATAAAAATGCAGAAAATCCGATACCCATGGCGGGTGTCCCCTATCATTCTGCCCAGCAGTATATCGATGTTCTGATTGAGCAGGGCTATAAGGTAGCCATAGCCGAACAGATGGAAGATCCCAAACAAGCGGTTGGTGTTGTCAAGCGAGAGGTGGTCCAGGTCATCACACCTGGAACGGTCGTCGATAGCAGTAAGCCAGATAGTCAGAATAATTTCTTGGTTTCCTTAGATCGCGATGGAAATCAGTTTGGTCTGGCTTATATGGATCTGGTGACGGGTGACTTTTATGTGACAGGTCTATTAGATTTTACGTTGGTTTGTGGGGAAATCCGTAACCTCAAGGCTCGAGAAGTGGTGCTGGGTTATAACTTGTCTGAGGAAGAAGAACAAATCCTCAGCCGTCAGATGCATTTGGTGCTTTCCTATGAGAAGGAAGGCTTTGAGGATATTCATTTACTGGATCCACGACTGGCAGCTGTGGAGCAAGCGGCAGCTAGTAAGCTCCTCCAGTATGTTCACCGTACCCAGATGCGAGAATTGAACCATCTCAAACCAGTTATCCGCTATGAAATTAAAGATTTCTTACAGATGGACTATGCGACCAAGGCTAGTCTGGATTTGGTTGAGAATGCCCGTTCAGGCAAGAAGCAAGGCAGTCTTTTCTGGCTTTTAGATGAAACCAAAACAGCTATGGGGATGCGACTCTTGCGTTCTTGGATCCATCGTCCTTTGATTGATAAGGAGCGAATCATCCAACGTCAAGAGGTGGTGCAAGTCTTTCTTGACCACTTCTTTGAGCGTAGTGATTTAACGGACAGTCTCAAGGGTGTTTATGATATCGAACGTTTGGCTAGCCGAGTTTCTTTTGGCAAGACCAATCCAAAGGATCTCTTGCAGTTGGCGACCACCTTATCTAGTGTACCACGGATTCGTGCGATTTTAGAAGGCATGGAGCAGCCTGCTCTGGGCTATCTTATCGCACAGTTGGATGCCATTCCTGAGTTGGAGAGCTTGATTAGCGCAGCGATTGCTCCTGAAGCTCCTCACGTGATTACGGAAGGTGGCATTATCCGTACGGGATTTGATGAGACCTTGGATAAATACCGCCGAGTGCTCAGAGAAGGGACCAGCTGGATTGCAGAGATTGAGGCTAAGGAGCGGGAAAACTCTGGCATCAGCACGCTCAAGATCGACTACAATAAAAAAGATGGTTACTATTTCCATGTGACCAATTCGCAACTGGGAAATGTTCCAGCCCACTTTTTCCGCAAGGCAACGCTGAAAAACTCGGAACGCTTTGGGACAGAGGAGTTAGCCCGTATCGAGGGAGATATGCTGGAGGCGCGTGAGAAGTCAGCCAACCTAGAGTATGAAATCTTTATGCGCATCCGTGAGGAAGTCAGCAAGTACATCCAGCGTTTGCAGGCTCTAGCCCAAGGAATTGCAACGGTTGATGTCTTGCAAAGTCTCGCAGTTGTGGCTGAAACCCAGCATTTGATCAGACCTGAGTTTGGAGAGGATTCACAAATAGATATCCAAAAAGGGCGCCATGCTGTCGTCGAAAAGGTTATGGGAGCTCAGACCTATATTCCTAATACGATTCAGATGGCAGAAGATACCAGTATTCAGCTAATTACAGGGCCCAACATGAGTGGGAAGTCAACCTACATGCGCCAGCTAGCTATGACGGCGGTTATGGCCCAGCTAGGCTCGTATGTGCCGGCAGAAAGTGCGCATTTGCCTATCTTCGATGCTATCTTTACCCGTATCGGAGCAGCAGATGACTTGGTTTCAGGTCAATCAACCTTTATGGTGGAGATGATGGAGGCCAACAATGCCATTTCGCATGCGACCAAGGACTCCTTGATTCTCTTCGATGAATTGGGACGGGGAACGGCAACTTATGACGGGATGGCTCTGGCCCAGTCCATCATCGAATACATTCATGAACATATCGGAGCCAAGACCCTCTTTGCGACCCACTACCATGAGTTGACCAGTCTGGAGTCCAGTTTGGAACACTTGGTTAATGTCCATGTGGCAACCTTGGAGCAGAATGGGCAGGTCACCTTCCTTCACAAGATCGAACCAGGACCAGCTGACAAATCCTACGGTATCCACGTTGCTAAGATTGCTGGTTTACCAGAAGAACTTTTAGCAAGGGCGGATAAGATATTGACTCAACTGGAGAATCAAGGGACGGAAAGTCCTGCTCCAATGAGACAAACAAGTGCTGTTACTGAACAGATGTCACTCTTTGACGCGCCTGCAGAGCATCCTATCCTAGCAGAATTAGCTAAACTGGATGTGTACAATATGACACCTATGCAGGCTATGAATGTCTTGGTTGAGCTCAAACAAAAATTATAAAAAGGACCCCACTCATGTGTTTGTGAGTGGGATTTTTCTCTATTACTTTTTATGAGCCAAGAGTTGATTGATGTGGTCTACTTTTTTAGCTTCTCTTTTATAGAGAATAACCCAGATGATAAGGTAGACGATTGCAAACTCTGGAATGAGTTGGAGATAGAAGGTCCAGTGGAAGGGGAACCAACCAGCCAGAGTTGCTAGTGGAACAAAGCCAGCCAGCATAAGGAAGAAATGGGAAAGTGTGGCACGGAGCAAGCTCCAATCACGGCTGAATAAACGACCACCAAAGCTAAAGAGAACACCGATAGCTGACCAGATGATCATACAGTAGAGCAAGACCAAGGCACCGTGAACCTGATGTTGAGCCATCGCTTGGCCGATAAGAGACTCGGGGCTTAGTGGGGTATAGGTATTTGGTGCATAAATGAGTGAAAAGAGGATAGAGAGGATGAGGCCGATAAGTACACCAGCGGCTGCATCGTGAAAGATTTGTTTTTTCATAGTTCTAATTTCTCCTTGATGGTTTTTAGGTAACGGTGTGAAGAGTAGGTGAAGCTTTCGTTTTTTAAGAAAATTTCAACCAGACCATTGGGCGTGAGCTTGAGATGAGAGATAGCGTCAATATTAACGATTTCTGATTGGGAAATTTGGATAAAAGTGGTCGGCAGAATGTCAAGAACTTGATAGAGTCGTAAATCAATGCTGTAGGTCTGACTGGCAGTTTCTGCTAGAACCTTTCGATTCTCGATATAGAAGCGTTGTATCTTATAAATCTTAACTAGATAGACCTGATCATCAATCTTTCCTTTGATTGTTTCTTTTTGGTCAAGATTTTCTACGAACTCGATGACTTTCTGGACTTTTTCGGTCGGCTGAGGAGTTTGGACAATCAGCTTTTCCTCCTCGTAAGTCTCCTTAATCTGTAGTTCTACTTTCATAAATTTCCCTCCTTTTCAGTTATACAAAATTGTGATCACTTCTTGTACACCTTTATTAAACACTATTTTACGACCTATGGCAAGAGCTTTTGCCTATGTGGACAGATTTGGAGTCTATGTGGTATTTGCTTTTTCTGGTAACATCTGAAATATGGTATAATAGCACTAATCAATTTCTAGGAAAATAGATACAGAAAGGGGCTGAAAGATGTCTCATATTATTGAATTGCCAGAGGTGCTGG